>Ga0316204_10004419_pt1 | contig 25222 bp, 23 predicted proteins | sample 6monrhotite_MG_2_FD_205661 | JGI IMG/M metagenome (GOLD analysis project Ga0316204, IMG submission 205661) | Microbial mat bacterial communities from mineral coupon in-situ incubated in ocean water Damariscotta River, Maine, United States -... | ecosystem: Environmental > Aquatic > Marine >... | reverse complement strand
GTCATCACAAAAGAAAACGCTTACCTGATGAATTCCCTAATGCGCGGCGTCATACAACACGGTACTGGCCGACGAGCGCGGCAGCTTGGTCGTAAAGATATCGCAGGGAAAACAGGTACTACTAATGACCAGCGTGATGCTTGGTTCTCAGGCTTTAACCCTGAAGTTGTCACCATTGCATGGGTAGGCTTTGATAAAACACGCTCATTGGGCAATCGCGAAACAGGAGGAAAAGCGGCACTACCCATGTGGATAGATTACATGAGAGAAGCGCTTAAAGATAAAGTCGAAAGACCGCTAAAACGTCCATCAGAACTGGTCACAGTCAAAATCGACCCCGAATCTGGTCTGCTAGCAAACAGCAATCACTCAGGTGCTATCTTCGAAACATTTCGCCCGCAATATGTACCTAAACGCAAAGCTGAATCAAAAAGCAGAACGTCTTCGACAAACAACAAAAGCACGCCAATAGATGCAACAGAGCCACTTTTTTAAGTGGCTCTGTTATTAAACTTTTAGTGACTCACACTTACTTGCGCTTATCCCTCGCAATGTAATCGCGCTGTCCTGCACCCGAATAAATTTGCCGTGGTCGGCCAATACGCTGATCAGGTTCCGCTATCATTTCCATCCACTGCGCCACCCAGCCAACGGTTCTTGCTACTGCAAACATGACGGTGAACATGTTATCTGGAATCCCCAGCGCTTTATAGATAATGCCCGAATAAAAATCCACGTTAGGGTAAAGTTTTCGCTCAACGAAATACTCATCTTCCAACGCTATTTCTTCAAGGCGCATCGCCAACTCAAACAGCGGGTCATTGGCATGATCAAATTTTGCCAACACCTCGTGACACATCTTACGAATTATCGTCGCACGTGGATCATGATTTTTATAAACACGATGGCCAAAACCCATTAATCGAAATGGATCATTTTTGTCTTTGGCCTTTTCGATGTATTTCTGAATATTATCTTTGGTACCAATTTCCGACAGCATACTCAAAACGGCTTCATTCGCACCACCGTGAGCCGGCCCCCACAATGCAGTAATTCCAGACGAAATACATGCAAAAGGATTAGCGCCCGAACTTCCAGCCAATCTAACTGTAGCCGTACTGGCATTTTGCTCATGATCTGCGTGCAAGATAAAAATCATATCCAGTGCTTTTTCAGCAATGGGGTCAACTTCGTAATCTTCGCTGGGCATAGAAAACATCATATGCAATAAATTGCCGCAATAGCTCAAACTGTTCTTTGGATAAACAAACGGTTCGCCAACAAAATATTTATAACTCGCGGCAGCAATGGTCGGCATTTTTGCAATCATTCTGTAAGCTGCTAATTCTCGCGATGCTGAGTCATGAATGTCAGTCGAGTCATGATAAAAAGAAGACAATGAGCCAACAACACCTACCATGCTCGCCATCGGATGCGCGTCATGATAAAAACCCTGATAAAAACTTCTCAGACTTTCTTTGATCATCGTATGGCGGCCGATACTGTATTCAAATGCTGGAAACTGTTCGTTGCTCGGCAATTCACCGTACATCATTAAATATGCGACTTCTAGAAAACTACTGTTCAGCGCCAACTGCTCAATAGGATATCCGCGATGCAATAAAATACCTTGTTCACCATCAATATAAGTAATACCACTATTACAACTTGCCGTAGATTGAAAACCGGGGTCAAAGGTGAAGTAGTCAAACTCGCGATACAAACGACTGATATCCATCGCAGGTGCACCCAACTCACTGCGAACAACCGGCAGCTCAATGGTTCTGCCCGTAGAATTCTCTGTAATGGTGATGGTATCTTTTGCCATCAATGTTCTCCCTTATTATCCTTTCAGCGTTGCAATATCAGCTTTTACCTGCTCTGCTGATTGGTCCAACTCCTTTCTTTCGTCATCACTCATCGATAACTCAACAACCTTTTCCATTCCAGATGAACCTAAAATAACCGGCACACCCATCGCAATTCCATTACCGCCGTATTCACCGTCCAGTATTGCGACGCAAGGCATAATGCGCTTGCGATTATTGCATATTGCATCCACCATTGCTGCAACAGCAGCAGCTGGTGAATCATTCGCACTACTGGTTTTTTTAAGCGCAAGAATTTCAGCACCACCATTGCGAGTACGCTCAACAATTCTATCTATTGTTGCGCGATCCATAAAATGCTCGACAGGAATACCGTTTATTGTTGTATAACTGACCATCGGCACCATCGCGTCACCGTGCCCACCTAAGACCATGGCAGAAATGTCTTTTATTGAAAAACCGGTTTCCATTGAAATGAAACTTGCCATGCGTGCGGCATCAAGGACGCCCGACAATCCAAATACACGGCGACGATCCCAGCTGGTTTCTTTCCAGCATGCATAGGTCATCACATCCACCGGGTTAGTGACTAAAATCACTATCGCATCAGGCGCATACTTTTGAATATCCGCAGCAACACCTTTGATCACTTTATGATTCGCATCCAGCACGTCTGAGCGTGACATGCCCGGCTTGCGTGGCAACCCTGCTGTGACAATAACAATTTCCGAGCCCGCCATTGCCTTAGCATCAACGTCACCAGAAACCTTTGTATCAAATCCGAATAAAATGCCAGATTCCTGAATATCCAGCGCGGTGCCTGCGGCAACACCATCACGAATATCAGTTAAAACTACTTCATGTGCATATTCTTCAATGGCTAAAATTTGCGCCGTCGACTCACCGACGCGCCCGGCTCCCACAATGGAAATTTTTTTCATGTCTGCCCCTCATTCATGCATCAGTCACAGGATGATTCACACTGCCTGCAAACCTTAAAAATGAAATCGAACCCTAAGCAGTCTAAACTTGTACAAAGGGTATGCCCTATAAAATCTATCGACAGAAATCCTGAATTTTTGAGCGTCTTAGCAACAACAACGCGACTATCAGGCACACTCCTCAACAGGCTTTTCAGCTGCGAAACGTGGATAAAAAGCCGGATATGGCAATCTTGCTACGCCTGATTCAACCGCAGCATGTGCAATCGCCGGCGGCAGATGATCAATCAAACGAGGATCAAGCGGTTTAGGAATGATGTAATCAGGCCCAAATTCAAGATGTTCAAGATTATAGGCTGCCAAGACTTCCTGCGGCACTGCTTCATGAGTCAAAGCAGCCAAAGCCTTAACTGTTGCGATCAACATCTCGTTATTGATGCAAGTCGCTCGCACATCCAATGCGCCTCGAAAAATAAAAGGAAAACCCAATACATTATTAACCTGATTTGGATAATCGCTGCGACCCGTTGCCATCACCAAATCATCACGCACTGATTTGGCTAACGCTGGTTCTATCTCGGGATCGGGATTTGATAGCGCAAACACAATCGGGGCAGCCGCCATGCTTGCCACCATATCTGCACTGGCAAGGTTCGGTCCGGACAAACCAATAAAAACATCGGCACCTTTCATCGCATCTGCCAAGGTTTCGTCGTCGGTATCAGCAGCGAATTCTTCTTTATAAATATTAAGACCCGCACGTCCTTTGCTAATCACGCCACGGCGATCCACCATGCGCATCTTATCTCTATTCGCACCCAGCGCTGCCAGTAATCGCATTGACGCAATGGCCGCAGCACCTGCACCCAAGCAAACAATTTTTACATCAGTAAGCTGCTTATTTTGTAGCTTGCAGGCATTCATTAACCCTGCCGCAATAATTACCGCAGTGCCATGTTGGTCATCATGAAAAACAGGGATATCGAGACTTTCGCTTAAGGTCTTCTCAATTTCAAAACAATCGGGTGCAGCGATGTCTTCAAGATTAATACCGCCAAAGGTAGGGGCAATACACTTTACAGTCTCAATGAATTGCTCAGGTGAATCGCTATCAACCTCAATATCAAAAACATTGATATCGGCAAATTTCTTAAACAAAACGCCTTTGCCTTCCATGACCGGCTTACCCGCCAACGCACCGACATTTCCTAATCCTAATACTGCACTGCCATCTGTAATCACTGCCACCAAATTACCTTTGATGGTATAGCGATAAGCATTATCAGGGTCGTCGGCAATCGCGCGAACCGGCTCGGCAACGCCCGGAGTGTATGCCAGACTAAGATCATACTGACTCGCACAGGGTTTGCTGATATCAACGCTGATTTTTCCGGGTTCAGGCTTGGCGTGATAATCCAGCGCCGCCTGCTTACTCTCTTTACTCATTGGGAAATCCTAAACAAAAAACAGAAACGAATAGCGCTAATTATCCGTGATTGGCTTATTGACTGCAAATGGCGTCATCCACGGCAAAAACCATGACAACACCTGACTAATCAAAAAGTTGGCAGATACACATTGAGGATTAAACAGTTAAAAGCAGATAAATGATAGAGGCGCAGTTTAACGATTCATATAAATCAAATTATTTTGACGCTTACCGTAGTCAATTCTTGTGCGTGAAGCATAATCAACCGTCAGTTGACGGTAACCCACAATCGGCATATTCAACGCATCCGTGATGCACATACGTATCGGCCCGACATGCATCACAACGACGATCAGCTGACCAGCATGTTTTTCAATGATACCTTCTACAGCCCCTGAAATACGTGCCATGTGATCGGTAATGGATTCACCGCCTTCAGGTACAAAGTTAACCGGATCACGCTTCCAGGTTTTAAAGTCTTCAGGAAAGTCCTTCTGAATCGCATCAAAATATAGACCATCCCAAATACCAAAAGGCCGTTCTTTTAACTTTTCATCAACATGAATGGGCACATTGAGTGTATCGACTATCGGCTGCGCCGTCATCTGAGCGCGCTGCATCGGACTTGTATAAATAACATCGACGGGCTCGCTGGCTAGCGCCTTAGCTGCTGCGTCAGCCTGTTGCTGACCTTCAGCTGTGAGCAAAGGATCTTCACGTTCATCGCAATACAGACGATCTAAAGAAAAATCAGGCTTACCGTGCCTGACATAAATAATACGCGTGGACTTTTCCTTTTCTCTCATTTAACCCAGCTAATTAAGTTAGAGGGCGGCTGTGCACGTGAGGCTTGCCATCACCGCTGTGACTGTTTTCTGAAACATCCACGGGCACCATGCTAAGTTTGCCATGTCGAACACCGCGTTCCGCCATAACTGTATTGGCAAAATCACGCACATCACTAATTGCACCTCTCAAAATCGCAATCTCAAGGCAATTATCATGATCCATATGCACATGCAGACTAGACAGGTTTAATTCATGATGGTGATGATGCGCATTGGTAATGCGGCTAGCAAGCTCCATTTCGTGATGATTGTATACGTAACTCAGTGTCGCAACACAAGAGCCTTCTTCCGAAACTTCAAGACGCTCTTTTTCAAGACGCTGTCGAATCAAATCTCTAATCGCTTCAGAGCGATTGGTGTAACCCTGCTTTGCAATGAATTCATCAAATTGCCCGGACAATGCCGAATCCAGTGAAATTGTTATTCGTTCCATAAATCTCTAACTCCGCAAGAAAATATTCTAAGCCTGTGACTTAACACTTGATGTATCGGTTAATTAGGATATTTATTTACATCTTTCCATGACGTGGCGTAGGCCCCCATAACTCCCAGAGAATTCTTAACGACATAACCGCAATGCAAATACCGACCAAAGTACCTGCAATCATCGTCATCCATGCAAAACCATCCGCCACAAAACGCGTTAAACTGAGGCCCACAATGTCGCTCAAAAATGAAATAAACAATGTGCCCACCAACAATACTTTTACACCTTCGGATAAACGCGTCATACAGGTCAAACTGCCCAGCGAAATCAATAGCAGTGAAAAGGCTAATAAATGTACATGAGAAACCTGTGCAAAAATTTGCGGAGGCAATGAATCATCTGCGGGGGTCATTGCATCGTGACCGCCTTTCATAGGCATGTCCATCGGCATATCCATTGACATGCCGGAATGGTCCATGCTTGCCATATCTTCCTCGTCGTCATCAAAAGAAAACTCCTCTTCAACAAAGCCCTGTTTTGAAAACATAGCTTTTTCTTCAGCAGACAAACTTTTATCCCCGTAATGCTCCGCAATCGCATCCACTGAAACACCCACTGACAGGCTTGCATTCAACGCAGCAGAAAGATAACCCACAGCAAGAATAATGACAAAACCACTGAACAGGACTTTCCAAGACAATGTTAACCGTGACAGATCAATTCCTTTTTCGAACATAATAATCTCCTAAAATTCTGCCCTGTGTTTTACGTAACTATGCGTGCACAGAAACTATTCGACATCAATCAATTCGACGCAGGCTTTTCTTCATGAACATGCGCATCTGAATCATTATCATGTGTATGAGGAACACCAACATGGTCGTGGTCGTGGTCGTGGTCGTGGTCGTGGTCGTGATCGTGATCGTGATCGTGATCGTGATCGTGATCGTGATGATCATCCGAATGAAAATGTTCATCATCAATATTTTCGTGAAGATGCCCGTGATCATGACCATGAACATGCAAGTGAACATGAGGATGACCGTCTGGTCCATGCGCATGCCTGTGCGCATGAAGAAATTTAGAAATAATGTTGCGGTGCTCGTCGTCCATATCTGAAGAATGAAGCAGACCGTGCAGCAACTCGTGCGTCATCAACGCCAATGGAAGTTCTAATTTATTCTCTTCAAGTAACTTACGATCATAGAGAATTTTTTTAGTAGGCCCTTCTGCCAAAATTTTCCCGTCCGTTAACATCATGCAGCGATCACAGACTTCAAGTGCAATATCAAGGTCATGAGTACAAAGTAAAATTGTTTTATCAGACTCTTTCAACCAAGTGATCAACTTACGTCTATTCATGGGGTCCATGTTGGTTGACGGCTCATCAAAAACTAAAATGTCCGGCTGATAGGATAAAACTGTCGCCAACGCCAAACGCTTGCGCTCACCAAAAGACAAGTGAAATGACGAACGTTCTTCAAACCCTTCAAGCCCCACCACTTGCAATGCATCTTGCACTCTCTTTTCTATCTGAGATTTTTCAAGGCCTAGATTCAACGGGCCAAATGCCACATCATCAAACACTGTAGGGCAAAATAATTGATCGTCAGGATCTTGAAAAACAATACCCACTTTACGCCGCACATCTTTCAAGGTTTTTTTATTGATCTCAATGCCATCAATGCATATACGACCTGAACTGGCTATCTGCACGCCATTCAAGTGGCTCATAAACGTTGATTTTCCGGCACCATTTGGACCAATCAATGCCACCTTCTCACCTTTTTTAATTTGGCAAGACAGGCCGCTTAAAACTGAATGGCCGTCCGGATAGGTAAAGCTTATATTATCAACATCAATCATTATTTCTTCAGACATACTCAGCTCCTGCCACTCGCGGCAATTCAGTACCAGCCCTGCTCGGCTCTATTGATGTAACCACTGTAATCCCCAGCAACAAGAGAAAAAGCAATGACAATGACACACAATGCCTTTATATAATCTTTTGTATTTGATTCAAATGTCACCATGCTATGCAGCTCACCTTGATAACCTTTGGCCAACATCGCATTAAAAACTCTTTCCGTACGCTCAAAACTTCGCACCAGTAGCGTGCCCACAAAATGACCGAATATTTTTAATGTTTTAATATCGGTTCGTGCAATAAAGCCTCTTACTTTCATTGAGGTATGCATACACCTCATCTCTTCCAAAAATACAAACGTATAACGGTAAGTAAATAAAAGCATTTGAATAATGGTTTTGGGGAATCTCATTTTTTGTAACGCCATCATCGACACGTCAAAACGACTCGAACCAAATATTGAGAATGTAACCAGTACAATCGCCACTGCCTTAATAAAAATCAATGTTGCCAAACGCAGGCCTTCCCAGGCAAAGGGCAAACCCAAAACTGAAAAGGACGCTTCACCCGGATAGGTGAACGGCATAATTATAAAAAATGGAATAAGGAATACCAACACAAATGACAGGCCATGCATAATAAAGTGATAGGGAAGTGCGCTTATAGATAGAATGACAACCGCAAAACATATCGCCACAATGGCAGCAGGAATTGTTTTTAGCAGCGCTATAGAAAATATTAACAAACCTAATGCTACTAATTTTAAACGTGGATCCCATCTGTTAATTGGAGATTCAACGTGGGCATAACGATCAATATCAAGAGCCATAACTGCTATTCTATGTTTAGAAAAATGGAAGAGAGCTAATTATTTTCTGCGGTGACCTGATAATATTTCAGGCTTTACTTTCAATAAAAATTCAGCACAAACGCCCGCGAGTATTGCTTCAATAATCATAATGGGAATATGGGCGACTAGTACGGTTGCAGCTATTGCCTTAAAAGCTTCACCTGTGGTCATTAATACAAGCGCTAAAACACTGCCTGAAAATATTGTCCCAACTGCTCCTGCTAACGCTCCAAAAACAAATTCTCTTTTCGCAAAATTAAAATGATGCCTCTGCTGCCAAACCATATAGGCAACCAAAGCACCACCACCCAGCATTACAGAATTCACACCGATCACAGTAATGCCACCATGACCAAATATAATTGCTTGCAAAACGATTCCAAGCGTTATCGCTATAAATGCTCTCCAACCTAATACAACACCGACAAGGCCATTGAGAATAAAATGAATGCTTGCCACGCCCAAGGGAAATTTGATCAACGAGGCAATAAAAAAAACTGCGGTCAAAACCGACACCTTCGGAATTTCTTCCATGTCCATATTGCGCATCGTTACAGCTGCAATGGCCACAGTGCCTACATAAGCGGCGCCCCAGACAGGCAGGTCAACAATTCCTTCGGAGATATGCATTAAAATTCCTATTAACTATAGATTCTTATTAGAACAAGTATCGGTTCTTTCATCTCGATCATTAGAAAATATCAGCGTCGCGCTACGGCTTCTTTTCATTGAGTAATTTGCGCGCCTTGAAATAGTAAAAAACACCAATTATCCCAACAATAAACCCAAGACCACCAACGATATCACTAAATGTACGCTGCTCTTTTAGTTCAGAAAGCCCTCGCATTAATGGTCTAATAGAACGTCCAACCGCTTTGTTAATCATAGGTTGTAAATTATCCGGCATACTGGTGCTTATCACCCCTACTTCGCTAGCAACATCACCCGCCTCTGGCTCACCAGGTACGGCTGAACCAGCATTATCTGGGCTCTCTTCTGCGCCTAATTCTTCCGCTGACAGAACATATTCCGCCATATGTCCTTCGCCCGCATTTAAGGTTATACGCATCTCTTGCTGGCTTGGCATTTTAAAATTAAATGCGCCTTCACCGTCTGTTTGCCCTGCCAGCAGTTCGGTATTATTAATGTCAAAAACTTTGACTTCACTGTTCTTGGGTTTTTTGCCATCAGTAAAATAACCTTCAACAAAGACCTCAATACCATCTGAATAGGCAAACATATTTACCTTGTGCGCCATCACTGAGGTACTAAATAAAGCTAATGCGGCGCCCACAAATACAAAAACCCAAGACCTTAGCAAGTAATTGGTATTTCTTTGATAATAAAAATCAAGCCGGAACATTAAACTCTCCGTTATTACAAATACGAAAATTTCACTCATATATTGACTGACAAAATACAAGCGGCATGCACTAGTTATGAAGTTTTAATTATACAGAATACTTCATACTAAGGCAAAAATATATGCGTCCAATCTACCAAAAAAGCTATTAAAACAAAGACTTTAAACTTTTTTTACCGCTAATAAAAAAGCAGGCCTATGCCTGCTTTTTTCTACTTAAAAGAAACCAATCAATTATTCATTAACAATGCGTTGTGCCACGCCTGGATCCTCAGAATTATGCTCAACCCAATGCTTCTTGCCTTCGGTCGTAATCTCACATTTCCAAAACGGTGCGTCCTGCTTCAAATAATTAATAATGTAACGGCATGCATCAAATGAATCAGAGCGGTGAGCCGCCCAAACTGAGATCAGCACAATCGGATCTGAAGGAACCATATCACCAACACGATGCACAACAAAAGCATCCATAATATCCCAACGATCCAGCGCCTCTTGACATACACGCTCAATATGCTTTTCAGTCATACCAGGATAATGATCCAGGTGCATTGCTTTTACATCTTCACCGTCATTGAAATCACGCATCGTTCCAAGGAAGGTTACAATGCCTCCATGCTTGCCTTGCGGCATGGTCTTTTCGTATTCTTCAATCGCCCTATAAGGATCGAGACGATCTTTCTCAATAACAACTTTCATACTTAACCCCCAGTTACTGGTGGAAAGAAAGCCACCTCATCACCCGCCTTCAATTTGTGATTTGCATCGGTATATTCCATATTTACTGCAACCAAAATTGAATCGGGTAATGCTTCATCTGACAATTTAGTCCACAGATCTGAAACACTCACGTCATCAGAATCAAAACTTACTTGATCATTTGCTCGACCCATACGATCACGCAGACTAGCAAAATATTTAACCTTGATATCCATTGAATCCTCTCTTGAAATAATCTTCTATCGGGATTACGCGTCTTCGCGCGTCCAGTCACCAGATTTACCACCGGACTTGGAGAGCATGCAAACATCACTGATACGCATAAAACGATCAACCGCTTTACACATGTCATACACGGTCAAAAGCGCTATTTGCACAGCGTTAACAGCTTCAATCTCAACGCCTGTTTGCCCCTTACAACGCACTGCCGCTCTGCAATAAACCGCATTATTTTCGGGCTCTGGCATCAACTCTATATTTACATTAGTAATCATCAGTGGATGACACAAAGGAACTAATTCAGCTGTACGCTTAGTGGCCATAACTCCAGCAATGCGCGCAATGCCCAGCACGTCACCCTTTTTATGGTCTCCATTTATAATTCTATCCAGAGTTTCTTTCTCCATATAGATACGACCGTCCGCAACACCTTCGCGCACTGTCTCGTCCTTTGCACCGACATCAACCATATAGGCTTCGCCGGAAGCATTAAAATGTGTAAGATCGTTATAGCTCATAAAAAACACCCATACCTAATTTGTTAATTTCATAAAAAAAGATTAACTATCCGCCAATCTGAGTCATACTTGCCCGTGAACGATCAATATCTGAAACATTCACTTTGGCAGCAATACTTGCAGCCTTTTTAGCTTCAAAGCCATCAATGTGCTTATCACCGTATGCTTCACGGAATAACGCAATCATATCCTCATCTGTACCACCACGACGTAACAAGTCTTTAAGCATATAGGGTGATTCAGAATACAGACAATTCATGATACTACCATCGGCTGTAACTCGAATGCGAGAACAATTCCCACATAAACTACGGGTAAAAGCGGGGATCACAGCAATCTTACCTGCATAACCTGGCACACGGTAAATATGATGCTCAGTACGCGTACCATCTGCTGGCCCTATACCCTTATAATGCTTCTCAATCTGACCCGTCAAATCAGCTGCACTGGCAAAATGCTGGCCACTTTCCCAAATTTGATGCGCATCAAAAGGCATAAACTCAATAAAACGCACAGTGATCGGCTTGTCTTTGGTCATCTCACAAAAGGCAATCAACTCATCCTCATTGAAACCGCGCATCAAAACCACATTCACTTTTACGCGAGGAAAACCCAGCTCTACTGCCAAATCTATGCTTTCAAGTACCTTATCAAGCCCTTTACGTCGCGTAATGGTTTCGAATTTATCTTCATGCAATGAATCCAAGCTAATATTGACACCGAGTAAACCAGCCTTTCTCAAATCTTCAGCATAACGCGGGAACAGCAAACCATTTGTCGTTAAATGAACGCCCTTGATGCCTGGTGTCTTAACAGAAGATTCCACAATATCAACAATATCTGGACGCATCAGAGGTTCACCACCCGTATAACGAACCTTTTTGACACCCATTCTGGCTAAACTTGACACCACACGCTGAATCTCATTCGTGCGCAAAACCATGTCTTTTTCTTTAAAGTCCATACCTTCTTCTGGCATACAATAAGTGCAACGCAGGTTGCATTGCTCTATCACCGCAATCCTAACGTAATCAAAGGTGCGGCCATGTCGATCTTGAAGAGGGGGCAGGGGTGATCCAACTGCTTGATCTTGTTTCACCGAATCATTGGACATATTGTGTCTCCTAATGTGCGTAACTTAAAACGCTTAATTTCGATTCTACACGCTCGAATAACCAAGCGCACTACTAAGGTATTTGCCGCGTTCGCTACTTGGCATTAATGCATCGACCACCTTAGGCCGCAGCATCCTTTGCAACAAAAACTCCGTATTAATTCTGATTCTCGGACAAGCAGATATAGCGCCTGCCTTTTCAATGATATTCTCACATAGACATTTTGCAAGAACATTATTTAAACACCAAGAATTGTACCATAAAATTCAATAAAATATTACCAAAGCAAGCACACCGAATGAAAAACAGCCTTTCAATCTACGTTAATAGATTGATTTAACTAAAAAATAAAGCCTAACAAGTTAAATGCCAACCTGGAATCATATGCTTTTTTTCCTCATACGACACTGTACTTTTCAATGCTCCATCAAACTATTCAATAATTGACAGCCGTGCTGATTTTGTTCAAGCTGAGTGTTTTTCAGCCGTCAAAATGTTGTCGACTGAATATCGGCATTCTTAAATCTGAATTGCGAGAAAACTATGGCACACACTGAAACAAACTACAGTCAGGGGAATTGGCAAACAAAAACCCCAGCAGCAGTCGCCCGCTCACATTGCCCTACCATCGTATACAAAGACAAAATATACGGTTTCGGCGGCGGCGGACCCAGCTTCAAGAGCATGAATTCCGTGATAATTTATGACCCTGCAACTAACAAGTGGGGCAGCGGAACAGACATGCCAACATTACGCTCCGGCGCCATCGCCACACTGGTCGACAACGCAATTTATGTCATCGGCGGCGGCTTTAAACAGGACAACGGCACGTTCAAATTTCTACCAACTACTGAGATCTACTACCCAGATGAAGACCGATGGGAAAAAGGACCAGACATGATCATGCCGCATGATTTTCCCGGTGGAGCTTATCTGGACAATCACATCTATATATTAGGTGGCCATCACCCCGATGCTGTTGTAGCAGGCCCTCAGACTGATCCAGGCTTTGAATTCTGTGAACGCCTTAATCTATCCACAGGAAAGTGGGAAGAGATTGCACCTCTGCCAACGCCGCGTTTTGCACTCACTGCCGTCGTTATCGACGGCAAAATTACCACCATGGGCGGCGTAGCATTTCGACCTGAGGGTTTCAATAATTTTGACCACACTGAAATTTTTGATCCCGCGAGTGGCACATGGTCGCATGGCGACATCACACTACCTTGGACATCTGCAGGCCAAGGATCGTGCATGATTGAAGATAATTTATTTGTATTTGGCGGTTACAGTGGTGACGGTATAAGTGACCATGCTGCTTGCTACAATACAACAAACAGCGAATGGAAAATTCTACCCCCTATGCCAAATACACTCGCCGCTATGGGCGTAGGTGTATTAAACAACACGATTTACCTGCTAGGCGGCTGGGCTGATGACAAGCGTGATCCACAAGATTTTTTATTCGCCTATAATTTCTAATCCATGGCCAACTCTTTAAATGACACGCAACTTGAGCAATACAGTCGTCACATTCTACTGCCCGATATCGACATTAGCGGGCAACAACATTTTCTTAAATCAAACGTATTAATCATTGGTCTTGGCGGCCTGGGTTCACCGGCCGCCATGTACCTGGCCAGCAGCGGTGTAGGTCATCTCACACTCTGCGACCACGATCATGTTGAACTCGGAAACCTCCAGCGCCAAATCATTCACCGCCATAAAGACATCAAAAGAAACAAGGTCGATTCCGCCAGTGACGCCATCAAATCACTCAACCCGGACACCTCTATTTCGACTATCAATCAAAAACTCACCGGCGAATTATTAAACGAACAGATTAAATCTACCGACCTAGTCATCGATGCTAGCGATAACTTTGAAACACGTTTTGAAATTAACCAAGCCTGCATCAATCACAAAATACCCCTTGTCTGTGGTGCCGCCATTGGCATGAATGGGCAAGTCACCGTTTTCGACCAGCAAACAAATAGCCCATGTTACTGCTGCCTATACAGCGACAATAGCAATCAGGAAAAAGAAGATTGCCACTCCAACGGAGTTTTGGCCCCACTTGTTGGAATCATTGGTTCTATTATGGCAACCGAAGCACTCAAAGTACTCGCAAATTTTGGAACCCCACTCACCGGAAAATTGCTAATGATCAATGCCTATGACATGACACTTAGATTTGCGACTTTAAACAAAGACCCAAAATGTCCTGCTTGTGGCAACATCTAATCGTACAAAACCCGTTTTTAATAATTTATGATATGATCTGATTTGCCGTTAAATCTAGAGTCGATCTTTCACGACACTACTAAACACACATTCAATTAATAAACCCGGCTGGAGGTTTACAGATGAAGGCCAAAGACCGCCGACTCTCGGAACTACGATCCGAAATTACCGAAATCACCCCTTCTGAAGCTGTCGATATGATGGGCGAAGGCGCCGCACTCATTGATGTGCGTGACCCCGACGAAGTCTCTCAAGGCAGCCCAAAAGACGCACACCGTTTAGGCCGCAGCTTTCTGGAACTACGCATAGAAGATGCTGTGCCAAGCCTTGAAACACCCGTCATGGTTATGTGCGCGGGCGGTGTTCGTTCACTGTTCGCCTCTGAAGCACTAAAAAATCTCGGCTACGAGAATATCTACTCTGTAGCCGGTGGTTTTAATCGCTGGAAAAATGAAGGACAACCTTTTGAAATTCCACGACTCCTCGATGCTGATGCCAAAGAACGTTATGCCCGGCATTTAACCATCAAAGAAGTCGGTGAAGCTGGCCAGCTAAAATTACTGGACAGCAAAGTATTGTTAATCGGCGCTGGCGGGCTTGGCTCCCCATCCGCTTATTATCTTGCTGCGGCAGGCGTCGGCACTATTGGCATTATGGATCATGATGTTGTTGATCGCAGTAATTTACAACGGCAAATTCTGCACACTGAAGAAAGCATCGGAACCCCAAAGGTTGAATCAGCCCGCAAATCACTTGAGGCACTCAACCCAAACGTTAATGTTGTCACCTATCAATTTCTTTTGAATCCTGAGAATGTTGAAGATATTTTTAACGAGTACGATGTCATCGTTGATGGCACGGATAACCTGACTGCTCGCTACTTAATTAATGATGCCTGCGTAAAGCTTGGCCTGCCAAATGTTCATGCCGCCGTCTATCGTTTCGACGGTCAAATCACTGTTTTCTGGCCCTCTAAAAACAAACCTCACGGTGGCTGCTACCGCTGTATGTTTCCAGAACCACCGCCACCTGAAATGGCACCTTCATGCGCAGAAGCAGGCGTGCTAGGCGTAATGCCCGGAGTATTTGGTCTTTTGCAAGCGGTAGAGACTCTAAAAATATTACTGGAAATTGGTGAACCACTGATCGGGCGTATGCTGATTTATGATGCGTTAAGCGGCGATTTTGCTACGATGAAAACTCGACCAAATCCTGAATGCAAACACTGCAAAGAAGGCGCTGAATTTCCTGGCTACGAAGAGGTTGCGCAAATTTGCTCCTCTGCAAAACCAGATTAAAATTTTTCTCAAAGCAAATAAAAAGCCCGCCTCTTCAGGCGGGCTTTTTATTTGGACATCCCAACAACTCTACATAAATTATTAACGACCTGTTGAAAGGTGCATCACCATACTGTCCAAGCCAACGCTCTCATCCAGCACACGCTTAGCTATCATTTTCGCTTGATACTCACCCAAACCAAGACCCTCAAGAGCAAATTCAGGCATCTCTTCGCTTGATGCTTCACCAATACCATGTTGCTTCAATAAACGGTCTGACAATAATACCAACTGAGCATACACCGCATGATCACCGTAATAATGCTCATTATGATGCTCGCGTGTAGCCACAATCACTTCTTCCGGCAAGCGCCACGCTTTCATTAACCAAGCGCCAATACGCCCATGATCAACGCCCAAAACCTCAAGCTCAATATCAACAACACTTTTATCAGGATTATTCGTAATAAATTTATTTAACAACAAGAATTCTTGGCGAAATAAATGCCCCACCAACAAATGACCAAAGTTATGCAATAAGCCTGACAGATACGCCAAGCCTGCAGGCGGACGTGATTCTTTTGGCAATGCATTACTTAACGCCTGAACAAGCGCCGCGCTGTATACCGCATGACGCCAAAAAGCATCCAAGCCCAAAGGAATATTTTTTGGCATTTTAAAAGATTTAGCCGTCGCAACACCAAGCGCCATATTCATTACCATGGTATATCCCAGCACACGTGAAACAGCTACATGAACTGAATCTACCTTGCCTCGATAACCAAAAAATGGAGAGCCCGCATAACGAAGCACCTGTGCTGTTAAGCTTGGATCAATTTCTATAACAGTGACTAAATCCTTAACTGCTGCATTAGGGTTGTTACTGAGCTTTAAAATACGCTGCGCCATTTCCGGCATCGGAGGCAATCGTTTAAGACCCGCAATGCGAGACTTAATATCAATTAACGGCCCAGTATTTTTGGGACCATCATTGTGTTCTATATTCAATGCCGGATCAGACATGACACCGCGCCCTATGCTAAACCATATAATACCGACCTAAAAAATGTCGGCTTTCCAAATGAAATTATCGGCTTAAAATCCACAGCACTAAAATTTACATCATGAATCTTTGATGGAGTTCAACAGCGCACTGTGACAAACGTCACACTTTATTGTGCGCCAGATAAAACAACGAACGATTTAATGAATAAACAGCAAATATAGGTAATACAAGAAATGAAATTACTGCATCGAAACACTTAAAAATAAGCGGGAAATTCGCAATTACATCAGCCCTTAATTAACAGCGTTATCTTTTAACAAAAAATCATCCTCAGAAGATCGCTTCTCACCGATCCGCAATAAACTCGGTAACAATAATATTGTAAACACCGTACTTATCGACATGCCCCCCACGATCACAGCCGCGAGCCCTCGATACAATTCGGAGCCTGCACCAGAAAGTATTAACAATGGCAACATACCAAAAATACTCGTCAAGGTACTCATCAAGATAGGCCGCAAACGTAAACGCACAGCTTGACCAACCGCATCGCGTCGATGCGTACCGCTTCGTTCAGCAACACGTGTCTGGTGCACCAACAAAATAGCGTTATTCACGACAAGACCCAACAAAATCACAAAACCAATCATGGTTAGCAGATCCATTGTCAAGCCCATTAAAGACAAACCGACGACACCACCCACTGTGGCAAGTGGAATCACCATCAATACTAGCAAGCTATCTTTGAACGAACGAAATAGTGCGCTAATCAATAAATACAAAATCACGATGGCAAGAAGAAACGTCCCCTTCATATTACTCAGCGCCGTCTCTAATTTATCAGCCGCGCCCGTATAATGCACCGTTCCGTCTTCAGGAAGAAGATTAATAATGCCCGGCTCCACCTTTTCGCGCAGCGTCTGAATCGCCGCATCGATGGACATACCTTCAGGTGGTCGAACCTGCAAAGTAATAGTGCGCCGTCGATCTAAACGACGCAGTTCATCCGGGCCCGAGGTGCGGCGCAAGTCAACCAAATCCCCCAAAAGCTGAATACCCGCATCAGGCGTCATTAAAGGTATTGATGCTAATTCTTCTGGCGTGCCCCAATCTTGCGTACGCAGAATAACATCCAGACTTTGCTCTCCATCAAAGTAATCACCCACATATAAACCATCGCCTAATGAGCGAACAATACCCGCCATGGTGCCACGATCCCAACCTGCTTCTGCAATACGTCGTTCATCAGGAACCATCAACAATTCTGGCGCGGCTAAATCAAGTCCAGGAAACGGTCGCACACTTGAACCAGGAATTTCTTTTCGAATCGTCATGAAACCTGTTTGTGCCGCGCGCAGTAGCGATTCAAGATTGCGCCCTTGTATATCGACATTAATCGAATTTCCACCGCCAAAGCCACCAAACAACGACGCTCTGAAAGCAAACCCTAAGGTATCGGGAAAGCCGCTCACAACACCATTAATAATGGGCAATAGCTGCGCTGTTTTTTCTGGGTCAACCGTCCGAATTCCCATAAAAACACCGCTGGGAAACGCCACAAAAAAATAATTCAACACCTGAGGTTCTTTCTCACCGTCAATATAAGGTCGAAGGTACTTCGCAATCACATCCCCCATTTCCTTTTCTGTTGTTGCGATGTTCTGTCCTGGCGGCGGATTAATAAACGTAAACACCAAATTTCGATTTCCCTCAGGCAGATAATCTGCATCTGGTTTTAACATCACCGCGATTAAAACAGGCAATGATAGCAACGCAACAATCCAAACATTTCTGCGCATTGGGGTATCCGTTACACGCATAACAAAAGCGGTACCCCCCTGCCACCAGTGTTCGTGCGGATCATGCATGTCAATATCTTTAAGCCACTTCATCGCCGTTGCAGGTAGCACCGTAACCGCCACAATTAATGAAAAAGTAATTGCAACGGCGATGGTCAATGCCAAATCTGCAAACAACTGTCCTGATTCATCACGCAGAAAAACCACCGGCAAAAATATTGCAATGGTCGTGACAGTTGAAGCCAACAAAGCACCCCAAACTTGAGCTGTGCCATGCCGCGCTGCGGAATGACTGTCTTCGCCTTTCTCTTTTAAACGAACAATATTTTCCAAAACAATGATCGCTGCATCCAAGACCATACCAACAGCAAAGGCCATGCCCGCAAGCGAAATAACATTCACTGAACGCCCAAACGCATTCAATAAAATAAAGCTACCCAACACACAAATCGGAATCGCCAAAGCCACCAACAACGTGGCGCGAAGACGCCGCAAAAACCACCACAGCACGGCAACGGCCAACAACACACCCAAGCCTAAATTAGTCTCCACCATGGCAATGGAGCGGTCTATGTAAATAGTTTCATCATAAACCTGCTCAAAACTTAAACCCGCTCTTGCCAACGGCCCATCACGCAACTCATCTACTGCCTGCCTGAGACCGCTCATGACCTGCAAAACATTTACACCCGTTTCACGATGGGCATTTACTGCCATCGCCAGTGTTCCATTTTGAATGACAAAACTACTACGATCGACTGGCTTCAATTCAACACGTGCCACATCACGCAAATGAACCGGACGACCATCACGCCAATCGATAATCATTGACTCCAAATCATCGAGCCCATAACCACCTGTATAACGTAAGGTATAACGACGCTTACCCACATCTGCAAAACCGGCGGAGATATCCTTACTCCCCGTTAACTTCGAAATTTCCGGTAATTCAACGCCCAACAACGCAGCTCGATAAGGATCAAAAGTGATACGCAGTTCATTCTCACGCCCGCCACGTACTTCGGACATCGCCACCCCGGGAACGCGCTCGAACCGAGACTGAACCGTCTCTTCAACAAAATCTTGATAACTGGAAATATCACGCTCATTACCCGGCAATGGTTTCAAAATAAACCAGGCAATCGCACGACTATTACCACCCACTGCACTGATGACAGGTTCATTTGCATCGGTAGGGTAACTCGGAACACGGTTAAGACGGTTCATCACTTCCAGCAAAGCACGACGAAGATCTGTGCCCACAGCAAAGGTCACCGCAATTTTCCCTTGTCCACGCTGAGCCTGCGCTAAAAATTGTGTCGCGCCAGGCAAGCCGCGCAGTGCTTCTTCTTGAGGCTCGATAATTTCTGCTTCAATTTCCTCCGGCGCCGCGGCACGCCACGCAGTAGAGATACTAATTTCAGGCTCTTCCACTTCAGGCGTTAACTGAACCGGCAAACGCGTCAAACTGATGAGGCCAAATAACATTACAAGCAACACCGCAACGACTACGGCAACGGGATTCGACAAAGATAAACGTGTCAATGTCACGACTAGTTACCGCTTTCCAGCATCTGTACTTTTTGCCCTGGTCTTAGACGTTCTCCGCCACGCGTAACAATTTTATCTCCCTCAGCAACATCACCGATAACTTGAATCACATCGCCTTGCGCAATACCGGTTTTTACCACCACACGCTCGGCCGTTTTATCCTCTTTAACTCTAAAAACAGCCGCGCCATTACGACGTAAAACCAAAGCATCTCTCGGTACTGCTATTACAGATTGCGGCGCAGCCGAAGGAACTGCCACGCGTACCGTCTGACCCGCAAGCCAACTGTTCATTTCATAATCAACACGCATCTCCAGCAAACGAGATGTTTGATCACCTGCAGACGCCAAACTTCGCACCACACCGCTTACCTGTCGATCACCACTTTTTATATCCACCACAGAACCTTGCCGTAAAAACTCCAGCGCAGACAAAGACACCATCGCCTTCACCTCTAGCGTTTTCACATCAACCAAACGAAGCAACGAAGAACCTACTGATGACCAACCGCCCTGTTGCTGAAAATGCTGCGCCACCATTCCGGAAAAAGGTGCGCGAACAATTTGGCGATCACTCATATCTCGCGCTTGCTCTAGCTGCGCACGTGAAAGACTATACTCCGCAACAGCAACATCTCGATCTGCTTCGGTTTGTTCAAGTTGAGTGCGAGCGGCATTATTATTTCGAGCCAAGCGTTTCAAGCGCGCAACTTCTTTCTTTAAAAATTTTTGTCGCGCTTCTGCACGCAAAACGTTGGCCTTAAATTCCTTCAAGCGAAAACCCAATTGTAAATTTTCCAGTTTGGCCAACTCATCCCCTTTCAAAATATGACTGCCAATATCCGCTAACGAAACAAGACGCCCCTCTACTTCAGCCGCAATATTTGCATCATTTCGACTAATCACACTGCCGGCCACCCAACTCACTGGCGCAAGCTGAGTTTTTTCTGCCGCCGCGACAACAACCGGCGCAGAAAAAGATCGGCCTTCAGCATAAGCCGCAGACATGCCAATAAACACACTCAATATAAAATATAGAAACTGCACATTTTTAATAAAAATTAATTTATTCATTATTTTTTTCAGTGCCTTATCAGTTGGCGACTTCATAAATTACACAAACACAGGATATAGAGAGTATATAGTAAAAATGTTCAGCACTTAAAACATGGCCACTAACGCACTAAAAAAGCATTAAGTATATTAGGGATAACAAACCAAAAATAAAAAATGATGACCGGCTGTGATTTCAGAGGCATCTCGCTGCGCAGCATCAATGCCGATGGGCTGGATTTCAATCATTGTTATTTTCGGCAAGCTGATTTGCGTAGCGTAAACTTCTCTAACACTTCTCTGGATGGCGCGAGCATTCACGCCGCAAAAATTTCAGGCGCCTTTTTCCCAAAAAATATTTTCGCAAACGAAATCACCTTATCCTTAGCTCATGGCACGTGGCTACGTCGGCCGTCCAAATAACTTTCCGTGATAAAATTAACTTCGTGAAGACAAAGCAGTATCCATAGCAGGCATGACCTGCTCACGTAGCAACAAGGCTAAATGTTCAAACTCTGGATAACGACAACTGGCATCATAAATATAATTCAAAGTACGCGGAATATCCTTAAGGTAAGATGATTTTCCATCGCGACTGTTTAATCGTGCAAATATTCCTGCCGCTTTTAAATGTCGCTGTATTCCCATCAAATCAAACCAACGCTTAAACACATCAAAATCGACATCAACAAGACTAAGTTCAAGTAGCTGTTTGTAATATTTAAACAGCCACTCATTCACACGACCCTCAGGCCAACTTATATAACAATCTTTCAGTAACGAGACCAAATCATAGGTAACAGGACCGCTCACCGCATCCTGAAAATCCAGTATGGCGGGATTCATCTTTTGGGTTTTCATCAAATTACGTGAATGAAAATCACGGTGCACCCAAACTGCTGGCTGCTGCAATGCGGACTGCGCTAGCAACTCAAATATTTCATCTAAATAATCAACATCCGCTAAAGCCAAATAATCACGCACCAGCCAATCACTGAACAAACACATTTCACTGATCAAAAAATCATAACTATAAACAGGCAAATCAACCGGCACACCCGCCTTCTGTAATTTCAATAACGCATGTAGCGCATCGTCGTACAAAGTCTCTACATTCTCTGCATCCATCACATCAAGATATTGCTTGTCACCAAAATCCGTTAAAAGGAGAAACCCGCTGTCGATATTCGACGCAATAATTTCTGGCACATTCAAACCCATTTCCAACATTGCTTTAGCTATATTCACAAATGGCCGGCAATCTTCCTTTGCGGGCGGCGCATCCATGGCGATAAAGCTTTTACCTAGATAAAAAACACGAAAATAACGACGAAAACTGGCATCGCCCGATGCCAATTCAATTTCAAACGATTCACCCAAAAAGTGTCGATGCAGCCATTTCGAGAGCGCAGCTAATCTTTCATCCAATTTTATGGTCATTCGAATTCATCTCAATGGGTAAACTTTCTTTATTCAATTTTTCTATCTTCTCGATTTAACACACAATCTACCACGAGAAACTCAAAACCCCACCTTCATCCGCTATCTGCGATTTGTTAGACTGTTGCAGTTTTACAATATTTCATAAAAATTACCGCAATATACGCTAAGCAAGTGAATTTTTTTTCAAACATAAATAATCGTCTCACCGCCACCAATGCTGTGATGTCGCTATTGCTGCCTACAATGTTATTCAATGCCTCGGCGCAAGCAGCCGGCACTGATATCACGGGGCAGTGGCGTCATTGCAGCGCGCAATACAATGCGCTTTTATCCGATGATGCCTACGGTGAAGAAACCATCATCACCTCAGACAGCGCAAACTCCACTACAAGCAATGAATACCAGTTAGATGGACGTGTACTAATATCCGGTCAACAACAGCAATTAAGCGCAGACCACGTCATTTACAACAAATTACTAGGCACCAGCAGAGCCAGCGGCAACATCACCTATAATAAAGAACAAGTGAGCCTGCAAGGAAGCACTGCCAACATCCAACACAAAACTAAACTCGGCAGCATTGAAGGTGTCAGTTTTCAACTGCAACAACGTCACGGCAATGGCACCGCGAGCATAGCCCGCCTCGAAGAAGCAGATATCACCGTACTAGAAAACGTCAGCTTCACCACCTGTGACCCAGGAAAAACAGACTGGCTGCTGACCTCTCCCAACATCAAACTCGATCACAAACAAGGTGTCGGTACTGCAAAACACGCCGTTTTAAGGTTTGCCAAAGTGCCTTTCCTGTATCTGCCGTACATAAGCTTCCCTATTTCGGATCAGCGTAAAAGTGGCTTTTTAACCCCTAACATCGTCAATCGCTCCACCACCGGCAATGAAATATGGCTGCCTTATTACCTTAACCTCGCCCCGAATATAGACGCGACCATTACGCCACGCAGCATGTCAGACCGCGGCACAATGCTCATCAACAACTTTCGCTACCTCACCCGCAACAGCAAAGGCAGCGTGGACATAGAATACCTCGCCAGTGATCAAATATACGGCGACGACCGAAACTACGCTGTTTTCAAAAATAACAGCCGGCTTGCACCCACTCTGCAAGCAACGCTGGACCTGAATTACGTCTCCGACTCACAATATTTTTCAGACTTCAGCAGCAACCTGAACACGGCCAGCATCGCACACATAAAACAAACAGCTGGGCTTAACTATCAAGGCCGCAACTGGAAATGGAACACCAGAGTGGAGGCCTACCAAACGGTTGACACCAGCATCGCCTCGGCCAGCAGACCTTACCAGCGCCTGCCGCAAATACGCCTAAGCAAACTAACGCCCATCACTAACAAGGCTCTTAAACACAGTTTCAACAGTGAATATGTTTACTTTAAGCGCAACGAACGGCTCTCAGCACAACGCCTTAACCTGCAACCAAGTTTAAGCCTGCCCTACGATTCACTGTCCGGTTACATTCGACCAACGCTGCAACTGCAATATACCGGCTATTTAATCGACAATCCTGCGGTTGGTGATGAAGCTCTGCTCAACCGGACACTGCCCATTTTTTCGCTGGACAGTGGCGTATTTTTTGAACGCGATCTAAATTTCGGCAAAACCAGCCTGCTTCAAACGCTGGAGCCCCGACTTTTTTATCTTTATGTTCCTTATCAAGACCAAACCGAATTACCGATATATGACAGCGGCTTACCCGATTTTTCATATGACCGTCTGTTTGCCACCAATCGATTCAATGGCATTGACCGCATCGGCGATGCCAACCAAATCACTCTTGCTGTCACCAGCAGTTTTCTGGAAAAGAGCTCAGGTCGCCAACTATTATCCGCATCCATCGGCAGAATTTACTACTTAAAAAACCGCAAAGTCGCTCTCAGCGGGACCGCTATCGACACCGATACTGACTCTGAAATTCTCGCCACCCTACGTGGTAATTTCACTAACAACCTCTCTCTAACATCCGATTTACGCTGGGATGACGAGCAAAACCAACTCGACAAAAGCAATCTACTATTAAGTTACAACAACCGTCAGCGCAGCATTTTTAATGTATCGCGTCGCTTCCGACGCAACAGCCTAAATCAAACCGATGTATCACTACTGTGGCCTATCAGCCAAAAAATCAGCCTTCTGGGGCGCTGGAATTATTCACATTTAGACAAAAAACCACTCGAAACCCTGTCAGGACTGGAATACCAAAACTGTTGCTGGGCCGTTCGCCTCATATCACGACGCTACATCAACACTGCCAGTACTGGCAGCGAGTACCAAAGCGCTATTGCTATCCAGCTGGAATTAAAAGGCTTGGCCAATATTGGCGACAACATCGAAAATATCCTGGAAAGTGGTATTCTAGGCTACCAAAATTAACTGCCTGGAAACTCGCTGAATGATAAACCCATTGTTTCGCTTTAAAACGACAAACCTATTCTCATTAATGACGGCTTTGCTGCTGTCTTTTTCCACTCAATCTTTCGCCAAAGAGATAGACCGTATTGTCGCCATCGTTAACGATGACATCGTTACGCGTACAGAATTAGCCAAAGAACTCAGCATCATCAAACAACAATCACAAATGCGTTTCCCCTCAGATGACATCCTTAACAAACAAGTGCTAGAGCGCCTGATACTAAAACGTATTCAACAACAACTGGCAAACATCAACAATATCGCCATTGACGATGAGAC
>Ga0316204_10004418_pt1 | contig 25233 bp, 21 predicted proteins | sample 6monrhotite_MG_2_FD_205661 | JGI IMG/M metagenome (GOLD analysis project Ga0316204, IMG submission 205661) | Microbial mat bacterial communities from mineral coupon in-situ incubated in ocean water Damariscotta River, Maine, United States -... | ecosystem: Environmental > Aquatic > Marine >... | reverse complement strand
CTCCGGTTGGTTTTGATGTTTGGCTTTGATACCGACATTATACCTTCCGTGAGACCTGATTGCTCTATTTATCAGCTACTTACCTGTTAGTTTTTCTCGCGATTGAACTCCGAAACTTGAGTTAATAACCACCAAAGACGACAGGCGATACTGCCACCACTATCGTCATAGACAATAACCTGTTTATGAGGATCAATGCCCCAACGGGAAAACCGCTGAGCCAGAACCTCTGGTGTGGGTAGTGGATGGCGGCCGCTGGTTGCTGTTATTGATGAGGATAAGTCATCATCCAGGTGGGCGTAGTGTGCCCCTGGAATGTGATTGCTCAGATAAGCATTGCGTCCGTAATTGGGTTGGTCGAGTTTGAACCGACAGTCGATAATGAGGTAGTGGCTATCGTGCAAATGCCCAACCAGTTTTTCAGCACTTATAATGGTTTGTTGAATCACTGGGCTGGTCTCTTACTTATGAGGATAATGATGAATTAGTTGGATATTGGGAAAACCCAGGGCTAATGATTTTGCGGATAAACGCTGATGAATGCAATAGTGAATTTAGGGGTAATAAGGGATATAACCATAGTGCTTGTCTGGAGTTTAGTCGACTGAAGAAGAACCGATCATAATTTATGTGCGATTTTGTGATGACAGGCTCAGTGTTGCTGAGGTGGAGATGCTAAGGGATAGTGACGAAACAATTATGACGAAACGTTTGTTGCTACAAAATAGCTATTAAAAAGTAGTTACAAACAAATAGTGTCAACTCCATTATTGATCATGACTGGTTGCTGATAATGCATGATAGCAAGTTTGTGTGTATTAACCATATGGCAGAAAATAAGATTGAACTTTTTAGAGTAACGGGAATTGTGTTTAACGTTATCAGTGTCCGGTATGATACTATTTTTTCAATCATATTATCGCCAATATAGTTTAATCTGATATTGGTTTAAGTGGTCTGCATTTCATGTTACATAAGATTACCTCTCTGTTAAAAAACATCAGTAAAACAATAAGTAATGCGTTAAAATTGTGCCGCCAGCCGGGCAGGAATATATTGTGGGTGTATCTGTTAAATGCTGGTCACACGTACGAAGTGATGTTATAGTTTTGATGGCGCGTATAAATATGGTGCTGTTTACTATTTTTACATGCTGTGCTTTATGGGGGTATGTAATATGTTTGGCTATCTTTAGTCTTGTTGCCTCAAATAATATTCACTAGTGGTTTTTATTAGAAACCATTGGTCGAATATCTGCCTTGATGTAAGTGCTTAATGTTAAAGTATGTGTACGTAAGTGAACGCTAGTCTTTATGCTGGTTTGTGATTGAAAGGTTCAGGTTGCAAACCAGTATATGATGTACTTCCTTTGAATGCGATAGTGTTATTGGTAAAGGTTTTTTAGAAATTTTTCATCAACGTATTTATTGAAGTCTTTCATGGTGGCACGGTATTGAGTTTGATGCGGCGCCGCTATGAAAGGGATAAGGAGGCGATCATGAATAGCTTGTCTATAAACAACTATAACGCAGAATGTAGTCCGCAAGTTTTTTCCAATAATCAGGATAAATACGGATATTCCGTACTTATTGTCCACTCCTCCAATAGTAATGACTGGCATAATTATATAACCATGAAGGATTTGTATGACAAGGGATATTATCAATAAGGAGGTTTAGGTGCCTGAGGTAGATGCGCCTTTGCGTTAGGCGAGTGATTGTACTTTTGGGGATAAATGGGCCGTGGTGAGTAGTCATTGAGTCGATGATGATTAACTGGTGTTGAGTAATTTAAGTTAATTAGCAAGGCTGTTTGCAATTCTACCAGGGTCTAAGGTTCACCGTTTCACATCCGACTCTACTTCCCTTGAGGGGTTAATGCTCTCTATTAAAATGCCTGGCACAGTAGCGCCAGGCATTGTTGATAGGTAGTTTCCCTCGCGAAATCATAAGTGACAATAATTTAGTACTGCAAGTTGATAACCCTTTGTTTGGTTGCAATGGGTTGGTCGCTACGGTCGTCATCTATTTTTAAAGGCGGTATAAGATGAAACGGATTCCTATTCGAAAACCATTACTTCGAAAACTATTATTTCGAAAACCATTGCTTCGAAAATCCCTGAGCGGACAACAACTGAAGCAGTTGGGCTTTGGTGTTCTGCTGGTGGCATTGTTGTCTGCCTGTGAGCCGGTTGAGGATAAAAGCAAGATTAATCGTAATGTGAGCCTCCCCGGTACTGTTCGTGTCAGTGGCACCATATCCATTGCACCCGGGTCCATGATTGACGCGGATGTTAATGATGTCAATGCGAACTACATTTCCAACGACTCCATGGCTCAGGCGCAAACTATTTCAAATCCGGTAATGCTTGGTGGTTATGTTAATGTGCCAGATGCTGGCGCGGTAGGTCGATCTTACCAAGTAGGCGATGTTGACGACTATTATGTGGTTCAGTTGATTGCCGGTCAGATATTAACTATTAATGTTGCAGATTTTAACCGGCGCCCACTTGGAAGCAATGTCGTGGTGTTGCAGTTGTTAAATGAAAATGGTGATGTATTAAAGCGTACTTTCGGGGATAAGGCATCGGAGGCTATTAGCGTTAATGCTGACGGGGTTTATTATATTAAGGTGCACGCTGTTGCAGGCGCATCCAATTATATATTAAATATAGGGTTCACCAGCCAGCAGTCGGCGGGCAACCTGGATGGCGTTGATTTAAATATTTATGATGACTTTGTGCCAGGCGAAGTGATTGTTGAGCTAGCGGCTGCTTCACAAATTTCAACGCAGGCGGTGACCATCGCATCATCGGCCAATGCGATGGGCTTGCAGGCGAAGGCCGGTGCTGTAAACCGAAGTATGCTAATGTCGATGGGGGGCGGTTTGGATCGGCAAAACGCATTGTCGGTATTGGGGGTTCAGGCCACTCAGTCCGGTGGTGATGACCTGTTGCAGCACAAAAAAGAGACACTTGAAGTCATCAAGGCGTTGCGACAGCGTGATGATGTAAAATCAGCGCGCCCTAATTATATTCGCAAACCATTATTGGTGCCTAATGATAAATTTTATCCTTCTCAATGGCATTTTCCGCAGATAAATCTTCCGCAAACCTGGGACGTCGAACTCGGTTCTGAGGATGTCATCGTGGCAGTAATCGACACCGGTGTCCTGCTAGATCACCCTGATCTTCAGGGGAAATTGGTAGGGGGGTACGATTTTATCCGAAGTGCCACCAGTGCCGCCGATGGTGACGGAATTGACAATAATCCCGATGATGTTGGGGATGATGCCAATGGTAACAGCAGTTTTCATGGTACGCACGTAAGCGGTACCATCGCTGCAGCGACTAATAATGGCGTTGGTGTCGCCGGAATTGCATGGAATGCTAACGTAATGCCGTTGCGGGCGCTTGGTCGTCTTGGTGGAACGGATTATGATATTGAGCAAGCAGTACGTTATGCCGCGCAACTCCCCAATGATTCCAATACTATACCACCCAAAAAAGCCGATGTTATTAATCTGAGTTTAGGTGGTCCTACTAATCGTACCATTGCGACCGCCGCTTTTCGTCAGGCCAGGGAGGCCGGTGTGATTATAGTGGCCGCTGCGGGTAATAGTGCCAGCGATGGTCTTAGTTATCCTGCCTCGCTGGAAGGTGTGGTTTCGGTTAGTGCCGTGGGTATCAATCAAAATCTGGCGTCGTATTCCAATTTTGGAAGAACCATTGATGTGGCAGCGCCTGGTGGTGAATTTACAGACCTTAACGGTGACGGTTTTATTGATGGCGTGCTAAGCACGACTGCCAGTGATGCAAATGGTGCCATCGAGTTTGGTTATGCCTTTTATCAAGGCACCTCCATGGCGGCACCACATATTGCCGGTGTTGCGGCCTTGATGCGATCAGTCAATCCGCAATTGTCGCCAGCGGATTTTGATCGTTTGTTATCGTCTGGTGTGATGACAAAGGATCTTGGCGTGGCTAACCGGGATGATCAATACGGATATGGTTTAATTGATGCCTATAAGGCGGTCAATGCGGCCAAAGGTCTGGTTGACGTACCTTTGGAGCCTCGCAACCCCATCACAGAGGTGTCCCCAGGTGCACTGAATTTTGGTTATGCCACCACTTCAATTACTTTTAACATTGCAAATAGTGCTGATGGCCTGCTTAATGTTTTGAATATCACAAACAATTCCAATGGTTGGCTATCGTTGACGGCGAACTCAGTGAATGAGCAGGGACTGGGGCGTTATACGGCGAGTGTCAATCGAGCCTTGTTGTCATCACAGGCGAAAACCTATACAGCGACTATCCGTGTGGAGACATCTGCCAATGTGGTGGAAATACCGGTTATTATGCAGATTATAAGCAAAAATTTTGTGACCAACGCAGGGTTACATTACGTGGAACTTAAAGATGGTGTGACGTCGAAAACGCTTTATAAAGTTCGGGCGCAGTTACTTGAGGGTAAATACACGTATGTGTTTGATAACGTTGCTGCGGGTAAATACACTGTTATAGCCGGAACAGACTCTGATGCTGACAACACCCTTTGTGAAGTGGCGGAAGCCTGTGGGACTTATCTTATGCCGAGCAATGTTGTGGATATTACCATTGATGAGGCTTTGGGGGATAAGCGGGCGATAAATTTTGAAACCAGTTTTGGCAATGTGTTAAGTGCGGCATCGAAATCCCTGGGTGGCGATGCGGTTAAGGATAACCGCCACGAACTGAAAAGGGCGCCGTTATTTAAATAAATCGATAAAACAACTGAAAGTTAATTGAAAGCCTCGTAATCTACCGTGGGGATATCATGGTTGGGTTGGTGCCGGTTAACCTTGAGTCCCACGGATGCTATCGGGGCGGCAGCGATTTTATAAAATTTAAATAATCCGGTTTATCCCAGTCTCTTCCACCCAGTGCAATGTACCGGAGTTTACCGGCAGGGTCCACAAAGAAGCTGGCAGGTAAGCCGCGGGGTTGCCATAGTTCAGTTGTTTGGCCGTCATAATCCATCAGGGTGGTTAATTCCGGCGCCGCTATGCCTAAAAAACCAAAGACGGTATCGTCGGTTTCTGCGGTGTTAACAAGAATAATTTCAAACGTTGTGTTGTCAATCAGCGCAGACATTTTCTGAATGGTGGGCATTTCACGTCGACATGGGCCGCACCAGCTTGCCCAAAAGTGCACGAAAACCCAATGCCCTGGTGAACGCGAGAGCTGGTATTTATTACCATCCATATCATTGAGTGCCAAACCCGGTGCCGGACGTCCATCAAGGGTGATGATACCTTCGGGTAATGTTAATGTGCCAGCCAGCGCCGTTTGTGCGGGTGGTTGAATCGTGACGAGAGTGATGAACAGTGAGAATGATAACAAAACGCTGAGCTTTACCTTCACGGGGTGTCTTCCTTGCTTTGTGCGCAACGCACGTTTTCAATTTTTACCGTTAATGATGGCCCTTTTTGCTGCTCACCAGTGGCAAACACAGCTTCCACGGTAAATGAATCTCCGAAAGGGATTAACGTAATATTGCCACCAACCGGTTCGTGTTGATGTAAATCTCTGGATTCGGGCAACAGTGTCCAGCTAAATGTCGCCTGACTGGCCAAGGGAACATTGAGTTGTTGCCAGTTTTGCGTCCATTGCTGGCGATTAATTCGGGTGATTTCTCCGTCGGAGGAATAAAAACGCCATTGTTTCAGGTCCAGCCATATTTTATGTTTGGCGAGGTTACGCATTCCAGCTGTGATGAAGCACGCATCTTTGGTTGCGTTAACGGCACTTTTAGGAAAGCCACGTCCTTCATAAAAGGCGGCCATCTGTTCCGGGGTTCGTGGGTGCAATGCAAATTTAATTACCTTGTTTTCAAATTTGTAGGGTTTTTCTTTTTCGGCGGCGATACTGGTATTACCGAACGACATTATCAAGACAAGTAGGGTTATCGCCTTAATACTTAACGTTACCGGAGGTGCATGCGGGCTCGTGTCGGTAATGGCGGTTAGTCTGTTTGTAGTATCAGTAGTCGTCATTACAGGCAATCGTGGTTTTCTGACTATTGGGATTCATCTATGGTAAAGTGGTTCCACGATTATTACTGAATTTAGTATTAATAAGCAATTATTATCATAAAAAACAATTGTTTGTTTTGCGAGGCAAACGGCGGTTGAGGTTGATCCTGTAAAATTAGTTGAACCGAGCGGTTGAACTGAGCACTAAAGCAACATATATAGAAACAAGCTGTCGTAACTTGCTGTAACAGTTTGCTACAGCAGTTTGCTATAACAACAAGCCGTTGCGATCTGTCTGCAATCCGGCAGAATCAATGATTGACCAACCTAGCACGTTTCATCGTCTTTATACTTTTATCACTAACGTGTATATAGCGGGTAGGGAAGCGTTTGTGCTGATTGTTGCCACCATAAGTTTGGGGTTGTTGGTTTACGACGCTACGGGTATATATTGCACTAAGTTTAGCCGTAATAAAAAGCTCACCACCAATAACCGTTATGCTCGTCAGGCAATATGTCATGAATATTGCTTGTTTGTGGGATAGGATACTGTAGCGCTCACCCTCATGACGGGCATTTTACACATTGATAGAGGAAAACCAAATGTTGGATGGATTGTTGGATTTATCGTTTTTAGGCGTGGCTGTCGCGTTATTGTTACTGACCCATATTACCATCGCCAGTGTGACGATTTTTTTACATCGTCATCAGGCACACCATTCAGTCGATTTGCATCCTCTGGTTAGTCATTTTTTCCGATTTTGGTTATGGATGTCAACCGGTATGGTAACCCGCGAATGGGTTGCCGTGCATCGTAAACACCACGCTACCTGTGAGACGAAAGACGACCCCCATAGCCCGCAGGTAAAAGGCTTACGCAAGGTTTTGTGGGACGGTGTCGACTTGTATCGTAAAGAGACCAGAAATAAGGAAACCATTCAAAATTATGGTCAGGGCACGCCTGACGATTGGCTGGAGCGGCATGTTTATGACGCTCACCCCATGCTTGGGGTGCTATTGATGCTGGTGGTGGATTGCCTGTTATTCGGAGTTCTTGGCATTTCGGTATTTGCCCTTCAAATGATCTGGATACCGTTTTGGGCCGCGGGTGTCATTAATGGTCTTGGCCATTTTTGGGGTTATCGAAGTTTTGAGACCAGTGATGCATCGAGCAATATCATGCCAATTGGCATTTTAATTGGCGGTGAGGAGTTTCATAATAATCATCATGCCTATGCGTCCTCAGCGCGCTTATCAAATAAGTGGTGGGAGTTTGATATAGGCTGGTTTTATATCTGCAGCCTGCAATACCTTGGTCTGGCAAAGGTTAAGCGCGTAGCGCCAAAATCGAAATTCGAACCAAGTAAAGCCATTGTTGATTTTGACACCGTGAGTGCGGTGGTGCGTAATCGTTTTCATGTTATGACCTTGTATGGTAGGAATGTCATCAAGCCGGTGATCCAACAGGAAAAACGCCATGCGGATGTTTGTTTCAAAAAAATATTGAAACGCGCAAAGCGATTGATGATTCGCGAAGATATTAAAATTGACCTAGATGCAAAAGAAATAATCAATCAGGCGGTGGCACAAAGCCAGGCATTGGAGACGGTTTATCATTTTAAGCAAACACTCAAAGAGCTATGGTTGCGTACTTACTCAAACCAGGAAAAGCGCGTGGCGGCATTGCAGGAGTGGTGTCGACAGGCAGAGCTAACGGGTATCAAGGTACTGCAGGAATTTGCGCAATCGATACGGGGATACTCGCTACAGGCTGCATAAGCGCAATGTTACACCGCCGGCAGCATACACTATACCCAAAGCGTTTGAGATTTAGGTATTTAGTGCGCGTCATATTTTTGTTCTGGCACCAAAAGTAGGTTCTTTAAGAAAGCCGAAATGACGAGTAATAGCCGGACTATTGCGAGGAATTTCAACGCTGCCAGGAGAAAAATAGGGCAGCAATAAAGCCTAAATCTCAAACGCTTTGGGTATGTACTAATCAGTGTGTTTTGTCGCTCAGGTATCCGAGTCTTCTGTTTTTTGTTTTAATGAGCGGATATGAGAGCTGGCCCAATGTCCACTGGATATTAATGTCGGCGCGTTAACCTCTTTTAGTGGCACGCTCACGGGTGGTTTATTGGGTTTGTTTTTTGCGCGTCGGTTGTTGTGTGGATCAGTCTGGGGTGCTTTCCCCTGTGGTTCCAAACCAGCGTCTGTGTGGGGGAGTTTGAGGTGAGCGGCAAACGCCATTAATACAATGCCACATAGTTCAAGTAACAGTGAGCGGCTCACCAGAAAATAATACTCCATTTGTAACGCGGATAGACCGGTTAATACTTCCAACTGCTGGAAAAAATCACGGGAGGTTTGTTTGCGTGCGTTGTTGAGTGCGAATAATTGATTGGTTAAGTCGAGTTTTTTCGCTTCCAGTTCCGTAGCACGATTGAGCGAGTCCTGTCCAAGTTCACGGCTATTAGCGTAAATTGACTGGCTTTGTTTTTTTGCATTGAGTTGGTAAGCGGAAATCATTTGGTTCAGGCTTGCAATTTGAGCATTTAGGGCGATGATTTGCTCACTTAACGCCGAGGCCTGGTTTTCGCCACTTTGCAAGGTGGCTTTTTGCGCCAGTGTCATTACCGTAATACTAAACAAGAATAAAACCGCTCCCAATAAAAATAATGAGATGCGCCAATAGACGCTTTTAGAGGTGAGAGCAGCCGCTGAAATAAAACAAATGGATTCTGTAATTTGAAATATGATACCTGCGGCCATGAAGACCCGTTTTGACGCATCATCGCCTGCGAAATGCAGCATACCCTCGATTAAATACCACCCAGATACCACCATTGCCGCAAGCCCGACCGTGAAGACAATGGCTTGCAGAAGCTTGAATCGGACGACAGTAAACGCAATAGCGCTTGTGCCGGGAGTATTTGTAATGCTCATGACGACGACAGTTAATGTGTTTCGATTGTGACGTTAATTTTTGGTTGTATAAGTAACTTGTTGAAAATTATTGATATATTGCTGATATATCATCGGTGCTGATTAAAATGCAATCAGCCGCTGTGATACTCAAATAGTGGTTACATTTGCGTACCCATGCCAACGCTATAATTACTATTGTAAAATCAGTGGCTTATCTCTTTTAACCGCTATTACGGATGCCATCATCCATTTTATTATGCAATCCTCTCAAGCGAAAGCAATAATCTATCCCCAATATCGGCTTAAGTAAATAAGATATAAATATTAACAATAAACAGCGCTGGTTTTCCAGATACCGTTAATTATTTAATATTGGACAAAATTGTATCAGCGTCGGTGCTAAGGCTGGCTTTGGCTGCTCTGGTATTGATTGCTCAGGCATTACTGGGGCAGGGGAAAGGTAGTACAAGCGTATTGGTACTCAAGCTTCTGAGGCCCCTAAACGGGACGATTTATTGGGTGAGGGTAGGCTCAATATCGGAAATAAACGCATCGTATATTTTGTTAAGTGCGCGGCCATAAGCTTCCACAACATTATTAAAGCCCTTGTTGTTTATCGTTGCGGATGAAGAGTATTGCTTTTTCAGTAGTGGTAGTGAGTTTATATTACCGTTACTGACTTGTAGTTCCATATTGATGATGACGCTCGAACCGGAGCCCTCTAATACCCTGTCAAAGCGTAACACCCGGCCACTGACAATTCGATCGGCTTCCAGGTTGGATTGGTAATGGTACACATTGTCGGCAATGGAGGTGGTTCTTAAATAGCTAATTAAGTTATCCTGAATCAGGTAATTGGGCGAGCTTGCCCAGTACCGGTAATGATAGCGTTGTAATTCCAGTGGCTTTGTTGCTTCAATATAAAGTAGATTTCGTTCGTTATAGATTCCCTGCATTTTAAAGGGTGTGACTGCGATGGTGTTTGTCAGGATACCCTGCGGCAGATTGGTTGAGGTTAGTTCCGGCAGGCGGTAAAAGCGATCCTGCGGTATAGGGGCCTGACTAATACATGATGACAGTAATATTGAGGCGGCGATAAGTGCAATTGGCGCTGCTCCAGACGGAATGGCAAAATGACAGGCAATATTTTTTTGCGGCATTAAGGTTTTCAGTATGGTCATCGCCACCCGGATGCTTAAGTGGGATATCATTGAAACGCGAGAAAAGCGTTGATTAAACTTCGTGCTCATTTAAGTCCCTCCGCGCTATCCTTCGGTGGCTGGCTGCCTAACAGCACACCGGGATTAGCACTTATTTTTCGGCTAAATTCGTTAAAATTTCTTGAGGAGCCTTCCAGGTTAAAGACAATCGTATCGATGTTTTGCGATACGCTATTGATGGCGTTACGGAGGTTTGTCATCACGACACGGATATCATCAGTATTATTCTCGAACAACGAATTTGCGTTATTGATTAACAAATCGAGCTGGGCCCGACTGTTTTCCAGGCCGGTAGAGAGTGTGGTCAGATTGTTTGATAAGGTATCTGCATTTTCGAAAATACGTTGGATATGACGTTGGTTCTTTTTGTCAAACAGTGTTGTTAGTTGGCTGGCGCTATTGTTGAGTTCGTCTAGCAAGGCTTCAGTGCCGCTGATAATGGTTGGAATGCTTTTCCCCAGGTTATTGCCTATATAATCAATATGACTGCTTACATTGTCAATGCGCTGGCTGAGTTTGGTAATTAAGGGTTGTATGCTGTTGGCTGACAATTCGGTGATTTCATGAGCAACGGTATCTAGCGCGGCGAAAATATTGGTTGCTGGTTGGCCTTTTATGGTGCTGCCAGCGACTAACGGGGTTGAGTTCTGCCCCTCTGCGATATCGATTTGGCTATTGGATAATAACCCGGGTGATACAATACGTGCGATGCTATCGCTGGGAATCCGCCAGTCTGACCTGATCATCAGGGTTAGTTTGAATGCTGTATTTGAGGTGTCAAAAATGGGGGATATTTTTTCAATTTGTCCAATTTGGAAGCCGCCATACGTAACGGCCGCGCCTTCCTTGAGGTCGGCAATTTGTTTGTAAATCACATAATACGCATCAGTGTCGGGATTACGGTCGGTTATTTTTAATATCATCATCAACAGAACCGCTAACATAACCAGTACAAGGCTGCCGACAAAAAAATAGTTAATGTGATCTTGTTTCATTATGCATTGCCGCTTACGGTTGATGTATGTGGTTAATTTAATTGATTAACTTGGTTTGTTCGCTTAGTTTATACGCTTGGTTCATTATTTTGAGTGATAGATATTAAATAATGGTCTTAATTTAGTGACGCAGATTTATAGCGTCAATCGTCGTAAATATTCTTCGGGGTCAAGGCTCTCCGTGCTGGGGCGGCGATTTAATAAATCCTGAATGCGATCATTGTTGCTGCTACGTACCTCGGGCACGGTGCCGGTTAACAGTATTTTTCCTTTATCGAGAATTGTGATTCGATCTGCAATTTTATACGCACTTTCCAGCTCATGGGTAACTACTACGATGGTCATGTTCATGGCATCGCGTAAATGCAAAATAAGTTCATCAAGTTCAGCCGCAACAACCGGGTCCAGGCCCGCTGATGGTTCATCGAAGAACAATAACTTGGGGTCCATAACAATGGCCCGTGCTAACGCCGCTCGCTTAATCATACCGCCGGATAATTCAGCGGGCATAAAATCTTCAAAGCCGGATAAATTGACCACCTCCAGTTTCATTCGGCTCATAATGCGCATGGTGGTCGCATCGAGGCGGGTGTGTTCACGTAACGGTAGCTGGACGTTTTCGCCGACGGTCATGGAACCGAAAAGCGCGCCGCCTTGAAAGGCAACCCCCATTTCCTTTCGAAGATTATAAAGTTGTTTTGCTGATGCGCGGGTAATGTTGTTACCGAGTAAGCTAATGCTGCCGGAAGTTGGTCGGTTTAAGCCTAATAAATAACGTAACAGCGTGCTTTTTCCAGAACCACTGCCGCCCATTATGACCATTATTTCCCCGCGGTTCACACTGAAATTAATGTTTTCCAGTACCTTTCGGTCTCCGTAATGTGTGACCAGATTGTTAATCTCAATGACGGTATCATTCATTAGCAGGGGTGTCTGTTTGCAGTAAGTGTATACATTTACCGGTTTAGCAAAAACGTAAACAGCATGTCGGTAATAATGATCAGGCTGATCGACATGACCACCGATCGCGTTGTGGCTCGGCCTACGCCTTCGGCGCCGCCGCGCACCTGAAAACCATTGCTGATGGAAACCATGGCAATAATGGCAGCAAACAGAACACTTTTCACCAGGCCCTGGCGAATGTCATCAACCGTTAATGCCTCAAGGCATCGGCTGCCATAGGTGGATAGGCTCATGTCCAGTTCAGTAGCAACATACAGTCCACCTCCCAATAAACCCATGATGTCGCCGAGGATGATCAACATGGGGACCATAACGATCATGGCAATAAAGATTGGGGCAGCGAGAAATCGAACCGGGTTTATACCAATGACGCGAAGGGCGTCAATTTCCTGATTTTCCTGCATTGTACCTATGCGTGCCGTTATCGCTGAGCCTGAGCGACCCGCCACTAAAATACTGATGATGAGCGGTGAAAACTCACGGGTAATGGAGAGTGCAATGCCGAGTATCACGGTGCTTTCCGCGCCATAGAGTTTTAACGTTTCGATGCCTTGAATGGCGAGCATAATGCCAACTGCAAAACAAAGCATTGAGGCAATTAGTGCAGCATGCACGCCGATATGCATGGCTTCTTCAAAAATGGTGCTAATACGTACCGGTTGCCGTTGGCTCTTCCCCAGTAATATCCAATAAACGCTTTCGGCAAGCAGCGAAAATACGTAACCAAGCTCAATTATACTGTCAGTTGTGTAGCGCCCCAGGTTTTCGATTGAGCGCTTGGTTTTGCGCAGCGGTGTGGTGTGCCAGATTTGACTCATCGTTATTTCTTCAAGCGTTCAGAAACTGAACCGTGAATGGAGAATATCTGGTCAAGGCGTGCGAGTTTTATTACCTGCATGGCCATGTGGCTGACACCGATCAGTCCGAATTCCAGGGTGTTTTTTTTCGCCAGCTGGAAACCTTCCACCAGGCTTGCAATGCCGGAGCTGTCTATATACTCAACTGCCGATAGATCCACGAGTACATGGCATTTTTTGTTAAGGTATTGCAGTATTTGTTGCCGAGCCTGGGGCGAACATTGCAAGTCTACGTCGCCGGATAAGGCAATGATGGTGTAGTGGGCTTCAGTTAATATTTGGTATTTCATTGAGAGTTACCGCTTGTTCTTTCGTTAATAAATGAACTTTTTAATAAATGAACTCATTAATGTATGAGCCGATGATCTCATCAATTAATTGAATTCTGGCTTATTGCGTCATTAATGACTGAATGCGTTTGGTCATTTCAAGAATATTGCCCACGCCCCCCTGTCGGTGTTTATAGGTTACTTTGTCCATGACGGCATTAATCAGAGGGACGCCAAGGCCACCGGGGCGCACGATGGCAAGGTCACGTGCAGTGATTTTTCCGGGATCAATGTGTTCGGCAAAATCCGTAATTCGACATAAAAAATTGCTGCCATCGATTAATATTTCCACAACAATTTCGCCGCAAGGGTCATTTTTGTAGGCATGTTGAATGATGTTCATACATGCCTCGTTGACAGCAATAACCACTTGAGTCATTTCCTCGGCGGTACCGCCGGCATGTTTCATTGCCTCGGAAACAAGCTGTCTTATTTCCTTCAATTGGTAGGCGTTAGCGGCGAAGCGTTTTTGAGCCAGTGGATGACGCTGTTTCATGATAGATTGCCTTCTACCAGTAGCATCGTAATATCATCGCGATGTTTTGCGGATTGCCCGCTTAATTCATTAACGATGGAGGCCAGGCGTTGCTGTGGCGGTAAACGCCTTAGTTCAATGATGCGTTTTAGCAATCGTTTCATGCCGTAGGTTTTGCCATCGGGCAGGCGCCCTTCCAATACGCCATCGGTAAATAAATACAGGCTGCTGTTTCCAAGTTCAATGGTGATTTCCTGAAAATTTGCGTCGGGTACAATTCCCAGGGGAGGGGCTTCCGCTTCATAAGAATCCATTGTGCCATTCTGGCGGAATACGATGGCGGGTGGGTGCCCTGCGTTAATGAGTTTTACCAGGCCGGTTTTAGGCTCGTATAATCCAACCACCATGGTTACAAACATGCCACGCACCGATGTTTCGCAAATCTCGTCATTGAGTCGCGCCATTAGTTCCGACGGTTCATGCATATGTTTGCCCATACAGCGAAACAGACTGCTGGTTTTTGCCATCAATAAGGCGGCATTCGCCCCTTTGCCGGAGACATCGCCCAGGCTAAAATAAATACGACCATCAGGCCGGGAGTAGAAGTCATAAAAATCTCCGGATAGTTGTTTTGCCGCAATATTGATTCCCGCGACTGGAAACGTTGTATCCTGTTGGTGTGGTAATAAACTTTTCTGTATTTCCCTGGCCAGGTCCAGTTCCCGGTTAAGCTCGGCAGCTAATTCATCACGTTGTTTTAGGGCTTTTTCCAATGCCCAGGTGATTTCCTGATAATTCAAATTGACTTCTGCCAATTTGACATTGGCTTCCCTTAATATTTGTTCAAACGACAGGTTCGATTTTACATGCAAACCCAGCGCCCTCGCTGCCAGGGTTAATTGTTGTGGCACATTGCTCAATAGTTCCTGCGCCTGCTCTGTTTTAATATCAAAGCATTCTTGCAGTGCACGGTGGCATTGTTCGATGGTGGTATTTTTGTCGCGGGCACAATAAACCGCTGCCATCCAGTCGGCACAATGCAGCGTTTTACAGAGTTGCGATGCATTGTGTCTGTCTGAATCGTCGAACCAATGATGGTTGCTTAGTGCTTCACCTAAATGATCCGGCAGTGACCATGCTTCTGCCAACGTACTGGAAACCTGGTTGTGAGTGGTCTGGAAATGGGTGAGTTCCAATGCATACCGCGTATCCGGGTTCTGTTCGCGTAACTCTGGCCATTGCGGTGCAAGTTCAGGCTTTAGATAAAACATGACTAATAAACTGAAGTCTTGCAATAGGCCGGCTGTAAAGCCATCTTCCGGGTCAATATTTACCAGGCTGCTGAGCATCCGCGCGCTGACGGCATGTCGTAAGCAGTCTTCCCAAAATGCATCAGTGTCAATCGGCAATTGCGATGTTTTATTGATAGCATCTCTAACAGCAATACATAACACCAGGTTTCGCAGTGCTTGTTGGCCTAATACGGCAATAGCCCGTTGAATGGACTGCACCTGTTTGTTGAGGCCGAAGTAGGCTGAGTTAACAATGCGCAGCAATTCTGCGGTGAGGGCCGGATCGGCACTGACTAAGGCCGCTATATCTACATTGCTGATCCGGTTGTTTGTGCAGGCGCGAATAATTTGCAGTGATGATTGCGGCGGTGCTGGCAAATCGGATGGCTTAATTAACTTGATCGTGCTGGGATCTATCATGATTATGCGTGACTGTTTACTCAACCGGCTTTATTGCGCTGATGTCGTTGTTTGCCATATTGCTCAGTGGGCTGGATGTAGATATCAAGCAAGGATGATGCCGTCAGCGTTAAGGGGGGCAGTCTGACTCTATCGGTGAGTCTAGCAAGGGCGAAACAGCCTGTGTAATGTGCCGGTGTTGGTGAAAACCAACGCCATGGCGTATCGTTTTAACTTATAATGTTCGGGTGGATTAGGTAGGAGATGGAGTGCTTGTACTAAACATGATCATTTTTGGTTGATGGACAGTCAAAGTGATTCCACCTTGTTCCTCCAGGGTGTTGGTAATTGATGAATAACGTGAATTTATTTGCCGCTGCAGGGGAGGAGGGGGTGGTGGATTGGGCGGGTTAAAGCGCTACTCAGGATTGAATGAGTAGCGCTTTTGGGGATGATTTATAGACGATTGCCGCTATTTGCTGGGCGGGTTAGCACCAATTTGATGGATGCCCGGTTAATCGCGGTTAGATTCAGTCAGTCAATTCATCCGTCTGGGTAACGCGATGTCCAGCTTAATAATAGCCGTGTTCTACCGGGGTAACCTGGACTTTCACCCGGATGCGTTTTCCGGGGTGTTGTCGCATTTTGGTGGTAAATAACTCGCCTTTATAACGGTAGGTAACCAGATACCCTTGAAGTTGTTCTTCCGTTCGGTAAGTGGTGCGTGTTTCACAATGGCGTTCCTGGCTCACTCGATATTCGCCAGTGTGTACGGTTCTTACACCGCTATCGCGACCAATGGCGCTACCTATAATGGTGCCTGCCAGCGTCGCCACATTGCGGTTATGGCCGTCGCCCAAATGGTGGCCGATTACCCCTCCAATGATGCCGCCAATTAGCACGTTCTCAGGTCGGTCGCTACGCACTTGTCGTCTAATGGGTTTATGCACATCTTCGTTCCAGCACTGTTGTTCGGGGGATGATATGCGTATGGTTTTGTAGATGGGCTCTACATCAACCACTTTGGCATGGGTAAATTGTTTGTGTTTGTTGCCCTGGTAGGGTTTTTGGCTAATGTGGTTTTGACCAACATGATCATGATCAGCAAAGACGAGTGGTGATGATGTAATTGCCGTTGCCAGGGCTATGGTCGTTAACAGCTTGGTAATCATTGGAAACCTCCTTTGCTGATGAGACAGCGTACAGGCATATGGTTTTTGAAAAGCTTAATGGTTAAGTTAGGTTATCCTTGCTGAATGCTGGCTGAATAACCGGGGCGAATGTGGTATTTCATGAATAAAATCACACAATAACTTACCCCGGTATTCACATGCTTGATATCGGCGAATAGTCAGCTAATAGCCAGTAATTATTAAAGGCTATAGCGGCCTATTGTCGGGTAATTATTTGTTGAGTGATATCACAAAGTCCACCAGTTTCTCGATATTGTCATCAGAAACACGAGGGGAATAGGGAGGCATCATGGCGTTGCCCACTACGTCTGTCCAATTGCCTCGGCCACCTTTTTTCACTTTTTCCGTGAGAATGGTTTTAGCATCGGCGTTACCGGCATAGCGTTTCGCTACGTCCGTCCATGAAGGTCCAACCACCTTTTTATCGACAGCATGACAGGCTAAACATCCGCTTTTACGGGCCAATGCCAGGCTATCAGCCTGATTGGGGGCACTGCTTGTTACTGCCTTTTTTACGGGCTCTGGTGTCGCTGCAACGACCGCTTCTTTCACCTTTTGGGTTACCGCAGGCACCTCTTCAGTCTTTATGGTGTCTGCTTTGGACGACATCATGGTGGACATTTCCGATACTTTTTCGGTAACCTCTTCTTTAACGTCTGCTACGGTTTCTTCAGCTTCCTCGGCAACCTCCTGAACAACCTCAGCCAACTTGGTTTCAGTATTTTCGCTGTCTGTTTTTGTGGCGGGTGCAGCCGATTTAACCGCAGATGATAACGATTCTGCACCTGATGTTGTGGAATCAGAGGATTTGTCACTGTCGCAAGCGGATGTTACCAATGCGACTAGGAAAATCACGGTGACACTTGCCGAACTTGACGTTCTGAATTTAGGAAAGTTGAACATTTTATTGCACTCCGTTTGAATCAATTGATTTTTCAGATGTAGTTGTTGAGTTTTAAGCATCGTGAAAAAAATGATATTAATATTATATAGAACTGATGTTATGGCGCCACAGTAATACCCACCGTTGTTTATTTCAAGGAGATAATGCACTTATTTACATTTCGCTAACAATTAGAGGGGATGAAAATTTGTAGCAAATGTGAAGATTTGCCCGCTATGTAACCGTTGATTTATTTGTTTGCCGCCCAGGTCTGAAATATTGCGTATTGTCATAAAATGAAGGCTGGCTATTTTCAGGTACCCAGCCGGGCATGCCGAGCAGAGGGAATGGCGCGAAACTTTGAGGGGATTTAATGATGCCAGATTGCCTGAACTGCTCGTTTGTGAGTTTATCGGCCAGACACGCCAGTTCCGAGGTGGATTTTTGTAACACCTGTTCGTCAACGTGCAGTAACAGGCTGTGAGCTGTTAAACCAATGTAGGGGCTTATGGCTTTTTCATAAATGGCATGACCAAAAACGATGCACCGCAAACTAGTGGATAATTCGGAGCGGTGTTCCAAAAATAAGGTTTTCCATTGGAAATCTTTAATGAGTTGTAGCAATTTTTTGTTGCACGATAGAATAATGGCGCCGCATTCATCAAACTGTGTCAGTGCATTTTCGATGGGGGTGCGCTGCGTATGCGTTTTTTTTGCGGCGGTGGCTTGTTTTTTTGGATAGCGTTTTATAATGGCATTATAGTGCAGTTGATTGAGCGTGGATTTGGTATTGGGGAATATTCGCCAAATCAGGACTTGAAAAAAGTCGTGCCAGTTACACAACCGGGTTTGAATTTCTCCCCTGAGATATATTCTTGGTTCGTAAGCCGTGTCGATGGATTCTGCTTTCTTGCCCTGAGGTGCAAAGTGTAATGGCGCTCCGGAGGCAGAGTGGATGTGCCCAGCGCCATGCTGCAGGAAGTTCTGGTAGTCGTCAAGACCAGGCCAGTTTTGATGGGCGGATATAAAGGTTTGCGCAAAAGGGAGCAGTGGCCAATAGATGGGGCTGCTATTGAGTATGTGCGGGTTCCATTGATGCGTGGGGTCGGTGGTCATTATAAGTTAGTTAATGGCTGAAAATACCAAGTGGTTAGTGGTTGTATTGCAAGTGAAAATATAGCGTTATCGCTTGAGTTACACCGTCGTTTCCGGGATTTGTGTAAGCAGCGTCATGCGGTAGCTCGACGCAGGTAGCCTGGTGTTGGTACCCTGATATTGACTAAGTCGACAATTTGACTCTGGCGCTTCTGGTGCTGAGTGGGCACGCCTCATCATTATACTCATCAATTACCCGTTTAATAGTAAAGATTGGTATAATAGCGAGAGTATATTTAAGATATGGCTATAAGGCCAATATATTTACGTAATTTTATTTAAATTACTATAGCCAGATACCTATAATCTGTTTTACTCTAGATTCATTCTATTTGTAATATCACTCAGCGGCAGAAAAATGCGGTGGTGGCTCCACAATGTGGGGCCGTTTCGTATCGTGGTTCAACTACTTACATTAGGGCGCTTGAGTCTGCTGTATTACTGCTACCAGCTGCAATTTATCTAACGTTTTAGTATCGAGTAAAGGATGTCACTCTAGTATGGTTAGTAAACTTTATCGAGTCACGTGGGCTGCCCTGGGTTTTATATTATTGGTAATATTTTATACACCATCTTCCGTTGCGCTGGACGTAACCGACGATATTACGGTTGATACTACCTGGAACATTGAAGATAGCCCCGTCATTATTCGGGGTAACACCACGAATAAGGGTAAAATTAACGTAACCGCTTCGTTGACCGTTGCGCCTGGGGTTAACGTTAAGTTTGCCGGCCCAAATTCGCTCACGATCAGGAAAGAATTAATTGCAATTGGTACCGTGGATCAACCCATTACTTTTGAACCGTTTGATGCCAATGGTCAGTGGGTATCCATCGAATTCATAACAGAGGATGCCACTGACGCTCAAAAACGGGTTTGGACCACGTTTAACAACGGTGTCTATGAGAGTGGGTCTACGTTGCAGTATGTGGTGCTCCAATCCGGTGGAGGGCGTGATCTTGCGCAGGCATCTGCCAATGGGGTTCTTTATATGGTGGATGCCAATCCTTATTTAAAAAATGTCACTATCAGGAATGGACAATCCTCGGCGATCACGGTAATTGAATTAAGCAATCTGCTTAAAATTGAGGGCGCGACCATTGAAAATAACACGCAGGCTGGGGCCGTTAATGGTCGAGCCGGTGGTATTTCCGTTATTGGCAAGGCAATACCGGGGCCGGGTGGCGACCTTGAAATTACCGGCAGTAATATCAGCAACAATATCACCGAGTCGTTAGAGGGGGGTGGTGGAATTGTCGTTGGCAGTGTGAACAGTTTCCTCCTTAGCAATAATACCATTTCGAGCAATGCATCAACTGCCAGCCGCGGTGGGGGCGTTTCTTTGTTAGGGATAACCAATGGCGCTGGCTCACAGTCGAGTTATGTTATTTCCAGTAACGCAATAACCGATAATACCGCATTGGGTAATGGCGGGGGAATTGCCGCAAATGCATTTCGTTTCAGTGTTACCAACAATCGGATACTGCGTAACGTTTCTACCGACGGCGAGGGCGGGGGTATTTACTTTGGTAGGAATGCTCAAGCAGATGTCAGTGAAAACCTGATTATGGACAATACCGCCGAAGGTGCTGGTGGCGGCGTCTATGTGGAGCAGGTTGATACGCTGGTTTATCGTTTTCAAAAAAATATTATTGCGGAAAATTCGTCAACCACCAGCCATGGTGGCGGGCTGGATATAGGTCACGATGAAGGGGCGGATATTGTTTCGGGAAAAGTAATTATTGATTCCAATATCCTTGTGGGTAATTTTGCCGGTCAGCATAGTGCAGCAATGAATCTAACGGCGGTGGGCAGTGTGACGAATAATGCCATTCTGCGTAATGAATCACGCAGTATTATGTTAATGTCATCTCCCCTGGTTACGGCACCTCTGGCAAACGACCCGGTCGCGCTAACGGTATCGCAAAACGCCTATTTTTACAATAAATCGCGAGACAGCGTTATTAGCAATGGGTCCAAAATATTGCCGATTGTTAATAATAACAATATTGTTGGAAATGGGGCGGGTTATTACCTGCATTCATCCCTGGTTGTTCCCGATATGGTTGACCCACAAACCTTAACGTTTGATGGCAGGAATAATTACTATGGTGTTGATGAAGCCACGGTGGCATTTAATGTGACGGAGTTAGTGGATTTCACGCCTATTGCAGCCGGGATTCTGGAAGATGTTCCAATGTCCCCCCCAAACAATGTAACCCTGCAAAATAACAATGGCTCAGTCTCCTTGAATTGGGATGACAATCCGGAAACAGATTTACAGGGCTATATTGTATACTGGGGTACTGACCAGGCACCGGATTATCAAGCCCGGGAAGCAATTTTGTCGGCGTCAGCCACCGGGCATACCATTGGCGGGTTGGATACCAACAAGACCTATTATTTCGCCGTTACCGCTATCGATACTAATTATAGTGATACCGCTGATGTCAGCAGTACCATCGTCAATGAGGCACAAACCAACGGGAATGAGAGCTGGTTTAGTGATGAGCTAATGGTTGTGGGCGTTGGTGGTACGGGAACCGGGGGAGGCGGAAGCGGCGGCGGTAGTCTCCATTATCTGTTGCTTTTGTTAGCGATGTATTTCATTGCGCGCACCCTATTCTTGCAGCGTGGGGCGCTGATGCGGGCCAATGGTAATACGGGCAAATTGTAAGTTAAGTGCTTTAGCCAGCCATCGTTTTGAGAAAAAGTAGCCTTAGGCAAGCGGTAACTTTAGACAGTAATAGCGTTAAACAGCACCAGCTATAGACAACAATCCTTTCACTGCAGTATTCTTCCCTGGTCATTGATGCGCGGGCCCTGATTATTGGTCAGAGCGGTGTTCGGTTTTCTTATTTTATTTCTCTGTAAAAAGTGCGTTACATCGGTGGCATTGTAGCAGTGCTTTGGTGAGCAATTTTGCCGTCTGGTAGTCCGTGTATCGTAGTTCATACTTTGTTCTGAACTAAATGACAGGTAATGGTAGTGCAAAGTTTCCCTGGCTGCAGTTCGGTTAAATTGCCGGTACTTATAGTATTGGAGCGTGAACTTTTCGCTTTGGTGCAATACTGGCAGGATAAGCACTGGAGCGTCAGAGAACATTTTTATATTTAATATTACGTTGGTAATATATGGTCTAAACGGATGCCAAAAAAACTAAAACAATCGATCGTAAATTCATTCGACTTGCCCAGTGGTAGAATACTTGCCAATAAATATGAGGTGATCAGCAAGCTAGGGGAAGGGTGGGAAGGGGAAGTTTATCTGGTTAAGGAGTTATTGACGGACATTGAGCGTGCCGCCAAGTTTTTTTTCCCGCACCGCAACCCCAATAACAAAGCATTCAAATTTTATGCGAAAAAGCTTCATAAATTGCGGCATTGTTCGATATTAATTCGGTACTATGCGCAGGAAACCATCACCTATCAAAATACGCCGGTAACGTTTTTAATTTCAGATTATGTGGAAGGTGAGCTATTAAGTGAGTTTATCGACAGGCAGCCCGGTAAAAAGCTCAATGCGTTTCAAGCGTTACACTTATTGCATGCCCTGGCCGCCGGCATTGAAAGCATTCATCATATGCGCGAATATCATGGCGACCTGCATACCGATAATATCATTATCAGCCGGTTTGGATTGAGCTACGAGTTAAAGTTGGTGGATATGTATTATTGGGGTACGCCAAGGCATGAAAATATTCGCGGTGACGTGTGTGATTTAATCCGTATATTCTACGACGCCATTGGTGGTCAGAAGCAATACGCGAAAGCAATACCCGAGATAAAATCTATTTGCTGTGGTTTAAAGCGTAGTCTGATACTTAAAAAATTTAAAACCGCCGGTCAATTGAGAGAATACTTAGAAACAATGCAGTGGTAATTAAACAGGCTCTTAACGTGACCAATAATCCCTCTTTATCGTATAGCGCAACCATTATTGCTAATCGTGATATGGATGAAAATGCGCAATTAGTCGAATCGCGCAACGGTAATATATTTGTATATGCCCAGCGAGCCCCAGGCAAACTCACTGAGAATGAAGATAGCGCCGGCGTGTTTGATTTCATGAATAATGCCTGTGTATTAGCCGTTGCGGATGGTATGGGAGGCATGCCATGCGGTTCGGAAGCCTCAAAAATTGCGATTGATTCATTATGCTATTCACTGGGTCAATCCAGCCAAGTCGAATCCGGTTTCAGAGAGCCAATTCTTAATGGAATTGATGCAGCTAACCACCAAATTTCAGCGCTAGGGGTTGGTGCCGGTACAACCATTGCGGCCGTTGAAATTAGTCATAATGTGTTGCGGCCTTATCATGTCGGGGATTCAATGATATTAGTGGTTGGGCAGCGAGGCAAAATAAAACTGCAAACAATGTCGCATTCACCCGTGGGTTATGCGCTTGAAGCCGGTATGTTGGATGAAAACGAAGCAATACACCATGATGAACGGCATGTCGTTTCGAACGTGGTGGGGAATGCTGAAATGCGGGTTGAGATGGGGTCACCAGTGAAGCTGTCGCGGTTTGATACTGTGCTGCTGGCCAGTGATGGTTTATTCGATAATATGAAGATTCAGGAAGTTGTGGCGACGGTACGTAAAGGGGCGCTTGGAATAATTGCACAAGCGCTTATCAATACATGTGCTCAACGGATGCGGCAGGCTGAATTGGATCACCCCAGCAAGCCGGATGATATTTCGTTTATACTGTTTCGACGCAGTCAATAGAGCTCGGTCGATACACTCCGTTAGCGGTAATTTGCTGCGTAACGGTTTTATAACCGCGACGAACCATTGACTGCGCGCCATGCCTCGCAGCGAAACACCACGGGAGTACTGAACACGGTTATGTCACCTGATTGTTTACCGGGACAATGGAAGCCAGCCTTTAGCGATCGCTGAAATGTTGTTATTGCTGCAGAAACTGTTGTTGCAGTAACTAATGCAGGATATTGTTAATATTTCCGTCGTTAATATTGCAAATGACGCCGTATTTTTGCCGTTTTCCTCATAAAAAAGCGTGTGCGGGTGTCAGGGTTATGTTTTTTAGGTGCGGGCAAGCTGGCTGCCAGTTCCACGGATTCTAATGCAGAAATATACTTGGCCGGTTTCCCAAAATAATTCCTCGATGCGGCTTCCACACCGTAGATCCCCAGCCCAAACTCTGCGCTATTCAAATAAATTTCGAGGATACGTTGCTTACCGACGTTTCGTTCCATTAATGTGGTAAGAATGATCTCGTGGAGCTTCCTTAAGGGGTTGCGCGATGGCGACAGGAACAGATTTTTTATGGTTTGTTGAGAAATTGTGCTGGCACCATACACAACTCGTCCTTGCGACAAATTGTACTCGAGGGCTTTTTTCAGTGCCGCCTGGTCCAGGCCTTTGTGTTGATAAAAGCGGGCATCCTCTGCAACAATAACTGCGCGTATGAGATGATCGGGCAAGGATTCTAAGCTAACAGGTTGCCACCTTAATTGCGCGTAATCCTCTCCTGTGGTTTGCAGGTATTCATATTTTTTAATCGCACGGGATTTGGGTACTGGTCCATGCGCGAATTCATCCCAATCGGGCATGAGCCCCCAAATGAAGCCAATCTCGATAAACAATAGTGCAATCAGGGTTTTTACGCCCCAACGAACAGCCAGTTTGAATCGCTTAATCGTCAATACGCGGGATTCTTTTTTTTCTTTTTTCATGCTATGAACAATTTGACGTCAGATCCAAGAACAAAAAATTATACCTATTAATCTGGGTTCATGTTAGGTAATTATTATCCTAGATTCCGCCGTTGAACGGCCTGTAGAGTGCGGTTGTGGTGGTGTCTGGTAAAAGGGTGAAAGTTTCAGTAGTATCAATCATTTACAACGCAGCCAAGGCGCCGTAACAAGCATGCTCTGCATGCCGTAGCGCCTTCATTCAATGGGTGGCAGATAAATGGCAACAAACGGTTAATGGACTTTTGTAGCAGTCAACGGTGGAATCTAGGATTATTAATACGCCGTTAATATGTTGCACAAACGTTATTCCGACAAGAACAGGAAAGAGTCAAACCAGAATATCTCTGAAAATTCGAACAACAACACACAACGAAAGCTTAAGGTTGTATCCGCTAGATTATGTGCAATAGCCCGCTATGCTGCTTTGCTTAACTCAACAAAAAAGCAACAGCCCCCTCATCTAGATTTACAAAATCAATTTTTCCATCGTGATCATGTACAATTGTTTTGCATATATGTAATCCTAGCCCAGTACCACTTTTGGCTCGCTGATCACTACTGTCTACCTGAGTAAATTCTTCAAATATTTTACAACGCATCTCCTCTGGTACACCATTCCCCTTATCAAGAATATTTAATTTTATTGTATTTCCAATTTCCATAACATCTACATACACTACGCTATACCCAAAGCGTTTGGGATTTAGGTATTTAGTGCGCGTCATATTTTTGTTCTGGCAAGGCGAAATGACGAGTAATAGCCGGACTATTGCGAGGAATTTCAACGCCGCCAGGACGGAAATAGG
>Ga0316204_10004417_pt1 | contig 25247 bp, 26 predicted proteins | sample 6monrhotite_MG_2_FD_205661 | JGI IMG/M metagenome (GOLD analysis project Ga0316204, IMG submission 205661) | Microbial mat bacterial communities from mineral coupon in-situ incubated in ocean water Damariscotta River, Maine, United States -... | ecosystem: Environmental > Aquatic > Marine >... | reverse complement strand
CAAATCAGGACACCGGACAGCGCAGGCATGGCCTCCGAACAGAGAATACTCAACCAACCGTGCCAACCAACAGAAATTAACTCAAAAATCAGTTATTACGCGGCTTCATGAAATATCCGGGCTAGCGCAAAACCGGAGCGAATAGGTTCATTCGCGAACGTGGGTTTGCGGGGATATCAACTCGTTAGAACACTTTCGGTGATCCAAAAATCGCCGGAAGTGTTCTAATTCAATTGGGTAGTGTAAATTACCGTGCATGCATTTAAGCGTTGCCCGCCGTTTCAGTCTGCACGGCGGTCGCTGGCGCAACTAGACGGCATTCAAGACACGCAACAAGGGTAACGAGACACATTTCTCGTTACCCTTGTTCTTGTTTTCAAGACGTTAGAAAATGCAGACCTATTTCGACTCATAATATTTGGCGACCAGATTTTCGAGCAATCGAACACCAAAAGCCGTTCCGCCTTTAGGCACCGTCGGTGCTGGTTTGGATGCCCAGGTCACACCGGCAATATCAAGATGCGCCCAAGGGGTCTTGCCAACAAAGCGTTGAAGGAATTGGGCTGCGGTAATTGAACCCGCTCCGCGACTCCCTGAAATATTTTTGATATCCGCCGCATCACAATCAAGCAATTTATCATAGTTTTCATGCAGGGGGAAACGCCAGACTTTTTCATTTACTTCAATCCCGCATTCGGTCAGGCGTTCGGAAAGGCGGTCATTGTTAGAAAACAGGCCGGCATGTTCGTTTCCGAGCGCGATAATAATCGCCCCGGTTAACGTCGCCAGATTGACCATGAATTTTGGCTTAAAGCGTTCATTGGTATAATGAAGTGCATCGGCCAAAACCAAACGGCCTTCGGCATCCGTGTTCAGGACTTCAATCGTTTGCCCGGACATCGACGTGACGATATCACCTGGACGCTGGGCATTGCCGCCGGGCATGTTCTCAACCAACCCGATCACGCCGACAACGTTTGCTTTGGCCTTACGACCGGCCAACGCCTTCATTAATCCAACGACCACACCGGAGCCGCCCATATCCCATTTCATGTCTTCCATACCACCGGCAGGTTTAATCGAAATCCCACCGGTATCAAAGGTCACACCCTTGCCTACAAATGCAACTGGCTGATCGTTTTTCGCCCCTCCTTCCCACTGCATAACCACCATACGTGATTCGCGAATTGATCCCTGTCCAACGCCAAGAAGCGCTCCCATGCCCAGCTTCGTCATTTGCGATTCGGTCAGGATCTCGACTTTAACACCGAGCTTGCTCAATTCTTTTACGCGCTTGGCAAAGGACTCGGGATACAAAACGTTAGCCGGCTCAGACACCAAGTCGCGGGTCAAGAAAACCCCTTCAGCAATTTTCTCACTTCGAGAATAAGCGGTACGCGATTTTGCCGAATTGGCCGTCTGAAATTTTAAGGATTTCAAGCTCGGTTTGGCGTCCGGTTTTTCGGTCGTCCGATATTTATCGAACCGGTAAGACCGCAGATTGGCACCATAGGCCATTTCCGCAGCGATATCTGCCGGTTTCAAGGCACTGCCCTCAACCGCATCGACATTGATGGTCGCGGCAGCCGACCCGACATGGGAAAGTGCCGCATAAATCTGACCACCAGCATTTTGTGCTGTCTGTGCGTTCAGGTCCTTGGCCTGCCCCAGGCCAACCAACAGAATTCGGTCCAACTTGGTGCCGCCGGGCGCCATTACAGTTAAGCTTTGCTGAGAATTGCCCTTGAAGCGGCTTGCCTTTATCGCGCGCGTAATAGCGCCGCCGGTCTTTTTGTCCAATGCGCTGGCGCTAGCGCTAAGCTTACGTCCGCCAAGTACAGTAACAACAACACTACCAGCGTTCACGTCGCTAGGGTTTGCAAAAACAATTTTCATAAATGTCTCCCTGAATTCCCGATCATGTCATCGGGTAAAAAAGTTGAATGTTGCGTTTACACGATTTAAACCACACCCGCAAACTGTCAGAATTTGGGGGCGGACAATTCCTCTTCTATATGATCAAGATTGACCCCTTGATCACGCTCATGGCTAAACAGCCAGACCAAGCCACCAGGAAGTGAGATCGCCAACCCGGCGAGCCCCACCATTACCGACAGCACCAACGCACTATCACCAGGCACGCCAATCAACCCAAAAGCAAAAACCATCGCCCCTTCGCGAATTCCCCAGCCGCCAATGGAAATCGGCAGGGTAACCACCAAGACAACGGGCGGCACCAACATCAAGCAGTCGAAAAAAGTCACCGACAGGCCGAGACCACTGGCCAGTAGAAAAACCACAAAGGACAGATTGATATGGGTTAAAAGCCCCCAAAAAATAGCGATTGATGCGTGTCGAAAGCTTAGAAACAACCGCCGCGTATCATTGGCCAGATAGCCCAGCCCGCGCACGATTTTCCACTTGCACATCCGCTCCGGCAGGCGGTCCAATAACATCAGAAAAGCAATACCGGTAACCGCTGCCAGTGAAATCAAGACGGTCGCCGTTCGGATAAAGTTGAGCTTCTCTATGCCCGACGTCGGCGTTAAAAACGGAAGGGCGATATCGACCAGCAATACCAGCGCCACAACAGTGACAACCCGTTCCAGCATCACACTATTAATCGCACCGCGCAGTGAATGACCAACGCGATATCCTAAATACATCCGTACGGCGTCGCCACCGGTGCCACCAGGCAGCGCTTGATTGAAGAACATACCGATGTAAAACAAGCGAAGCGCATTCAAAAAAGTCAGCGGTGCGTCGATGGCAATGGCGACTGCCCGCCACCGTATTCCGCCGATACAGGCTTGAACCCCTAAGGCAGACAGGGCGGCGACAAGCATCAGAAAATCTATTTGGCGCAACTCGCCGGCAACCCTATTGAGATCGAGGTCAAGGCGGTCAAAAATGTACCAAATCAGCCCAATCGAAACCGCGATTTTGAGCGAGATCATCAACCATTTTTTGATCATTCGATGACGAACACTTTACTCATTGAAACCAAGAAGTGTTGCTTATCAGGTCATTGCCTTACTGTCACGGAGTGGATAGCCGACACTCCCCATACACGTTGCTAATCGAAACGGACCTGCACACGTTTTCTGCCCCAATCACCCGCCGGGCCTTCAAAAACGCCAGCCATAGGCGTTCCGCAAGTCTTGCAGTTGCCCGCGTAATTGCCGTCGAATGACAGATTCCACGTTGATAATTGATACCAGTCGCGACCAATCATGATATCACCACAGTTATGGCAATAGGTGCTGGCCCCTTCAAAATGATGAACGTTGCCGGTATAGACATAATGGAGGCCATTTTTAAGTGCGATATCCCGGCACGCGATCAACGTTTGCTTAGGCGTCGGTGGGGTATTCAACATTTTCCAATCCGGGTGAAAGGCAGAAAAATGCAAGGGAACATCCGCGCCTAAATTCTCCATCACCCACGTGGTCATGTTTTCAATCTCTTCAGGGTCATCATTTTCACCAGGAATAACCAAATAGGTAATTTCGAACCACACGTTAGTGTTGTGTTTAAGATATTTTAGTGTCTCAAGAACGTTGGCCAATTCACTGGAACAAAGCCGCTGATAAAAGCTTTCACTAAAGGCCTTCAAGTCCACGTTGGCAGCGTCCATATGTAAAAAAAATTCTTCACGCGCTTTATCTGAAATATAACCAGCAGTAACGGCGACGGTCTTCAATCCGACAGCATGACAGGCTTTCGCCGTATCGAGCGCATATTCAAGAAAGATCACAGGGTCATTATAAGTAAAGGCGACGCTTCGTGATCCGGATTTCAACGCCGCTTGGGCGATGACATTCGGCGTCGCTTTGGCTTGAAGCAGGTCAAATTCCCGAGATTTACTAATGTCATGGTTTTGGCAAAATTTACAGGTGAGATTACAGCCCGCTGTGCCAAACGACAGCACGGGAGTTCCTGGAAGAAAATGGTTGAGAGGTTTTTTTTCAATTGGATCAATGCAGAAGCCGCTAGATCGGCCATATGTCGTCAATACAATTTGATCATCTTGTCGGGCGCGAACAAAACACAATCCCCTCTGCCCTTCATTCAATCTGCAATACCGCGGGCAGACATCGCACTGAATTCGCCCATCACTAAGCGCGTGCCAATATCGACCAGGGACAGACCCCACAAAATCTTCTGCAACAGTATCCATCACAAACGCCGCATAAACTGACAAAACGAAACAAAACGGCACGATAACTTAATACGTAGGGCGATTATCAAATTCATGAATTGAGCTTTTGATATCTTGATTCGATCCATGACATTATCTTACCCCATGACGAACTCGCTTAGAAGATCAGCACCATCACAATAAGTTCACTGCTCATTAACAGAACAATCACCCCATCTTGATATCTAGTGTGATGATCATCACATTCAAATGGGGTGGCATATCACTAGAGTTGTAAATCACATAATTGATACTCAAGATTGCAACGGCAACACTTGAGAAACCAGTGGGAGAAAATTTAATGGGGCGGTTAATTCAAATACCAAAAACAAGTACTTCACAGAAAAAATCACCTAACCATTTCGCCTCTTCAGTTGTCCATTTTCCTGAAAACAAAAATCAAATCCATCTCAGTGCTGCGTCAAACAGCCTTAAAAGTATCAACGATGCTTTGGAAGAGCAGCTTATGGCTGCAAAACTGTTTGAAAATCGCACGAAAGACCTTAAGGTCGCGATCCAGCGTTTGGACGAAACGTGTCAAAATTACGACACTATTGTTACCCGATTGTCAGTAGACCGCCTTCGTCAAAAGGCAATCCGCTTGCAACAGATCATGGACATCAAACGACAATAATACTGCCCCCTCCCCTATCGCACGGCATTTATGGGTTAGGGCTTTGTGTGGCCCATCAACTGAATGCACCAAGCCATCCTAGGCCACTTCTCTGACCGGCAAAATCGGTCGTAAAGTTTTTCCGCTTTTTCTTGTAAAAGTGACGCATAAAACATCCTTCACATATCGGATTTTCTATGCTTACTTTGCCTTGCCCTCTTTTTCAGCAGCCAGTCTCAGCGCTTTCAACCTTTCAGTTTTTTCCTGTGCCTTTTCTGATCTTGCTTCTTTTTCTTTAATGAGTTTCCGATCCGTGTTTCTAGGTGGTTTATGATCTTTAAACTCGTCTCGATCACCGCGCTCAATAGCCGCTATCATTTTGTCATCGGCATTGTTTGGTCGTGTTGATCCTGATCCCATTACGCTACCTTCTCCGCTATATGGTGCTTAGTAAGTTTATGAGCATTTTCCACCCTAGACAACTCACTCGCTTATTAGGAGGTTTTTTTGTTGTGAAAATCAACATCATTAAATGTTGGTTTGAAAGGAAGGTGAAAAATATAACAAGCTCAATGTCGAAAGAATCTATCTGGAATCTCTGCGCAATGTCACAATTTTAAGGCTTCCTGCAACATAGGGTTGGCCAGACAGACGAAGGGTTAATTATTATCTTAACCCTATGTTGGACGGGCAGAATGAAGTTGAAATACCCCGCCAAAGAGCCGACTGGAAATTCTCGCGCTGTCTTCACAAAAATGTAGCATATGCCGTTTTTAAGGCCTTAGAAGCGAACCAGAAAGGGCGTCACTGATGGCTCGAATGAAGGAGCTTGAGGCGGAGAATATCTGCCTGAAGAAGAAGTACGCCGATGTCCAGCTTCAGAACGATGTGATCACGGAAGCCATGGCAAAAATGTATGGTGAAGCCACCCCGGCAATCCGCTCCCCCACAGGGGGCCACATGATCCTCTCAAATTCAATCAACCACAAATTCTTTTTTTTTCAGCCGACGACTCCGTCTCGACCTCGTTGAGAGTCGGGAAATACCCCCACAGAGTGCGTGATCTTCCCTAATTGATTCGTGTCCCAATTTCGCTTCAAATTAGGATCGTAAATCAATCGCTACATGCGACCAACAGCATACGGGGCTAACCGTGCAGCACAGTATCGTTGGAATGAGACTGTCGGCCACTTACCGGCACAGCCACATAAGGATGACCAAATGAAAACGTCGGTACACAACAGTGGAATTAATATCAAAAAAACATTGGTCGGTGAGAAAAGTCCTGCCGAAGTCAAATCTGCCGAAATTATTCATTTTCAAGCCGCCAAAAACAATACGATTCGTCAAAATGCGCTGACAGAAATCTGTCATTCGCTACAAATTCAAGCTGGCGCCACTAAAGCTTTCGAAACGAAAACCAAAGAGCTGGAGACTGCGATTAACGTGCTTGAACAATCCTGCATACGTTACGAACGAATCGCCGCCAACCTATCCGTTGACCGACTGCATCGAAACGCTGTTCGTCTGCAACGTCTGATGAGCGTCTAACCCTAACACAACGGTTTTTTCTTACCTGTCCGCCTGATCAATCTCTTGGTATAATTCCAATACACCAAGAATACAGAGACACGGATCAGGAAAGGACCTCGTTATGGGCTTCATACGCCACGCTGCCGTTGCTGGCCAGTTTTACCCAAGTGACGCGGCGGAATTGAAGGCGGCTATTGAAGGTTATTTGGCGGACGCTCCGCATACCAGTGGTCCACGGCCAAAGGCCTTAATTGCGCCGCATGCAGGGTATGTCTATTCCGGCCCGATTGCGGCAAGCGCTTATGTTCGACTCCAGGCCTTCAACACCTCAATCAAACGGGTTGCGCTTCTTGGCCCCTGCCATCGCGTCGCTGTCCGGGGCGTGGCCATAAGTAGTGCAGACTTCTTTGAAACACCTTTGGGTCGAATCGAAATTGACCGACCCGCAGTTGAGGAGATTCTCAGCTTGCCCCAGGTCGAAGTCGTTGATGCCACGCATGAGCTTGAGCACAGCCTTGAAGTTCATCTACCATTTCTTCAAGTTATTCTTGGCGATTTTAAACTCGTACCGCTGGTTGTCGGCGAGGCCTCACCGGAGTCAGTTAGCGAAGTTATCGACTTGCTTTGGGGAGGCGTGGAAACACTTATCGTTGTCAGTTCAGACCTTAGTCACTATCAAAACTATGACACCGCCCGTGACATGGACAAGCAAACCTCCCTTGCAATCGAAAACCTAACCCCCGACAAAATCGACCGTAACGGTGCGTGTGGACGCTTTCCCGTTGGTGGCCTTCTGGATCAAGCCAAAAAGCGAAACCTTGTGGTTTCAACGTTGGATGTTCGCAATTCTGGTGATACTGCGGGGTCAAAGGAACGGGTCGTTGGCTATGGATCATGGATGTTTTGCGAACGACCCCCAAAGCCAGCAACCGCAACCGAGCCCACGGAAACCCTGCCCCCACCAAAGAGGACCGTTACGATTACCCTGAAACCTGTTGAAAAGCCAAAGCAACCGGTTGAAGCGACTTCGGGACGCATCGTCGAACAGGCAGTTCTAGCTCCCACTCAAGAGGCGATAACACCGTCAATGAGTGAAGGTGAATTTGAGGAGGCCAGTCGGCAACTGCTGGAACAGCAAGGGCCAAATTTATTACTGCTTGCAGCGTTGGCAATTGATCATGGGATTGATCACGGAGAGCCGCTTGACGTTCAATTGTCGGAACACCCGGAAATACTTCGCGCAAACGGCGCTAGCTTCGTTACCTTGAAGAAAAATGGCGACTTACGCGGATGTATCGGGTCCCCGCAGGCCTACCGCCCGCTTATTAACGATATCGCCCATAATGCCTATCGTGCAGCATTTGCGGATCCACGTTTTCCCAAACTAGCGGCTGATGAACGCGGCGATATCGATATATCAGTGTCGGTATTGAGCCCAGCCGTTGCAATGACCTTCGAAGATGAAAAAGATTTTTTCGATCAATTACGACCGGGCATTGACGGCCTGATTATCGAAGACATGGGGCTCAAATCCCTTTTCCTGCCATCCGTATGGACGCAACTTCAAAGCAAAAATGAATTCGTTGGCCGACTCAAGGTGAAAGCTGGAATGCCTCGGGACCATTGGTCGTCAACGTTCAAGGCGATGCGGTTTATTGCCGAAGAGATATCTGCGTCTGACCTTGGATGATTGGTTTTCCGTCGACGACGGTCTATTGACTTCCCGTAACTGGGGACGAAAATCGCCCTTCCACTTCACTCGTAAAGGAGACCTGTTTCTTGCTTAATATTGGACTGGGGTTCATTCAGCAAATCGCCGATGTCGCCAAACGCGCCGGCGGTGAAATTATGAACGTATATGAAACCGACTTCGACGTCGAAACCAAGGAAGACTCCTCTCCGGTCACCAAGGCAGATCAGCTTGCCGAAAGCCTGATTTTGCGCTCCATTCTTGAGGGCATAACCAATAAATTTCCAATCGTCAGTGAAGAAGCCGCATCGAACGGAATTACCCCTGATGTAAGGGGGCAATCGTTCTGGTTGGTTGATCCACTTGATGGCACCAAGGAATTCATCAATCGGAACGGTGAGTTTACCGTTAATATTGCTCTTATCGAAAATACCCGCCCGGTATTGGGGGTGGTTCACTTGCCTGCAAAAAATGTCACTTATTATGGAGCTGCAAATGGGGCGTTTGTTCAACGCGGCGATAATCCGGTCGAGAAGATCACCTGCCGCGCACCACGGCAAGAGGGTGTCGTCGCCGTTGTCAGCCGGTCTCACCGTACGGATGACGTTGATAAGTACCTGTTAGATTTCAAGGTTGCGGACGAGATTAGTGCGGGAAGTTCACTAAAATTCTGCACCATTGCGGAAGGGCAAGCTGATCTTTACCCGCGCATGGGACGAACCATGGAATGGGACACGGCGGCCGGGCATGGCGTGCTACGATTTGCCGGGGGATCAGTTAAACGGTTGGACGGGTCGGAACTTAATTACGGTAAGGAAGGCTTCGAAAATCCTCATTTCGTCGCTACCGGAACCAGCAGCGAGCATATCAGGTGAACAAACGCCCAATTCCCCTCAAGGACCCGAAAAGAGGCACAAGGTTATTGGCACCTAATGGCGAAGGCATCGAAAATGCAGCTGACGCGTTAATATCTGGTCGTTTAGTCGCCTTCCCAACAGAAACTGTTTATGGTCTAGGCGCGGATGCAACCAGTGATCCCGCTGTCGCCTTGATCTACAAGGCCAAAGGTCGCCCGGCTTTCAATCCGTTGATTGTCCACGTCGAAAACCTGAAGGCCGCACAGAAATATGCGATATTCAACGCCCCTGCCATACGATTGGCAAAAAAATTCTGGCCCGGGGCTCTGACCTTGGTGTTGCCCAGACGGGAGGGCTGCCCATTGTCGTCACAGGTCAGCGCGGGCCTCGACACGGTCGCCATTCGCGTCCCTAATCATCCCATTGCTAACGACCTACTCCGCGTTTCGTCAGTGCCAATTGCCGCACCTAGCGCCAACCGGTCGGGTGAAGTCAGCCCAACTCAGGCAGTACATGTATTAAACGCCTGGCCCGAAACGGACGTACCCGGCCCCAGCCTCATCCTTGACGGTGGGCCGTGCGTCGTCGGCTTGGAATCGACCGTCATTGACCTGACGTCAGACCAGCCCACCCTACTAAGGCCCGGCGGCGTCACCAAAGAGCAATTGCGCGATGTCGTCGGCGGAATAGCCCATGCCGATGGCACACCCAATCAACCGCGTTCGCCGGGCATGCTGGCCCGACACTATTCTCCGGCCCTGCCTGTTCACCTGAACGCCGTGACGGCCAAGCAGGGTGGTGCGTTGCTAGGGTTCGGCCCTGACGCTCAGGCAGCAACTTTAAATTTAAGCAACACTGGTGATGTGCAAGAAGCTGCGGCTAATCTATTTACCATGATCAGAGCGCTTGATAACAAGCGATTCTCATCGATTTCCATCTCGCCAATACCTGTTGATGGCGTGGGCTTGGCAATCAATGACCGCCTCCGTCGGGCAGCAACACCCGAACCTTAATTCAGGACTTTACGCTTGGCAACCAAGCTGAAACGCACGTTCCTTTTCCGAGTTCACTTTCGATCGCAACCCGCCCCCCCATCAATTCGACGAGAGACTTGACGAGCGTCAAGCCAAGGCCGGTTCCTTCGTGGGCCAAGTGATAGGACCCTGTTTCCTGAACAAAGGGATGAAACATCAGGCTTTGTTTTTCAACGGGGATGCCAATGCCAGTATCGGCAACAGAAATTCTGACCAGCTCATCATCGATGGATGCAGCGATACATATTTCGCCTCCGGGCTCAGTAAATTTGATCGCATTGGATAATAAGTTAAGTAACACCTGCTTAACCCGGACGACATCTGCATAGATGTCAGGGACGTCATCGCCAACCTCAATCTTGACCTCAAGAACCGCATTTTGCAGGCGCTCGCTGACAATTTGAACTGATGCCGAAATGGTTTCTTCAACGTTAAGGTTTTCAGGCGTGATCTCAAGAGCCCCAACCTCGACCTTCGAAACATCCAAAATATCTTTGATAATTCGCAGCAAATGATTACCGGAATCAAAAATATGGCCCAGATACTCCTCATAGCGATCATTGCCAATTGGTCCAAACAGTTCGGCCTTTATGACTTCAGAAAATCCGATGATCGCATTTAGCGGTGTACGCAATTCGTGACTGACATTGGCCAAAAATTCGGTTTTGCTACGGTTTGCCAATTCGGCTTGCTCTTTAGCCTCAATTAATTCGCGCTCCGCCCGTTTGCGTTCGGTAATGTCAATGAACGCCGTTTGAATTGCGGCCTGATTTTCCCAAAGAATCCGACGTGATAGCGTTTGCACTCGAATGATCTCGCCATCTTTTCGAACCACATCCAGTTCATCCTCAGGCGGTACATCGCCACCATTGACCCGGATACGCGTGACCTTATCAAGGCGTGGCGTTTCATACGGAGCGACAAACGCGAAAGACGTCTTTAAGGCCATTATCGCCTCAACGTCTTCATAACCCAACATGTTCGCCAGTGCGTCGTTGCAAAACAGAATATCCTGATTGGCTGCAGATATTTGCATACCTTGAATTGAGCCTTCGATCAGGTTTCGATATTTTCGATCACTTTCCCGAAGGCGTACCTCGGCTTCCTTGCGCCGGGTTATGTCCTCAATGAAAGAAACATAATTGGCAACTTTCCCGTCTTCTTCTCTGATCACCGTGCTGTATACGTTGCCCCAGACTTTGTGTCCGTCACTATGGATATAGCGCTTTTCAATATTAAAATTTTCAATTTTACCGTCAAACAATTGTCGGCGAAGGTTTAAACTTCGACCAAGATCATCCGGATCGGTTAGAATCTCATAACGTTCGTTGAGTAGATGGTCCTTGGTATAACCGACCATCTTGCAAAACGCCGGGTTCACCCGAATTCGTGTGTAACCATCTTTTGCATGCAACACCACACCAATGCCTGCGTTATCATAAACACTGCTTAAAAGTGCTTCGCTACGCTGGAGCTTCGCATGATCTTCGATGTGGCGGGTAACGTCCTGCACGGCCCCAACAACCCGCACGATACGATTTTCCACATGGCCCCACTCGGACCGTGAAAATGCGCGAACGGTTCGATTTTGACCGTCCAAATCTGTTATGCGCAAAGTGTCCACGGCGCTCGAAGGTTTTGACATGCCCCTAATTCTAGCGGCCAATTTGTCCTTATCGTCCGGATGGATCAAAGACGCAAACAAGCCGCCTGAGGAAAAATGGCCGGTTTGACTAACGACAGCTTTCGCCATCGCGCCTTCTGCCCATTCCAAGGTCATCGATCCGTCAGCCGCAACCCCGTAAGAATAAATGAAGTCTGCTTGAGTAGGTTCAGCGTTGGGAGTTATAGCTCTGATCCTCTACCCTGAGCGAAAGAAATATATTGCAAGCGTTTTAGCACTCGAACAGTATCCTTCAATGACAAATCAATCAAATCTACTTCAGGCGATTTCTCACATTGTCGGAAGCAAGAACGTTCTGAGCGGCCCAAGGGCACTTGAACCCTACGTGACAGAATCGCGCGGGTTGTGGCGAGGACACTGCGATTTGGTCGTAAAACCAGGCTCCACAAACGAGGTTTCTGAGATATTAACTCATTGTTTTAATAGTGGAATTCCCGTTGCCCCTCAAGGGGGAAACACGGGGTTGGTTGGTGGCAGCATCCCTCACGGCGGTATCGTTTTGTCGACAGAACGCCTCAGCAAAATCCGCGATATCGATCCAACCAACCTCACGATATTGTGTGAATCAGGATGTATTTTAAGCGATATTCAGATGGCGGCTGATGACGCTGGCCGCCTGTTCCCCCTCAGCTTAGCCGCAGAAGGCAGCTGTCGAATCGGCGGCAATCTTTCGACCAACGCTGGCGGCATACAAGTACTGCGTTATGGCAACGCCCGTGACTTGGTATTGGGCCTGGAGGTTGTGCTGCCGGATGGTAAAATTTGGGACGGTTTACGGGGGTTGCGTAAGGACAACACAGGATACGACCTGAAGCACTTGTTTGTTGGCGCCGAAGGGACCCTTGGTGTGATTACCGCAGCCGTACTAAAACTTTACCCCCTGCCCCGCCAAAAGGAGACAGCGTTTATCGCCCTCGATTCGGTTTCAAACGCCATTGAATTGTATTCTCGGGTCAGTGCCGGTGCTGGAGAGGCCCTCAGCGCCTTTGAATTGATTAATCAATTGGCCTTTAATTTATCGGTGACTCACGTCCCAGAAAATCGATCACCTTTTTCAGATACGGCCGACTGGTACGTTTTGATGGAGCTGACCTCCGCTCAACAGGGCGATAACCTGAGAACCGCATTGGAAACCGTTCTTGGGCAATGTTTGGATGACGGGATCGTATCTAACGCAGTACTGGCCGAAAGCCGCGGGCAGTGCAATGATTTCTGGCGTATTCGCGAATCGATCCCGGAGTCCCAAGGAAGCTTGGGCGGAAGTGTAAAAAACGATATTACCGTACCAATTTCCCGGGTCGTCGAATTTCTTCAGCGGGCGGACAGCGCGTCACAAAAAACCGTTCCCGGTATTCGCTTAGTGACGTTCGGGCATGTCGGTGACGGAAACCTGCATTACAATATCTCTCAACCTGAAGGCATGGATAAGCGGGCCTTCTTGGATCAATGGCACGACATCACCGATCAATTGAACGACATCGTCGCTGATTTGAACGGCAGCTTTTCCGCCGAACATGGAATTGGTCAGTTAAAGCGCAAAGAGCTGATCCGCTACCGACCTGACATCGAAATCGACATGATGAAAGCGATAAAAAAAATGTTTGACCCTAAAAACATTATGAATCCAGGGAAACTGTTTCTCGACTAACGTCCGGCGCGGGTTAAAGCGATTTCAACGCCGCCTTCTCCGCCTCCTTAAAACCGCAAATCACGTGATCTTCGCAAACAAATACTGGGCGTTTAATTAATGCGGGTTGCGCCAGCATCAATGTCCGGGCGCTATCTTTGTTAATCGCCTCCTTAATCTCGCCCTCTAGTTTCCGCCAAGTCGTTCCACGACGGTTTAGCAAGGTCTCCCAGCCGAGAGCATCGATCCATTTATCCAATTCCTCCGCCGTCAGACCGTCTTTTCGGACATCATGGAAAATATGATCCATACCCTCCGCCGTCAGCCATTTGAGCGCATTCCGACAGGTATCGCAGTTTTTAAGCCCATAGACTGTTATCATGAAATTTACCCTGTTGTTGATTGACCCTTGCGGCTTATATTTAGACAAGACAGCCCCGATGCCACAAATAAAAAACGGACCCAACTATGCTCGTTCTCGTTTCTCCTGCAAAAAAACTCAATTTCGACTCTGATACCAGATCGGCAACGCATACCCAGCCAGATTTTCTTACCCAGTCAACCAAACTGGTGGCAGCGGCACGGAAGCTTAGTCGGGTGAAACTGGCACAGACGATGAACTTGAGTGACAGTCTGGCAGAGCTTAACTATCGCCGCTTCAAGGATTTTTCACCCCCCTTCGATCTGTCAAACGCCAAACAAGCCGTCCTGGTTTTCAACGGCGACACCTATGTTGGCCTTGATGCAACCAGCCTTGATGATGACGATATGAGCTTTGCTCAGGACCACCTGCGCATTCTATCGGGCCTGTACGGTCTGCTTCGACCGCTCGACCTGATCCAGCCTTACCGCCTGGAAATGGGGGCCAGATTTCAACCGGGGCGTAAGGCCAATCTGTATGACTTTTGGGACAGACAAATCTCTGACGCCGTTAATAACAGTTTGCAAAACCAGGCCGACCAGACCGTCATCAATTGTGCATCCAATGAATATTTTAAGGCCGTGAACCCAAAAGTGCTTAACGGTGCGGTCATTACCCCCGTGTTCAAGGAAATTAAAGACGGTCAGGCCCGTACTCTCGGTATGTTTGCCAAACGCGCACGCGGCATGATGGCCCGCTTCATCATAAAGAAGCGGATCGAGCAGCCAGAAGGGATCAAAAAATTCAATAGCGGCGGTTATGAATACCGCTCTGAATTATCAGACAGTAAGCAATGGGTGTTCACCCGCGATCAGCCCTTACCTCCAGGAAAATAATACGATGAAGGCTCACGACATCACCATTAAAGATATCTACATACCGGTTGAGCGTCGCAAGACCCTCGACCCGGCAAAGGCCGATGAATTGGCAGAAGATATCCTTGAGAATGGCCAAAAAACGCCGATCCAAGTTCGCCAGGGTAAAGATCGTTACGTTCTGGTCGAAGGCCTACACCGACTGGAGGCCTCTGTCTCTCTTGGTGAAGAGACAATCCAGGCTTTTCTGGTGCAGGCGAGAAAATTTTGATCAGACGACGGTTATTGAGATTTCCCCAACGCCGTCGACGCCACCCGTCATCACGTCACCACGTTCAATCGCACCGACTCCAGCAGGCGTGCCGGTATAAATCAAATCACCGGCGGCCAGGGTAAACAAACCAGAAAGATAAGTGATCGTTTCTGGAATATTCCAGATCAGCTGGTTGATGTCCCCTTCTTGCCGTCGCTGTCCATTGACGTCTAGCCAGATCCGGGCGTTTTCGGGATGGCCAATGTCACTGGCCCTAACCAGATGCCCGCAAGGCGCTGAATATTCAAATGCTTTTCCAACCTCCCATGGGCGCCCTTTTTTCTTGGCTTCGCCCTGTAGATCGCGACGGGTCATATCAAGACCAACGGCATAACCGTAAACGCAACCCATGGCGTCAGATTCGGCAATATCTTTGCCACCCTTCGACAAGGCGACAACCAGCTCCATTTCAAAGTGGACATTCGAAGATTTATCGGGATAGGGGAATTCACCACCGTCGGCGACGATCGTATCCGGGTTTTTCTGGAAGAAAAACGGTGGTTCCTTATCCGGGTCATGTCCCATTTCACGAGCGTGTTCCGCATAGTTACGGCCGACGCAATAAATTCGGTGTATCGGAAACAGGTCATCTGTTCCACGCACAGGCAGGGTTGGGAGGGTCGGGGCATCAATGACATAACTCATCACGCGTCTCTTTCATTCGTTAGGGGTTATTATTTTAGGTTAGGTCGGAAGCAGTTCCCAATCCACCTGAACGTCAACATCGGCAGAGCGGAACAAGTTCATCACTGGGCAGCGGTATTCGACGTTTTTTGTCAACTTAGCAAAGCGTTCTCCTGTTTCATCGCTATAGACCCGCACCTTGATTTTGACCCAATTGAAATAAGGGCGCACGCCATGGACGCCACGCGAGCCCCGTTGATCGACTTCGCCTTCGGCTTCCATTTCAACAGATCGGTATGCAAATTTCATCGCCTCAGCACACCGGTTTATGATCACGCCCTCACATCCTAGAAGCGAGGACAGGGCCATTTCCAGCGGCGTCGCGCCAGTATTGGTGCCCTTTTCATCGCTGACCAACACATGGTCGCGAACCATCATAACGGTTCGGGTGGATGCTTCGTTATGGGCAGCGACCCGGCGAATGCCAATCGCCTTTTTTTTTGGGTCGATGCTTGGTTCCAATAAATCTGTATCACCCATTTTAAACTCTTTCTGTGTTGTGTCCTCGCCGTTTAAAGGGTCATTTCCAAAATATCCAGTCCCGTGTTCCGGTCGAGCAAATAGATCAAACCATTTGCATCAACATCGACATCATTCGATTGCGGCGACACTTCGTTGCCTGCGGGTTCAGGAATAAAGTGAGCCACCTCTTTCGGTAAAAAGGGATCGGCGACATCAACCACGCGCAATCCACCGGCAAACCAAGTCAGGTAAACTAGCGTACCGTCCATTTTTTCGCGGAACTGGTGGGCACCAAAACGCCCAGGCGCGCGCGACCAGGGACTGTCCATCTCACTAACATCAAATGCCGACAAGGTTTGAATGTTGTTGAAATCCGTCACATCGAATACCCACATGAAACCGTGTAACCGACCGGAAATGTGACTGTGCTCCTCATCAACGGCAACGGCGATACGTCGCCCATCAATTAGCGTTGGAAGCGGCAGGATTGTATGGGTTGGTTCGGGGAATGGCGGATGATAGTCATGCGTAGCGACGGTTTTGGGCGATGTGATATCACTGACATCAAGTACGCGAAACCCAGCATGCCATACCGATGCCCACATTTCGTCGCCAACCCGCATGGCGTGATGAAGGCGATTTTTATACCCTTTCCATGTCGGCGTTTCCCCTCCGGCAAGGTGTTGCCCGTCCATCCACCAGCGCCCCACTTCAACAGGAGCAGACGGGTCGGCAACATCATAAATCATCAAAATATTACCGATGTAGCCTTCCATCTCAGTCGATATATAGGCGTAGTTTTCATCAACATCGAACCGGTGCACACCAAACCCGTAAGTCTTGGTATCGCTTATTAACCGGGGCGTTGATTTGTCTGAAATATCATAAATCCGAAATCCGCCGTCTTCGTAGCCGCGCTCCAACGCGGCGTCTAGTTCGTTGATCCGACTTGCATCAATGCCCAGTTCCGCCGCAATTTCAACGTCAGAGGGTTGTCGCCCAAGGTTGCTCTGCAGACGATCACGAATTGCCGGCAGGTTGGCACTTAGGCGTAGGAAGTGGCGGTCATATTGCTCGACGTTGGTGTACATCAAATTGCCGACAACGCGAACTTTATGGGTATGAGAATAAGGGTCGGGAAGATCAATGGTTGCGACCACCTTAGGATCATCCGGGGTAGAAATATCGATAATACTGGTGCCGTGTGGCGGCTCCATATGACCGACAAAGGCATACCCCCCGTCGACGACAACCTGTCCGCCTCCCGGGATGTCTATATGCCCAATTCGGCGGATATTACGCTGTAGGTCAAATTCAACCGTTTTTTGCATTAGAGGCTCTCCCGATTTGCGGCTTGGCGGCGTCTTTTGTAGGCAAGCACAGGCGGCAGGATCAGGCTGACCACCAAAAACAGCCAGAGCACATTGCCTAGGTTTGACGAAAACAACGTCAATATGTCGCCATCTGATTTTTTCAAGGCGCGAAGGAAGTACGTTTCCAAAAGTGGGCCTAAAATAACCCCAATCAGGATCGCCGCGACATGATACCCGGTACGTCTAGCGATGTAACCGATCACCCCGAACGCAAGCCCTAAGTACATATCGAACATGTATTCACGCGGCACAAACGAGCCAACCAGCGTAAAGGCGATAATAATCGGTGCCATGTAGGTCGTGCTGACCAACGTCACCCGCGACATGTAACGTGAGAGCGGCAATATGGTGAAAATCATCAACAGATAGGTCACCGCCATGGCCATAAACACGCCGTAGGCCAATTCTGGTTGATCGAAAAACAGGCTAGGCCCAAAATTCACCCCGTGGTACTGCATGACGATCAGCATGATGGCCGCCGTCGCCCCGCCGGGAATACCCAGGATCAACAGCGGGACCAATGTTCCAGAGGTTACGCCGTTATTCGCAGACTCAGGCGCAATCAGCCCTTCCGGATGACCGGTCCCATAAAGTTCGGGCGTTTTCGAATAGGTCCTGGATTGTTGGTAGGCAACAAACGAAGCGATGCTTGCGCCGGCCCCGGGAATCACCCCAATAACCAAACCGATCAGGCTGTTCCACGTAATGTGCCACAAGCGCTTAAAGGCCATCGCCGTTCCTTCAAGCGTTGCCGCCCACGACGTTGTCGACATCAACTTACGCCCCTCATCCGAAATGATGGAGCGCTTCTCAATGATGATGAACGCCTCAGACACGGCAAACAACCCAACCAGCGCCGGAATTAGCGGCACGCCGTCATACAACTCAAGGAAACCCATGGTTCCGCGTGGTGTGGCATAAACGACATCCGTACCAATAGCACCGATCATCAGACCCAAAAAGCCAGCGACCAGACCTTTCAACATATCGTTGGACGCGATCGAGGCAATCAAAGAGATACCGAATAACATCACGACAATCATTTCCACCGAATGCATATAGTAGCCGACTTCAGCCAGAACCGGCATGGCAATCAGGGCAATCACCGTTGTCAACAATCCACCAAACGTCGAGGCTACAAACGACATCGCCAACGCCTGTTGCCCGCGCCCCTGTTTGGTCATCGGGTAGCCATCCAGTGGTGTGGCAGCGGCACCAGCAGTGCCAGGGATATTGACCAAAATCGCGGGTATACCGGCCCCCATTCGTGATGAACTGTACAATGCGATCATAAAGATCAGGCCAACTTCCAGATCCATCGCCAGGGTCAATGGCAGTAGAATGATAATGGTGTTTGCCGCACTGAAGCCTGGAATCGCCCCAACAATAAGACCAAGAAATATTGAAGGTATGATCACATACCAATAACTTAACGTGTGCAAAAACAGCTCGGTCAGTAATTCATAATCAGCTTCCATAACCGAGCAGAGCCTCCATCATGGTCTCGAACGGACCTCTGGGGAAACGGGTATCGAACGCCAGAATAAACAGAATGTAACCGCCAAGTGCCATGGCACCCGACAACATCGCCGCCCCTTTCTTGTTTCTACCTTGATTGAGCACTAGCATCGAAAGAAACAAAAAGAAAAAAGTGGTAATGGTGAAGCCACCCCAATCGATTAGAATGATGTAAGCGAGCGTTACGAAAAACAGGTAAACCCGGCCAGTACTGATATCGGCTGCGGAGTAGAGCTGAGACATCTTGAAATTTGCTTTTCCACGCCTCACGCTCAGTGCCAACTTGCCAATCAGCAATGCGGAAAGAACGATTAAGACCGTGCCGATCAAAACGGCACTAACCTGGGCTGTCCAAGGCGAGTCAACAATCGTTGAGAAATAATAAAGGGTAAAAATGATCGCGACCCCAGGAACAACCAACTCGCCGCCAATGGGGCGGCAAGTCGATTTTCGCTCAGGAGAAGCGCTAGAGGCTTCGGTCATTTGACAATTCTCTCAGAAATCCGGATCACGAGCGGCAGACCCGGCCCGAGCACATCGGCCAGTCCTGCCCCCATATTTGCAAGCCACCGGTTGGGTTATTTCTCACCGCTTAGCAGAGGCTTAAAGCGCGCACCGATTTCTAGGATATCTTTGGTATAGGCCTCGCATTCCTTGATGCCACCGTAATTGACGTATTCCCAGTTGCCCTTGGCTTTTGTAACTGCCTTCTTGAAATCAGGGTCAGTGAACACCTGTTTGAAGGTTTTCTGAAGCACAGCAAAGCGATCCGGGTACTTATCAACGGCAGCTTTATGAATGCCAAAAGCACGCGCAGACAACAAGGGTGGAACTTTCATACCGAAATGATCGTTCATGGTCGGTGCGTTATCAAGCCGCTCACCGAGCTTGTTTTTATCGTCAAACACCAGAAATGTCTTTACGCTTTTGTGTTTCGCCGCAACCGTTCCAGAGGTCAATACGCTGAAATCGACTTCACCGGTAACCGCACCGGCAACCGTATTTTTACCGCCGGAAAGCGGGATCAGATTGAATTGGGCTCCGGTTTTTTCACCAAGGGCAAGAATTCCTATCGATGCGGGATGAGCCATCCGACTGGTACCGACGTTTAGTTTCCGTTTTTTCCCTTCGGCAACGATATCATCAATCGAATTGAAGGGGCTTTTTTTGCCGGCAAACACACACCCCGGATCAGTATCGACACGACCAAAATATAGATAATCCTCGACCTTGAAATTCTCTGGTGCCTTGACCACCCAATTGAGCAGTTCCGGTCCCATGTTGCCAAAAATCAGGTTGTAACAATCAGCCTCTTTTTTGCCCATATAAACTTCATAACCGACCCGTCCGGACGCGCCAGGGTAAAAGCTCGGTTCGAACTTTGTATTCAGGTATTTCTTCCAAATCCCAGAAAAGGCCCTGAAATTTCGGTCTGCCCCGCCGCCTTCGCGAGTCGGAATGACAACGCCCATATTATGATTTGGATAGGCGGCTGCAAATGCAACTCTCATGGGCAATGTGCTCAAAGCGCTCGCCCCTGCAATACTTACAGCTCCGTTGAGAAATTCTCGCCGTGTCGGTTTCCAAGAAAACGTCATCTTCCCCTCCCGTTAAAGAACGCTGGTTCCGCACGACTGCGGACCAGAATAGCAAAACAGCCCGATAACAAAATGGTAACCAAAACCTTCAATTGGTGTCAACAGAACCAATCAAATAATTAAATCCTTATAAATCAATTAAGTAATATCATTATGGTTTAACCAATGTGGAACATTGGTTATATTTGACGACATTCGTAGCATGGAATTTGCCGTGGCATCTGAAAATGAAAATAGGGTCCTTGACCATCTACGCCGGTTAATTCTCATTGGTCAGTATCCCGACGGCTCTCGTCTGCCGCCCGAAAGACAACTAACCCTTGAATTGGGAATCGGGCGCGGACCCGTTCGGCGAGCGCTCGGTGTTCTTGAGGCCGAAGGAAAAATCACCCGCCACGTCGGCCTCGGCACCTTTGTCGGAAGCTGCCCCAAGCCGCAACCGACGCACCGTCAATCCTTAGCGTCCAAGTCTGTCAGCCCTAGTGAATTGATGGAAACACGATTGACTGTTGAACCCCGTGTTGCAGCCATGGCCGCACTACGCGCTCACGATGACGATATCGATTATTTGCGCTTAGCTGTATCACGCAGCGAAAATGCGACAGATTGGTCAGCATGGCAACGTTGGGATGAGACCTTCCATCGGACAATCGCCCTTTCGGCCACCAACACCCTACTGGCTGATCTCGTCGAAATGCTCAACACCCTGCGCCGTGAAGATAACCGTCACCGCGTTCGCCGAAAAGCAGTTGACCCAGACTGGCGTCAATTGCTGGTTCAGCAGCATCGTGCAATCGCCGAAGCGGTGGCCAATCGCGATCCCCAAGAGGCGGCTCAGTCCATGCGCGAACACCTATTGGGTGTCGAAGAACGGTTATTTGGCGACCAACAAGAAATCAATAAATTGATTGAGCGGCTGTAAACCGTCGTCGGTCATAAGCCGAACGTGATGACGTCCGAAGCCTTTTCTGTACGTTATAGGGGCACAGTATTTCTGTTTCAGGTGACTAGAGCAAAACCGGAGCGAATAGGTTCATTCGCGAACGTGGGTTTGCAGGGATATCAACTAGTTAGAACACTTTCGGCGATCCAAAAATCGCCGGAAGTGTTCTAACTCAGATTTGACTTAAAGAACGCGATGGTTCGTGACCATGCCAGCTCAGCGCTCGCCTTGTCGTATCTCGGGGTCGTGTCATTGTGAAAACCGTGGTTCACGCCCGGATAAACATGGGCTGTATATTTTTTATCATTGGCTTTCAGCGCCGCCTCAAAAGCAGGCCAACCAGCGTTGATGCGTTTGTCCAGCTCACCATAATGTAATAGCAATGGTGCCTTGATTTCTGGAACATCACTGTCTTTTGGTTGACGGCCATAAAACGGGACTGCGCAGGCGAGGTCGCTGAGGCGGACGGCCATAATATTGGCAACACCACCGCCGTAGCAAAAACCGGTGACGCCAACCTTGCTGTTTGATGTGGCGTCATCTTTGAGAACTCCGTACGCGGCGATAAAATCTTCCAACAACTTGCCCTTATCGAGTTTTTTTTGCATCACCTTGCCGTCTGGGTCATTACCAGGATAGCCACCTAGCGGCGTCAGGCCATCGGGGGCAAGGGCGGTGAAGCCAGCGATGGCAACACGGCGGGCGACATCGGCGATATAAGGATTAAGGCCACGGTTTTCGTGTACAACAACAACGCCGCCACGTTTGCCGCCGCCCGTCGGACGAACCAAATACCCTTTGGTTTTACCGTGGCCTTTAGGCGAGGCGTATTCAATCATTTCACCTTTGATGCGCGGGTCGGCTTCGTCAACCTGAGCGGCCAACGCGTAGTTCGGCGACAACGCCTCTAACAACATCGCCGACGTCACGCCGCCAACCGCAAATTTGTTGGCGCGGTCGAGAAACGTGCGCCGCTCGATCAGTCCATGAACATAACCGTCAAAAAGGTCGAGCAACTCTTGATCAAAGTCCTTAGCCGTTTTCCGTATCATAATGCCTCTCCCGATCTACAGGTGGAAATGTATCTGTCGGAGACGCTATCAGATTTGGATTTTCGGTTCTATGGACAAAACCTTGATGACGGTCAAAATATCGTGTTCGCGAAACGCTCCCTATTTACCAAATTCGGACATACGAATACCGTCCGGATCCATCGCCTTAATCATCGCAACGGTTTCGTCAGTCGGCACTGGCGTCTCTGAAACGTCATCGGCGACCAGCAGGTCAAATCCCGTTGCCTCCTGAATTTCGTCAACGCTGTGGCCTGGATGATAGGATTGAATTTGCATGACCCTGTTGGAGTTCTTAAAATTCATAACCCCGAGGTTCGAGACAATCGTCATCTCGTTTTCCATCTGCGCCTCGGAGCGATGATTATATCCTTGGCCGGTCACAAAATCGACTTCTTCGACGAACGTTCTGGGCGTGTGCCGGGTGCTCCAAATGACAACTTGCGGCGTGATTGGCATTAAAAATGCTGACGCAGCGCCACCAGGCAACTGGACCTTAATATTGTCCTTACTGCCAATGAAACTAAGATTAGTATTGCCAGATTTATCAATCTGCGCTGAACCGAGGAACATCACCTTCAGTTCACCCCGTTGGGCCAGATCGAAAACCTCATGTAAACCAAAATAACCGGATGCACCGCTGTTCTGACGAGGGTCAAACGACGACAGATAAATCCGTTCAATATCGGGATCAACACCACCTGCCCCGGAAATGAACGCCATATCGGGGGCGTGGGTTTTCAACGCAAGGCTCATCGCTAAAACTGGCAATGGTGATGAGACACCGTGCAAGGCGGTATCGTGATTGGTGATTTCTCGTGACATCGCATAGATCATCAGATCCGCAGTTTCGATCTGGTTGCTCATACGCTGGCCCTCCCGTGAATGTGTTCATTTAAATAATCGTCAAATGTGTCGCTATTTACGGCGTCAATATATCCCCGAATATGATCGTAATCTGTGTCATAACGATTAAAGCACGAACACGGATAGGCACCGTTCGGAGCCAGCACCACAGCATCAACCAGAAAATGCGGGATGCATGTGGCATCGGGATTTTTACGAAATTCGTCATTCGAGATAATTTCTTCGGCCGTGACGATCACAGTTTTGCCCGCCTTTGCCTTGATCACATCCTCATATTTTGGTCCTTCGATGCGGACGTTGCCGTATTCGTCCGCATACTGTGCGTGAAGGACCACCACATCTGGCTCGATTGCCCGTACGGCTATCAATTTTTCACCGGTAAAGGGATCTTCAAACTGCATCTGGCTACCGAGTATTTCGCTAATATCCAGTAGGTCGGACCCGAGCATGCCTTTGACCGGTAACGATGGAATACCCATTGCTGCAGCACGAAACCCGGCAATAATTGGCTGACAGGCACCTTCCTTGGTAATGACTTCACCCGCCTCGGTTTTTTTTCTGAAGTTGGGGGCAAACCCCAGCAGTTCGAACGCCAGCAAGCCCGCCCGAACCTTGTCGACGCAACCCGCGCCAATCAGCAGATCAAAGTCGATGGCCGGTTCACGATCGATCAGCACCAAATCCTTTTTTCCCTGACGAACCACTTCGCGCAAAAATTCCATTGGGGCCCGATGAAAGGTAGCGCCACCGGTCGTCATCACGTCCCCGTCTTTGACGAGCTTTACTGCGTCCTCGACACTGGACAATACGTTTTTCATCTCAATTCCTTTCTAACATTCTAAACCGATCATTAATCCCGTTTCCGACCAACGGGTTCATTTGGTCTGTCCTGAAGAACCGCTCAGGTCGTCTCATTGATGGCCTCCTGGCGCAGCTCGACACGTCGAATTTTTCCAGAAATCGTTTTTGGCAGCGCATCCCGAAATTCAATTTCGCGTGGGTATTTATAGGGCGCTGTTTGGTTTTTAACGAACTCTTGAATGTCTTTTATGAGCGCGTCCGAGGGTTCAAAACCCGATGCGAGTGTGATATAGGCTTTGACGATTTCGCCGCGCATTTTATCGGGTTTACCGACAACGGCAGACTCCATGACGGCAGGGTGTTCGAGTAGCGTACTTTCGACTTCGAAGGGACTAATCCGATAACTCGCAGAAGAAATCACGTCGTCATTCCGGCCAACGAACCAGATATAACCATCGCTATCACGCGTTGCCATATCGCCGGTGTAATACCAGCCGTGATGAATGCACTTTGCCGTCGCGGCTTCGTCATTTTGATACCCACGAAACAGACCAAGCGGATAGGGATCAGTAATCCGTACAGCAATATGTCCAACCACATCATCGGCAACAACGACGCCCTCGTCATCGACGATTTGAACGTCAATCCCCGGCACCGGTTTCCCCATCGACCCTGGCCTGATTTCCATACCGGGGAAATTGGCGACAAGATTGACCGACTCCGTTTGGCCGTATCCGTCATGAACTTCGTTGCCGACTTTATCTTTCCATACCCTCATGACTTCCGGATTCAAAGGCTCGCCCGCACCAAGCGAGTGTCGGATGGAACTCAGGTCATAGTCGTCAAGATTGGATTGAACAAAAATTCGGTACATCGTTGGCGGCACGCAAAACGTCGTGACCTTAAGTTTTTCGACAAGACGCAGGTGAGCATCGGCATCAAAATGAGGGTCCCCATCGTAAAGCACATTGGCGACCCCGATCTGCCATTGTGGGAACAACATTCCCCAAGCCGCCTTAGCCTGAAAGATTCATAAAAAGTTACCGCTAAACCCTTATATTCCGTTATGATTCAATTGCTTAAGCTGCATCACACGGGAGGATTTAGCGGTGACAGATTGTACCTCATTGAGTTTTGATTTTC
>Ga0316204_10004416_pt1 | contig 25251 bp, 24 predicted proteins | sample 6monrhotite_MG_2_FD_205661 | JGI IMG/M metagenome (GOLD analysis project Ga0316204, IMG submission 205661) | Microbial mat bacterial communities from mineral coupon in-situ incubated in ocean water Damariscotta River, Maine, United States -... | ecosystem: Environmental > Aquatic > Marine >... | reverse complement strand
CTGGGGAGCCTAGCATTAGGACGGTAACAAGTATTAAGTTTAAAATTGATTCTTGCATGGGCTTTTAGTATTTATCTTTTGGAAGTAAGTAGTAAAGCCCCAGATAGGGCTTTTGATAATGGCGGTGTATGTAGTCTACTGCGAACTCGTCTCATTATCTCCCTGATTTACGGAAAAATACAGGGAATTTCATTGCTTGTTCTGACAGACACTCCTCATTTTCTACAGTTTTACCTATTAAATCAGACACTTACCTACGCTTATAGATTTCTACTGCTAATTTAATAGGGAATTATCAGGGAATAGCTTACTTAGTTTACTCTTCTTTGATCTACTACCATAATTAACATAAGCCTTAAGGATGAAAAGTTATGACTGATACTCTAAAGCCTGAATACCCCGTTACAAGAGAAGCTCTATATGAGCTTGCATGGTCACAACCCATGACATCTATAGCCAAGATCTATGATGTCTCATCAAGCTACCTTGCACGTGTATACTCTACATTAGATGTTCCCAGGCCTGCGCCCGGATATTGGGCCAAAGTTGCAGCCAGCAAAACTGTAAGCAAACCTGAATTACCCGAACCTAAGGCAGGTACTTTACTCGAGTGGGACAGATATAACGATTCTCCTATTTACAAAGTAGCTAAGCCTAAACCTCCCAGAAAACGATATCCTCGTTCAGATATCCCTAAGCTTGGAAAGCCAGAGATTCATCCACTCATTTCGGGAGCCAAAAAACATTTTCTAAAAACCAGAGACTCTGAAATCGATTATATCAGGCCCTATAAAAAGAACCTGGTCGACCTTGTTATCTCAAAAAAACAATTGGATATAGCTTTAAACCTTGCCAATAATCTATTTTCATCATTTGAGGATTATGGTTATCAAGTATGCCTTACACCAACTAGTGGTTTTTATTTTTGTCGCCCATCTGTTGACGAGAGAATTAAACCGAATAAGAATAATCGATTTGTGAATCATTGGTCTCCTGGCCGCGAAACTATTGTTTATGTAGGAACAGTTGCTATCGGGCTTACAATTTTTGAGTATTCCGAGCAACTCGAAGCAATATCTGAATATAAAAAAGGTAAACAGGCCTGGATAAAGGTAGACTCAAAAATAAAAAAACTAAATACAGGGACTTGGACAACAACTCATGACTTCCCTACAGGCCGGTTCTGCCTGAGAGCTTATTCTCCGTACCAAGGAACCTCTTGGATACATGATTGGAATATAACGGATGATATGGATATTTTCAAGTTCGGACATAAAGTAGTTAAAGAGATGACTGCCCACGCAAAAAAAATTGCAAAGCTGGTTAAAAAAGCCGAGAAAGAAGCTGAAATTAGACGTAAGGAGTGGGAAGCACAAAAGCAACAATGGGAGATTGAGAAAATTCAGAGAGAGCAGCAAAAAGCCAATGAGGAAAGCCATAAAGAATTAATGCAGTTGATTGATAAATGGCGTGAATTTAAACGGATAAATAGCTTCTTTGACGAAATTGAGAAAAAGGCTCAAGAACTCCCACAAGATACCAGAGCAACTATCCTGGAAAGGCTCCACAAAGCACGAGAAATGATTGGAAAAACAGATGCTCTACAAGAGATTTTAAATTGGCGCACTCCCGAAGAACTCCTATCTTGTATAAAAAATCGACCTTTCTGGTAACTATGTAATTTCTAAGTTAGCTAGACTGCGAATTCAACCAGACGTTGGAATAGTTACACTGAATCAGGATATATAACTTTTGAAGTTATTAATTATTACAATAATCTGGATGTGTACCAGTGTTAACACACCAATATACGCGACCATCTTTTACCCAAAAATGACTAAAACATCCATTGTCTCTCCAAACAGAAGGATAGAGTGTTGCACGACCAGAAGCCATCTTTGTAAGTTTCCAAAAAGGAGTGTGAACCGGTTGCAAAGACAAAGTAACAATACTTCCACAACCACAGGGACACAAAAATAGTGTCCATTTCATTCTACCTGAAACGACAACGCAATATAGTCTACCTGCAACCACATTTTCATTTTTAGGTGGTTTATTGACAACATTAACTGTAGAAAAATTGATAGGCGGTAACAGCTCTATAGGAGGAGGTACTACAACATCAGGCTGCTTGGAGCTTTTCTGAAAAATTCCAGCGATCCAGTTAATTATCTTTTCAAAGATATTCATCACGCTTTCCAAGCGAAGGACGTTGTAGACGATATTTCTCTTTCATCAAAAGAAAATTATGTTGCTCACAATATGGGCATTCAGAGTTTATTTTTGTCTGGTGACTAGTGAGTTCCATTTTCACAAAATCTACTTGGAACATATCTTTTCGAAGTTCTGGGGGAAACCGCCTGAATGGTTTAATCAAATCAAATAATGTAGCAAGCGCAAAATCTGCCGTAGCACTAGTGAATGGGCCAACACCAGGTGCTTCCTCACCACCATCTTCAAGATACTTTACCTTTAGCTCTTCATTGGTTATATCGGGATTTTCCCGCCGCGCAAGTTGGGCTTGTATCCATATATCACGAATTACACCCTGACAAAATAGACATTGACCAGTTTCCGGCATAATTGTGCTGATACGACCAAAATGATAACGAAGAATGGGCTGTCCTGTTTCATCATCAAGGATACGCCCCCCCAGTCCAATGTCTATCAAAATCTGAGCATACATATAGAGAGCAACATTCATAACTTCCCTGCCAGCAAAATCATCCGTACAACCGAATACGACATCACAACTGGCAAATGCATCTAGTGCTTGCGTGTCTTCATCAATTTTTGACTCACAAACGCCGATCTTTGTTGATAGCCCAATGTCATCAATGAATTCTTTTAACTTGCGTGACTTTTTATCTCCGACATCTTTTGTACCTAGTCCCCTAACTCGATTAAGATTACTTCGAGCTAGAATATCATCATCAATCAATATTAATTCGCCTATACCAGCCCTCGCTCCCAAGGTAGCAAGAGGACTACCTGTCCCACCTATTCCGACAATACCCACACGAAGAGATTGAATTTTATCGACAAAGGGTTGGCCAAAAGCGGCTGCTCCTCGCATTTGGACTTCCGTATGATCTTCACTACTTTTTTTATAACCGAATATCTGTAATGGATTAGATGTTACAAGCGTATGCCTCACAGGAATGGAAATTTCTGGAAATAACCCGGTACGAACACGAGCTTTCCATACACCATTAACCCAAAGCATCGCAACGAATGTGACATTTTCACCATTTCTATTTTTAAGTGCTGTTAATAGAATAAGTTCATTCTTATCATCCTCAATAGAAAACATCGGTTGTCCTTGAGGATGATTATGCACAAAACAAAACACAAGACTTTCTTCCTCACACTGTCTGAAGATCTTTCTTAAAGGAGCCAAATTGAAATCAATACAAACAGAAGAACTGTCGTTTATCCATGCTTCATCAAAAAATATTACTTCCTTTGCAATATAACGATCAGAGTCGGGCAAACCCTCCACACTTATTTTAAGCCTACGAAATAAAATAATAGCTGCCCGCTCATGGTTAACTGGATGTGAATCTAGATATTCTACGAGTGATTCATGCTGTGTACCAAGCAATGTTAGTCTAGGTTTGTTCATTTAGTATCAGGTTTCCTGAAAGCCCACTCAATTCTTCGTAATATCGTGACAATATTATCTTTACCTGGCTGCCAGACTGAGGAGCCTTGATTCCAGTGCCTCGACCATCGGCAAAATTCTTTTCCCTGAAAGATCCGATTGTCACTGCCTCCAGGCTCATTTGTTTGTGGAATTGGTTTACCATCTACCCTTATAAGTCTAGGGTTTGTCCAGAACATATCATTTCCTGCTTGTGGGTAATTATTGGGAATAACCACTATCACGTCACAACACTCCTGCTTGTACAAGCCTTCTGGTAGTTTATAACTTTGTAACACAATAAAGCGTTGTGCCTCGTCTTCGACAAACAAAATACGCCGCTCATTTAATGCATCCTTATCATCATCAAGAAGCAAGGGCATTATTACGCTCCCGCCTGAGAGCCTACTGATTGGGTCGAAAACCGCTCTGGTCCCTTGTGCATAGTTAGATCGACTACCGTATCATTCTCAACAGGTACATCCGGATTTCCCGGATTTTTCCAGTAAATTTCTACATCATCCGGTAATGAACCTAACTCTCTTAATTCTGAACCCGTTATGGTCTCTTTGTCCCAGTCATACCGTTCATTATCGATAAACAATTCTGGGCGATTTGATTTTTCGTTACTCATTACAGTTTCCTTATTTTTCTTTGCGAACGCCTTTAAACGGCAATTTAGATGATGTTTTCACGCCCATGAAGCGACCCGTTTCAGCATCACGCTTCACGAAATGTCCTGACGGAGTCTTCGTTTGCGATCGTCCTCTGACTGCGCCATTGCGATGACCATCACCTGTAGGTGGATTTGTAGCCATTTTCATATCCTATTTTTAATAGTTTAAATACTTAATCAAAATTCCGTCCGAGTTAGCGATAATATATTTCCTCAATACCGAACTCTCTTTATATTCGCACCGAATCATGCTATTGTCAAACAATATTTCCGGTATACCGAATAAAGAGTGATTATAAAAACATCGATGGAGAGAGAAGTGTCTAATATATTGGGCAATAAAATCAGACAACTACGTAAAACTCAAGGACTTACGTTGGAGCAACTAGCTAAGAAAGCAAATAATATGAGCAAAAGCTATTTGTGGGAGTTGGAAAATAGAGAATCGCAGAGTAACCCTTCTGCTGATAAACTTAACTCTATCGCTGAAGCTCTTGGAGTGGCTACCGTTTACTTTTTAGAAGATGATGCTAGAGAACCAAAAGAAAAACATCTGGATGAAGCTTTTTTTCGTGGATATAAAAAATTGGAATCAAATGACAAAGAGCAACTTCGTAAAATATTAGACGCATTCAAAAAAGAATGACTTAATCTCTTTTAGGCCAGAAGTCTGTATATTTAGGCAATATTAATAAACTCAAAGTAGAATCATACTGATCAGAATAAACTTTCATTTCCAATAATTCCGAGTCTGAGTCCGCATTTGGAAACCATATTTTCGCAGGAATCATTACTCCTGATTTTTCAGACACCACATTTGTATCAGAAGCTAAACTTGTTGTAGGAATCTCTATAATTTTATTACGGGTTTTAAAAAAAGCACCAGCTTTAAATGCTGCATCACTTGAAGAAGCCCAATTCATATAGCCATCATTTGACATTACAAGTACAGCTTTTTCAGAGGTGTAACTCAGCCATTTCAAGATTGATGCTGTAAGCGAAACACCATATCTGTCAGCACAATGACCTAAACTATCGAGGTTTAGTTGTCCTTTAACTTGAGATCTGAAGTCATCTAACGGCATGAGCAAATAGGAGGCGAAAATATCTGCTTCAGATTCGATATTCCTCTGTCTTGACCAATCCAACATATCCTCCCTGCTACAAATAAATTCTTCTTGTCGAGTTCTATGGAGAATATAATGTCCCAGCTCATGAGCCTTTGTGAATCTAATACGTCCTTGTGAACTCAAGTTTGAGTTATACACAATCATCCATTTAGATTGTTCGTCATTTGAAGAAAGCATTCCTTCAAAATTTGCTATATTTGCATCTTCTATTTTAGTTATTGGATCTTGCCATTTAAAAATATCAGCACAGCCAATGGCAAATTGATCAACATCGACAGGAAATCGGTTGCCACCATGAGCAGAATGAACAATCTTAGCAATGTTATTTAAATGATTAGCTGATTTCGCGGGTGATAGAACGACTTCCTTATCCACAAACTACTCCTTCTAATGATGATTCTAGAATATCCTCTTTGGGCTGAAACCAGACAGTTTCCATATCTAAAACCTAATGCGGTAACTTATACGAAATATTATTATCTTTCACCACTATATATTTCTGTTCTTGAAGCTTCTTGACGATAGACAGCAGTTCTTTTTCCTCAAGTTTTTCAGTAAATAATGAGTTTATAGTATTGGCCAATGTTTTCACTTTCCTTGGCGATGATTGACCACGTCCTGAAAGGTTTTTAATAATCGCACTTATTTTTTCATCATCATTGGTAGAGTTTGATAGACGCAATACTGGAATCTCTGCTAAATCTTTCTCCCTTAAAATCCTAATTTTTTAGCCTTAAGATGAGTGATAAGAGGATCAAAGCCGGTATCTTTCGATATGACATGAAAATATCCACTTGGATCTTGTGTTGCTAACGCCCCTATATAGTAGGCAATATGAAAATCTAGGGCATTTGGGCCGTTACCAGATATTTTTATGTATTTGGCATTTTCACCAAGTTCTTGCATAGCTGCTGCAAGGTCGAATGGTACCCTTGTTTGGTTTGCTCCGACAAAAACGAACACTTTAAAGGGATAATTTGCAAGAATCTCAAGGTTTTTGGGTTGGACATTTTCGTAATCAATGAAAACGTAATTCGTCGGTAATTTACTCACCATTGAAATTAACCCCACTGATAATAGAGTGTGTTAGACATAAAATTTTGTGTTATAAGCCATAGATTATAATATCCTTTTATATAACTTCCGTTCCCTGTACATATGCTGCCATATTTGAAGCTAATGATAATTCTATCATATAAGCTTAACTTATTTACTAATAAACGTGAATTTTAAGATATTATCAACTTACAGAATTCAGGTTTTCAGCAACTAACATGATTAGTGGTCATGCAGCAATAATATAGATGACAGATGTAGCAATCATTAACACTGTATTCCTATAGTTGTTTTATCTGCAGATAGAACATTCACCACTAAGTATTTTCTGTAAACGAACGTTCAATTTCATAACCTATGTCAGAACCTCTCTCTCCAAACATATTTACATACTTTCGAAGTTCAGGTTTGCCTGAACCACCAAAAATCAATTTATTAAGAGTGGCTCGTACGCCAAATTGATTCTTAATATTTTCTAATGGGTTACCTTGGCTAGCGATTTTAAAAATCCCCATTCCTGCTTCCATTGTCACAGGCTTATTAGTTGTTCCATGTCCAATTTTCTTATTAATGTATTCACTAACAGAGTTAAGTTTCTTTCGGTACTTGAGTAAGCTTTTTGTATCATCAGCACTTATAGCATTCTGGAACATCTTCAACCAACCACGTAACGACTGGAAATCGCCCCTCATTTGAAGCGCTATCGATATCAGTTGTTCTGCCGAGTTGGCCTCTTGAATAATTCGGATAGGTAATGCTGGTATATTTACATATGCGGAGTAAAGAGAATCATTACCATATATTTTTTTTGTTACATGGACTTTTTTATCTGTTAAGAACGTTGTCAGTTGATGTAGTGCATCTTCTGCTGGAAGCATAAACCCAGAATTAAGAAATAATCTCTTCCTTAATGGGTGTGGTGTATAACTTTTTTCGTATACAAAGCTTCTTGCACACATACCAGCCCCACCCCACAGAGTTTGTGAAAGAAGCTGGTCTGGTGTATGGCGACGAGTATTCCACCCAGCTACATTTTTCTGATGAGCAATCTTTAGAGAATCGGTTGAGCATATATGCCCTACAATTCTATCACGTGGTCCTGAAATTTTCTCAGGTTCGGAAAGGAATGGATACGCTCTTACAACTCCAATTTCTTTAGCTTTTAGTATGGGGCTGTTAACAGCCTCCCATGAAGATGTGAATTTTTCTTCAACTAGTATTTCATCTCGAAGTATAAGGTCTGTCAGGAAATCGAATAGAGCCTCTGTTTGAATGATCCCACTTGAAATTGGTCGATATGAATGCCCTTCATTACTTAGAACAATTTCACCCGCAGCATCACTCTCAAGACCATCAGAAAAGAGAGTTGAAATGTCCTGTAAAGACCAATTGTCTGCTACTACACCTTGAGCCATCGTTTCTCCAAATGGTATTGTTAAATTATTAAATACAAGTGAAAAATAATAATAAATTTCAGCCTGATGTTATATTTTGACTATAATCACCCCAATCACATTAATTAAAGGAGTGTTCGCGTATAATCGTATAATTTCTAAATTTCATCAAATACCTTACTAACCAAGATAAACTGTTCACGACACTATGAGAAGATAATAATAGTTGAGCTCAACATTACTACTTGGATCATTTCATTTGTTAATTCTGTTGTAGGGTCGTTTAATGAGATAATTCACAACGATTAGTTTTCCACTACTCGGTGGAATTCTCAGTATCCGACATCATTTCTCTTTTCCCACTTGAATAACTTTAAAAATTTATAAGTAATAACCCTTAAAAACGTTACTTGTTGACCTTTTAGTAACTATTTGAAAAGATGGATAATAAGTGAAGCAATAATTGTCACAATTATTGCTTAAAAGATAAAGGAGTTTGAAAGTATGACAAATAATGGAACTATATCAACACTATTTCTTGAACGAAGTAAGTTTATATTAATAGGGTTGACAGGAAGAACAGGATCTGGCTGCACAACAGCAGCTAATATACTTGAAAGTCAATCTCCAGTTTTTCCTACACATCAAGACGCTTTTTATAATGATGAAGAATTTTATCAAGGCTTAAGTCAAAAGCGATACAACGTGGCAAAAAGATACGCTGTTGCCAATTGGAAACCTTTTTATTCTATAAAAGTTAGTGACTTAATCTCTGCATATTTGCTTACATTAAATACGAGTGAACTGGTTAGTTTTATATTTGATAACAAACAGAACAACAGTATTTCTAAAAACAAAATCAGAACGCTTGTGAAAGATGGTGTTTTTACTACAAACAAAATAGTTCCAAAATTTTCTGATTTTCAAAAGCATATAATTCATCACGATCCCATGCTTGATTTCACCGAACAAAGATTGAAAAAGTTCATCATTTACTTAAAATTAGTCAGAAAATTCACAAGAGATTTTAAACTTGAATTGATATCTCTTTCTAATGATCTTTACATTTCAACCTACCAGGCAGCAGGAATATCTATTCGTAAACTAGGTAAAGTTGAGATGGATTTCCAAAAAAAGAATTTCAACCCTGATAGTGTTTTTCATTTGCCTGAATCTATTAATAAGGTTGTTAAGCTTATTAGAAAAAATGAGAGTAAAGCATTTATAGTAATCGATGCTGTACGGAATCCTTATGAGGCACGTTTTTTTAGAGATCGTTATTCTGCTTTTTACTTAATTTCAGTCAATGCACCAGATGAAGATAGAAATAAATACTTAAATACTGTACATAAATTTACTGTAGATCAGCAAAATGAAATTGATAAAAAAGAGTCAGGGGAAGAAAATGTACCAAATAAAGAGTTCATAGGTCAAAATGTTAAACGATGCATTGAGATCTCAGATATTCACATATTTAATCCAAGAAATGAACTACATAACCACAATGTTTTAAAAGCACAATTAGCTTGGTACTTCTCATTGATGCTGCACCCAGGGTTAATATCCCCCACTCCTATGGAGCGTGTAATGCAAATTGCCTACACAGCAAAATTAAACTCAGGTTGTATTTCTAGACAAGTAGGAGCAACTATTACAGATGCTAACTATTCGATTAAAGCTATAGGTTGGAATGATGTACCTGAAGGACAATATCCATGTTCATTAAGATCTGCTAACGGTCTTCTTCATGAGTTTGATTCAGTTATATATAGCGAATATGAACGTTCAAACTCTGAACTCAGAGATGCAGCAGAAAAAAAATATGGTACTCTAATATTTCAATCTGATAACTTAGGTGGAAGAAATCTTGCTTATTGTTTTAAGGACTTAAAAAACAATATTGACTTAGAAAAAAACCAAGTTCATACACGCTCTTTACATGCTGAAGAAAATGCGTTCCTGCAAATTACAAAATATGGAGGTCAATCAATAAGTGGTGGTAAGTTATATACTACTGCAAGTCCTTGTGAACTTTGTGCAAAAAAAGCTTATCAGTTAGGAATCAGTGAAATTGTATATATAGACCCATATCCTGGAATCGCACGTGAGCACATATTAACTATAGGTTCTAATCCGCCGACTTTAATTCAATTCAGAGGAGCTGTAGGTAAAGGTTATTATCAACTCTATGAACCAACCTTGCCTTATAAAGATGAAATTGAATATTTCTTAAATAATTCTAAACACATAACAAAGTGAATACTTATGAGAAGTCATTTTTACGCATATATTAGTAAAATTAGATGGTTACAACGCTGGGGCTTGAAACGCAATACAGTGATTGAAAACGTTATGGAGCATAGCTGGGAAGTTGCTACCATTTCACATGCTTTAGCATTAATAAGAAATCGTTATTTTAATGGTCAGTTAGATGTAAATGCTATTGTTGTAGCAGCTATATATCATGACTGTAATGAAGTTATAACCGGGGATATGCCCTCTCCAATAAAATACCATTCGGCTGAAATTACAAAAGCGTATAAATCAATTGAAAGACAGGCCGAGTACGAATTGTTAAATTTGCTACCAGTAGATTTACAAAGTGACTACGAATCAGTCATGATTGAAGAAAAAATTCCTATAGAACATAAAGCTGTCATTAAAGCAGCTGATACCATATCTGCATATATAAAGTGTCAAATGGAAGTCTCAGCAGGAAATGCTGAATTTTCTAAAGCTGCTGAAGAAATAAAAATGAAATTAGATAAAATAAGTCTACCTGAAGTGAAATATTTCTTGGACACCTTTTCTCCTAGTTACGCTTTAACATTAGATGAGTTGCTAAGATAAATACGGTTTCTTTTGGTCTTTCTTGATTTAAATTGGATTTTCTGTACACATTACTATCAAATTAGATACTGATGATAATCCTATCTTATAAGTCAGCGTGTTCCTCTAACAGTCTATCTAAATGGTATTACCAACTTAATATTATGCTTTATTAGAAGTTAATTTGTCAGTACCCTAATTAATTACCATATTGATAATTACTTCATCTAAATACGAGGTATCATCTAGTGGTCACCTACTCTTTTTAATTCTAAGAGCTTATTTTTTAACCAAATTTTTGGCACACCATCGTATAATTTTAAAGTAGATAGTCACACTGCTAGCAGCTGGTATTCGTAAACTTCTCGCAAAGTGAGAGTGGAACTAAAATATATAACTTATAATCTAGTTGGCTAACGATACCCTTGTTACATTTTATACTTTTTCATTAACAGATCATCTCGTAATTTGGAATATTGCAGACAAATTGACTATCTCAATTGAGTTGCAAGCATGATTCTTACTCAAATAAGCTTAAGTTAGTGGGTTGCTCTGCATTAGGTTTAGTAACCTGGGCAGAGATTAATATTTTCGCTAACCAAGGCTCTGAGCTTTGCTTTAATTCAAGAGCGTTTGCACTATTATTTAAGAGTGCTATATTGCCACTGGCAGTTGATTGTTGTTTTACAAACAATGGCACCCATTTGTGTTCATTATTTTCTTTAGCGCCTGCCCACGTACCGCCTTTACCTTCATCAGCTCGCACCACTATGGCATAATCTGCCGCAGTATAAATGTATTTATTACGTGCCATCGCGTTGCCCACACTGAAACCAGCTTCTGGATAAAAACTTGAAATTAAAACCAGTTGTTCGTTTTGTAAATGTTTACGCCATTTACTTGCAGTAGCTGCTTTTAAGAGACTGTCAGCCATTATACCAATGGCTGTTCCACCAGCTTGCAATGATGCTAGCATTGCCGTTTCATCAACACCACGAGCAGCACCAGAAACAATATTAATATTCTCTTTAGCCGCCTGTTGTGCGATGTCTTGAGTAAACTCTTCATCAACGACATCGATGCCACGAGAGCCTATAACTGCAAGACCTCCACCTTGTAATAGTTCTTTGTTACCGACACCAAAAAATACAGGCGGAGAAATATGACGAAGTTGTTTTTTGAGTAATTGAGGGTATTCATTATCTTGACGAGTGATCACCCAAATACCGGATCTTTGCCATTTTTCAAGTGCTAAGCCCATTGCTGCCTTACGCTTCAAAATATTAGCTAAGCGTTCAGTGGTAATTTTTCCTTTAGGATCTTTCCATTGACTTGTTATTTCATCAAACCGATTAAATAACGAACTTGGCGTATAGTTAAATTCATGTAACCAACGAGCAAATCGTCCATACTCAATAGCAGTTAAAGGACGAGCTTCACCTTTTTTTGCTTTACTAAAAAATGTTGACAACAGTAAAATTGCTTGTGTATTTTCATTATATATATTGGATTTATTATTCAATTTCACGCTCTTTAATTTGACTAGGTTGACATAACAGCCATTGGAAATACCGAACCACTTCCTTCACGCCTTAACAATGCCGCAATAACGGTAAAGGTCCAACCTGAATCTGATGCATCATCAATCAGCAATACTGGTTCTCCAGCTCTTACATGTTGCACATTAAAAGCACCATCAAGGTTTTTACAACGAAAATCACTATTTTCCATTCGTTTTTGAGGCAAAGTTTTTTTAATTTTTACTACTGCCTCTACACATTCAACCCCTAGTTTTTCAGCTACTAATTCAGCAAACTCTTTTACTAATTTAGGATAGTTTTGCGATGGAACATAAGTTACCCATGTAGGCATAGGATCAGGGTTCCAACGTTCATTTATCATTTTGATACAAGCGTCAGCTAATCGTGGGTCAAATGCATGTATTCGTTTTCCTGCAGCTGCAAGTTCACCCCAGCCAGCTTCCCCCCACCGGCAGAGTATAGCACCTGGTTCGTGAGCTAAGGTCCCTAATTTATATGGAAAATCATAGACTACAAACCTTTAAGCAGCTTTCACATGGCCATTTCCTACTTGCTTCTTAGGTTCAATTACTATCATAGTGTTACCTAAAAACTCAACAGCTTTTTGGCCTAGCTCTTGAGGATAACTCATCATGAATGCATTTTCTGGATCACAATTAGCGCATTTACCACAAGGGGTTGCTAGTTCATCATCAAGCGCCTTAGCTAATACTTGCATTAAACAGCTTTCTTCTTTCATATATGCTTGAACTTCTTGCCATTCTCCGACTTTACGTTGTGAAAGGCGATTGATCATTTCAACAGGTAGATTGTATTCACTAACAGTGCGTTGAAAAACTGTCGCTCTATTTTCAATAACCTTAACTATAGGGGGTGGGAATTCAGCAAGTAAAAATTTAATTGCACTTTCTATTTTATTTGGTGCATGATTTAGCAGCCCCTCAAGTTGATTTTTCTTGAGTCCATCACAATCATCAGAATCCAATATGATAAGTAAATCATTAACTAATTCTTCTTTTGGAAATGCTTCTCTAATGAAATAGCTTTGAATTTCATGATCTTCGTCACCGGATAACAATACGCCATACGCTTTTTCAATACTTCGACCTGCACGACCAACTTGCTGGTAATAACTTACTACTGAACCAGCACTTTGATAATGAATTACAAAGGACAAATCCCCTTTGTCAAAGCCCATCCCAAGTGCAGATGTACTTACTAAAACTTTTAATTGATTATTTAGTAGTGCTTGTTCTAGTTGCTCACGCTTTACTGCACTATCAGCCTTATTTAGACCAGGAATTGAACCTGCATATCCTTCAGCAGAAATACCGCAACTTCTTAGCCAGGCAGCAACAAGAAATGCATCACTTATAGTGGTCGCATAAACAATACCTGTGCCGTTAATTTGCGGAATGATATGCGTGAGCCATGCCAAACGTTGAGAGCGTTTTGGTAAATGGATATTTTGTAGATGTATAGAGTCGCGTGTAAGCTGTCCACGTAACAAATAAATATCTTGGCCCTCAACACTTAATTGTTCAACAACATCTTCAACCACCCTTTCAGTAGCCGTTGCTGTAGTTGCTAATACGGGAGTATCGGCTATATTAAGCAGTACTCGTGAAATACGCCGATAGTCTGGCCTAAAGTCATGACCCCAATCTGAGATACAGTGTGCTTCATCAACAACAAACAATCCAGGGTTACTAGGAATAATAATATCAGAGACAAATTCATCATTCGCTAATTGTTCTGGCGCAATTATTAGTGCATCTAAACGGCCTTCTAATAGGTGTTGTTTATTTAATGAGTTTTCTTCAGGTGATTGAGAAGAGTTGACACTTCCTAAAGTGACACCATACTTTGCTGCAGACTCAATTTGATTGCGCATTAAAGCAAGTAATGGCGAAATAATAATTGTAGGTCCATGCTCTTGCTCTCGCATAAGCTTAGTAGATATAAAATATACTGAACTTTTACCCCAACCTGTACGCTGAACACATATCAAGCGCTTACGGTCATTAACTATCGTATCAATGGCTTCCCACTGATCAGTATGGAAGTCAGCATTTTGGTCACCAACACCTTGTCTTAATAATTCCAGCGCTCTCTGCTGATTCATGGTTAATTCCTTCTAATAATTATTTAATAAAGTGCAAGAAACATAAAGAGAGAAACACCTTACTATTTTATCAAGAATTACAGCAAATAGTAGCGAAGATGTTGACCAAAGAGCATGTGCTTCATTCGTAATCAAGGTGATTATCAGTATCACCCCATGGAGTGATGAGTAAGAACTTACTTAACAATTACACAAAACATTATAAATCAAAGTATATATCTTGGTGTTTCTGCTATCTCATCGTGTTCTTTTAACAGCCTACCTAAATTATGCATCGGGTCATAATCATCCGCAACTCTTTCAGGCCAAGCCAACCAATTATCAATATCAGGAGATTTATTGTCAGATAACTCAATATGTTTAATTAAATTTCGTATTTGTCGTGATTTCTCAAGTGATGATACTGCCCCCATCAATCCTTAACGTCTTTTATTTTCAATCTTTAGTAAACGTGCCCTTTCCATTTTTAATTCTTGTTCAATAGCGTATAGCCTGTCACTCTCTTCACTCTCCAGCCTTTTATTCCTAGTATGTTTAATCGTAAGAATAAAACCTTTTGTTATTTCAACCAATCTCTCCTCTAATGGTAAATCAACCTTGTCTGTCCATTTATGGCAGAATTTTTCTCCTGGCCAGTACCCTTCTAACGAGAACGTTAATTTACCGGATGGTAATATAATCATATTTCTGATGATAAGAATAAGATGATTTAATTTCTTTAGGTGTTAGAACATGGGGAACTTGCTTTACCGCTTCTTTAATTTTGAATCTAATTTCCTCTCCTTCAGCAATGAAACAAGCATAACACTTATTCTTGTAGCTATAAGAAGCCGTTGTTAGAACCCAGTTATATTTTTTAAATAATGAAATGATCCCCTGTAGTAATTTAAATACTCTGGTAAGGCTTGAGCGTGTCACCGTAATATCCAACTCCGGTTCTGAGCCATAGTTAGCTATAACAAAACCATAACGGCTAGTGTGTCTGTCAGAATGCTCTTTACGGAAACTTTTGATTAAATCATGGTATGAGCTGACATTTGACGGAAATTTAAAGTTTTGAGCTTTAATAACTCTTGGATCTTCTGTAAGTAGTTCTAATTCATTTTTTATTTTTACTGTTTCTGTTGCTGAACTAGGCGTGATACAAATATTATCTAACCAAGGATCTTTATTAACTGGTAATGCTGGCTGCTTTACTTTCTTTCCATGTCTTATTTTTGACGAGTAACCCGCTTTAGGCTTAGGTACATTGTGTTTATTACATTTCTTCCCAAGAGCACTATCCGATATACCAAATTCTCTCGCTAGAGTGCGTAAAGGTGTTGTCCATACTTTGGAGTAAAGTTCTTCTCTGGTCATTGCCAATTCATCTCCAATAAAATCAACTAATCATACATCATTCAAATAAAAATAAGCCATACTATCAAGTTGTTCTTTTACCCGTTCCCAATGCGGCATAACTTGCCTCATTAACCGATAAAACCGTTCACTGTGATTGTGTTCTGCTATATGGCAAAGCTCATGTAGTAGTACATAATCGATACACTCCCTTGGCGCTTTCACTAAATGAGGGTTGAGTGTCAACTGTCCTTTGGGCGAACAACTACCCCATTGTGTTTGCATTGCAAAAAGCCGTATAGACGGCTTTTCATTTACCCATAGTGTTTTTGAAATAACCTCGTCTAATCTACGTTCAAATACTTCCCTAGCTCTTACTCTATACCAATCAGAAAGCATAGATTTTGTTTTTTCTGGTTCTGTTTTTCGCGTCTGCACTTCTAAAACACCTCGTAATAACTTTACTGAAGGAGTGTCGAGTACATCTTCCCTAACCTTTAACATGTGCCTACGTCCAAGATAAAAATGGCTTTCACCACTGACATAGTGACGCGGAAGAATATTTACACGCTGTTGATCAAAGTAGCGCACTTGCTTACAAACCCACCGCGCTCTCTTTCTTACTGCTTGTAATACCTCATCATGGGAAGTCATAGGAGGAACTTGAGCTACAATTCGACAATCTGGGTGCACTTTTATTAATACTTTCGGTACATCTGTTGCTCTGGGTTCAATAGAAAAACTAATGGATGTATCTCCATATTGAATAGAGCCATTATCTTTTACAGCTAGGTTATTCATGTGTGACATAACCCCACACGTACAATCTGTACTATTTTCTCAATCATTAATTTGGCCTGATCCATTCCAGAGCCAGCCTTTTTACACTCACCAAAAACCATAGGAAGAAGATTTTTCCTAATTTCAGATTCGATGTTCTGAGGATTGATCGAGTACTCTGCTATTGCATTTGTAATAATTTTGTCTACTGTAAATGAAAGTTCTACCCATCGATCAGATAATTCTTCATCTATCGAGGTGAGGTTTTCGCCAACATATATTTTCAAGACGCCGTAATAGGCTTGAGCATGTTTATTGTCTGCAAACTTATCTGGCAAATCATCAACATCACGTTTTTCAACTTTTTCCTCAAATTCTTTGAAGAGCATGTACTGTTTCAGTGGATGATCAAAAAGTGTTTCTGCCTCCTCTATGACCCGTTTAAGTAGTTTAGAGAAAACTTCTTGCGCATATGGGTCATCACGTAGGTTTTGCTCAATCATACGAGTAATACGTGTTTTAATTATGTCTGTTTCGTTTCGAGTTTTATCTTCTGACCAATCATTGGGATCAGCTTTTTCACCCATTTTTCCAACTTCATAAACACCTTCTGGTTCTTTTATTTCAACACCAACAACATGTTTATCCATAAGCTTTTTAACTTGATCAGAATACTCATCATAATCAACCGCTTCCCCTGCATCAGCTTTAGCTAACTGTCTTAACGATGTATATTGCTTGACGGTTTCCTTATAGTGTTTTCGGTCTTGCTCGGTAAAACTTTTATCTTCATAAAAGCTAGCTGATTGCAAAGCCACTTTTAAACAACTGGCAAACGCACTTAATCGCTCATAGAAATCTTCACGTACCTTCAAGTTTATATCGATCATTTCACCATATTGCTCCTGTACTTTGGGAACAATCACCTGACGAAGCTGTTCAATATCACCTTTATTTTTTACATCTTTAAAGATAGCTAACAGGTCATTATATAAAAGCGGGAGCTTTTTATACTCAGTGCTCATCTGCTGGTACAGTCCTTCAAGGTCATTGATATCAAATCCACCTTGAGTACGGTTCGCCAAATCCTGGTATTTGGCTATCGTAGTATCCAGCTCTGCCAATATCCCTCGATAATCAATAAGCAACCCAAATTTCTTTTTCTCATGTAGGCGATTAATCCGTGCAATAGCTTGGATTAAGTTGTGCTCTTTAAGAGGCTTATCAATATAAAGAACTGTATTTCTCGGCTCATCAAATCCAGTGAGTAATTTATCAACGACAATTAATATTTTAAGATCATCATCTTCCTCAAACCGCTTAACAATATCCTTGGTGTAACTTTTCTCATCCTGTGAACCTACATTGTCTTTCCACCATTTTGCTACTTCGGGAATACTGGCTTCATCAACATCGGTATTGCCTTCTCTTGTATCCGGTGCTGACATTACAACGGCAGATTCAAACAAACCAAGCTCATCCATAAATTGCTTATATTTAATGGCTGTCAATTTACTATCGCAAGCAATCTGCCCCTTCAGTCCATCATCAACATTCTTCACAAAATGATTAGCAATGTCATAAGCAATCAAACGAATACGGTCTTCGGATTGATAAAGATGTCCTTTCTTGGCAAATTTCTTTTTAAGATCTGTCTTCTGCTCTTCGGTTAAACCTTCTGTAATCCGATCAAACCAGCTATCAATCGCACGTTCATTCACTTCAAGATCAGGAATACGCTCTTCATAAAGCAATGGAGTAACGGCCTTATCTTCAACGGCTTTTTGCATCGTGTAGGCATGAACAATCGGGCCAAATTTATTTTCTGTTTTATCATCTTTTAAAAGAGGCGTTCCCGTGAAAGCAATAAAGGCAGCATTAGGAAGCGCATTGCGCATACGGATGAAATTTTCACCACCTTGAGAACGGTGTCCCTCATCAATAAGAACAATAATGTCTGAACTTGGGTTATGGCACTCGGGCATTTTGGCAGCAACAGCGAACTTATTAATGATAGAAAATATTATTCGCTCATTTCCCTTAGAGATTTGTCCAGCCAACCTTCTACCCGATGTTGCAATAGCTGCAGCTTTATCTTTTTTACTGGCAAGCTCACCACCTGTACTGAAGGTCGTGCTTAGCTGACTTTCCAGATCAACTCGATCCGTAACAACCACGATACGACATTGCTTCAATGAGCTGTGTAAAATTAGTACTTTTGACAAAAAAACCATGGTAAAAGATTTACCTGAGCCAGTTGTATGCCAGATCACCCCGCCTTGCCTTGCACCTTTTTTATCTTTGGACTCTATTCGATCAATTAATCGCTTGATACCAAATACCTGCTGATAACGTGCAGCTACTTTTCCAATTTTTTTATCAAACAAGACAAAGTATCTAGTCATTTCAATCAGGCGAGCAGGAGAAAGAAGGCTTATAAGCAGTCTATCCTGTTCAGTGACAGCAAGTTCTCCCCCTGCAATCAGGTTTTCATACCACTCACGATCCTGCTTTGGTCGATGAGAAAACAATGTATCCTTTGCTTCAGAACTCAATACCTCGTTTTTCAGGCTGTAAAATTCCCCCTCGGAAATATCTTCTTCTCGCCAAGGCGCCCAAAACTTAAACGGCGTCCCTTGAGTCGCATATCGACCATCAGCACCGTTGATTGAAAATAAAATCTGGGAGTAGGCAAATAACTGAGGGATTTCGTCATTGCGTTGATTACGGATATTCTGGGATATGCCTTCATCAATAGTTGGGCCTTTTTTAGAATGCCCATCAGGACGTTTTGCCTCAATCACAGCAAATGGCAATCCATTCACGAAGCAAACAATATCTGGCCTACGGGATTCCACCTCACCCGTTCTTAAAACACTAAACTCTTCAGTGAAGATAAAGCTATTATTATCAACATTATCCCAGTCAACAATCTGGATTGTTGGGTTAACCTTCTTTCCATCTATAAACTCTTTAACCGATATTCCATAAAGCAAATGGTTGTATATTCTTTCATTAGCCACACCCAGACCTTCATTCAAAGCTGGAGAGCATAACTCGGCAATAACGTTATCAATTGCATTTTCAGAAAATGTTCTTTCTTTTCCTGCAAAAATAAACCGACGTTTGCGAAGCTCTTCCCTCAGCACTTCGCGAAAAACCACCTCATTGGTTTTACCTTCGCGAGCAGTTAAAGCTTGTTCGGGTAACAAAAAAGTCCAGCCAAGGTTATGAAGTAGTGTTAATGCTGGAATTTTAGCGCTATATTCTTCTTGGAATTTAGGAAGTAAAGTCATTAATTACCTCCCCAAACATTAGCTGATGAGGAATCAAAAAACACCACCTCAAGAGGATACCTATCATGTCTAAGTGCTGCTATGGCGTTGGCACGTGTAATAACCTCCCTATTTACTGGTGTATCGGCATCACCAAAGATCCCGACATATAATTTCTTAAAACGGCCTTTACCAAGACGTTTTAGGATATGGTCATCACTATCAGCTAACGAATGTCCAAATATGAAAAAACAGTGTGTGCCAGTCTGTGCATTGGCTGTCAGAACTTTAAAACACTGGTAAAGGTATGCGTTATGGCGAATCTTGTTTTTCTTTTGTGTGCTTGTTCCTTCCGCCACAAAAAGCGGAAATTTATTCGCTGATATTGCGGTACGCGCTTGCTCCACTAATGGCTCGCCTTTACGAACCCAAGTATATTTCTGTAGCTCTGCACCTGAATCAAACAGATGAAGCGCCCCATGCAGGAAAAGTACATTTGCGCTATGTGCGGCTGTTTCACCTTGCCAGACAACATAATCAGCTTCCGGATCATCTTCATCATTTCCAAAGCCATCATTCTTTTTCAGCTGAACAGCGTCTTCATCAAATGGGTTGTCATCATGCATCAATGCCCAATATAAAAGCAGATCATAGTTTAGTGTGAAGACATACCCACCCTTATCCGCAGCAAGAAAATGACTTAAAAACTGTCTACAAGCCCAAAATTCATGATCGTCTATTGCATTAGGATTAGGTGGATGATTGCCAGCGATCGTAGCAACCAGCAATTCTTTCAAAGCAATAGCATGGTCACTCATTGCCTGAACGCTTTCGGTATTATCGGGAACATAGATTGGAAGTATTTTTGAACCACTCTCAAGTGCGCGAATTGCAACTTCAAAATCTTGTGTCTGTAAAGATTCAAAAACCCGTTCCACTTCAGGAATATTCGAAAAATCAGCTTCTTCAAAAAGGGATTTATAATGAAATATATCTGCACGACAGCCAATACTAAAACCATTGCCTAGCACTAAATGACGTTTTGAATATTGTTCTGAGTCCGCAATAGCGGCCTCAAATGAAATAATATTAGGCACGCACTACCTCCTTCTGAGAAATATCTTCACCATCAATTTTCACGCGGCGTGTTCCGGTAAGGAGTTGTTGCATTAATGCCTTTTTCTCTCCGCGCAGGTAGTCTAGTTTTTGTTGCAGTGTTTCGATTTCTTTATCGGCAGTGGAAAGGACTGCGGCGATCTTTTGTTGTTCTTTTAGATGAGGAATTTCAACTTTAATACTCTTAATTATTGAAGCATTAAGGTTTGGTTGTCCTCCTTGCACTAGATTTAGAGCTTTAACCATTTCCCTTTCGAGCAGATAGAAAATGAACAGGTCAAAACAATTTGAGTTTGGTATCAAGGCAAGTATTGCTTGGTTGATTGTAGCACCATCGATCATATTTATAGCCACTTTACCAGCTGTAGCACCATACATAGCAACAAGTATATTATTTCGTTCAATGCATTTTGCAGATGAATTTTTTAACCCCTCATCAGTAATATATTCAGATACAGAATAAATAAATCTATCATTCACTTTTCCAGATGTAACCCAAGGAATGGTGCCGCCATAGTATTCTTCTTTAGTTCTAGATGGCGTTCCGCCAGAGAAAGCTGAACAGAACGAACCAATAGTTTTTAACTTCCATTTTTCTCTAAACCCCGGAAGGCGTTTTTTGCCTGTGAAAAGTTGTTGCACTAGGGATTTTTTTTGTTTCCGGCTGTTACTAATCAGATTTTCTGTTACCTCAATCGCTCGATCCCAAGTTAAGAGAATTTTGGAAATTTTTTTCTGTTCCTCTACAGGTGGAATATTAAATGGCCACTTTAACCAACGATCCAACTTGAAAATCATTTTTTCGATGTGAACACCGATACTTGAATGAAAGCAAGTTTGTTGAAAATGAACCGATTCAGATAAGTATTTTAAAAAAATGAGTTCAAATTTATTTTTTGCATTCAATACTGAATATTCATTTGATACGATAGAACCATCTAAGTATGATGGTACAATCCCACAAGCTCCATGAACTATTTGTCGTTTAGAGATAAGAAAATCTCCAACCTCAATGTTATATTGAGATTTAACTGAAATCTCCTTGCCTAACAAATGTTCCCTACGAACAACACCGCCGCGAGCACGTTTTACTGTAACTAGATCATACTCTTTGTCATCTTTTAAGTTTGCTGGTCGCTTAACCACTTCAAGATAATGACCTAAAGGCATTTGTACCCAACCATCTGGTAATGGGGCAAGTTTAGGTATACCTGGCTGTACGGTTATTGGAAATCCTGTCTTTGATACCATTATTGATACCCCAATTCCTTTAGATAGCCATCCATTTCAATTTCCAAATCGACAAGCTGGGCTTTCAATTCCTCTCGTTCCTTGCGGACAGCCATGAGGTCGATTTCCTCTTCCTCTTCAAACGTATCAACATATCTTGGTATATTGAGGTTAAAGTCGTTTTCTTCTATCTCTTCAAAAGTCGCAACATAGGCATATTTATCAATGCTTTCACGCGTCTTATAGGTCTTAATAATTTTTTCTATATTCTCTGGCGTTAGTAAATTTTGATTTTTACCTGCTTTGCATTCACGACTGGCATCAATGAACAGGACATTCTTACCAACCTTATCCTTTTTAAAAATCAGAATTGCCGCCGGAATACCTGTGCCGTAAAAAAGCTTTTCAGGAAGTCCGATGACAGTATCCAGCAAGTTTTCTTCTATAAGCTGTTTCCTAATTTTTCCTTCAGAAGCTCCACGAAACAAAACACCATGTGGAACGACAACACCCATTCGTCCTGTGGTCGGTTTCATTGTTTCTATCATGTGCGAGATAAAGGCATAATCACCTTTTGTTTTAGGTGGAATACCACGACGGAAACGCCCAAATGGGTCATGGTCAGCTTCGTCATGCCCCCATTTATCAAGACTGAATGGAGGATTGGCAGTCACAATATCAAAATGCATCAGGCCACCATTATTATCCAAAAGCTTGGGATTGCGAATGGTATCGCCCCATTCTATTTTATGGTTGTCCTCCCCATGTAGAAACATATTCATCTTGGCAAGTGACCATGTTGAGCCGATGGCTTCTTGTCCGTAGAGTGCATATTTTCTGCTATCAAAACGCTCTTTAATCTTACGACCACATTTCATCAACAATGAACCTGAACCACAGGCAGGATCAGAAATTGAATCACCTTCCTGTGGATCAAGTAACTCTGCAATCAAGTCTGACACTTCGGGTGGAGTATAAAACTCACCCGCTTTTTGTCCGCCTCCTGCAGCAAAATGCTTAATGAGATACTCATAAGCATTTCCGATAATATCAAGCGTACCTACTCGGCTAGGGCGAAGATTTAATTCGTCTTTAGCAAAATCTTCAAGTAAATGTCGAAGAATTGTATTTTTTTGTTTTTCTTCACCCAGCTTGTCGGTATTAAAACTGATGTCTTGAAACACTGATTTCGAGGCATCACGAAGCTTGGTGCCGTTTGCTTCTTCCAACGCATGAAGAGCTTGGTCAATACGCTCACCATTACCGGCCTCATGACGTTTTTCATAGAGAGTATAAAAGCTAGAGCCTTCTGGAAGGACGAAGCGTTCATTCTTCATCATTTCTGCAATCAACTCAGGCTCATCGCCATATTCTTCTTTATATTTATCGTAGTGACCCTGCCAAACATCTGAGATGTATTTAAGGAATAACATGGTCAGGATAAAATCTTTATAGGTGTCTGCGCTGACCGTGCCACGGAATGTGTCACACGCCCCCCATAAGGCTTTATTGATAGCATCCTGACTTATTGGGTTGGTGCTAATTGTTGTGTTCATATTTTTATTCCTTTTGACTGTAGCGTTTTGTCATCCACGAGTTCGTTAGCAATTGAATTCATTAATTTATCTGCATTTATACTCAGTTGAGCATAAATATATTTTTCTTGTAACAAGGTCTTATACAAACATAATATTTGTTTTTGCTTCTCTAGTGATGGCACTGAAATTTCTGCACCTTCCAAAATTACTCGCTTAATGCTCTTGGTCAATGAGCCTTGCGCCGCTCTATCAAAATAATTTTGCAGAGGTCTTTGGTTTAGCTGCCAGACTAGAAATTCAGCCAAAAGAATTTTCTCACTAACACGAAGAATATAGAAATGAGGAGCACTAACGGCTTTCCCTGTGACATGATCTATTAGGACGGCATAATTACGAGAGCCTCTGGCAGCAAAAAGAATATCGCCATTCATTAACCAGTCAGGTTGTTTCTTTCCCGAAAGCTCCGTCTCGACAACACTATTCCAACAAACGCCCATGTCGACAGAGATATCTTTCATCTGAACAGCACGAATACCGCTACCAGACTTGTCCGGTATTTTCCCTCTGAATGGATGTCCAGGTGAGATAGTTGCAAGTTCTATTAGCTTCAAAATTATTCCTTCATTAGCAATGATGCACTTTATTAAATACTACATTGTGCATCTTGTCAATATTTTTGCATCATAGCTTATGACGTTTTGTATGTGAAATCATCAAAAAACACTGTTAGTGCCTTAAGGTATAACCGAAAGAGTAAGTCAAAATAGATTTAACTTAATTTCACCGCAAGCAAGAATTCATGAGTTAAACTTTATAATTAAATATCATCATACCTCATTATTACCGTCGAATGATTGATATGACAATTCACATACTTTATTTTGAAGCCTGACTGATAACGGAGAGATAGGGATAGATTAAATCAACATTAGTCTGACTAAGTTCTGAATGGGAGAAAGGGATAGATAAAAACACCATTACTGCTGGTGTTTTCACCCCTTCGGGGCGCTAACGCTTCGCTACGCGTCCCAAATGCATGCATTTGGTCGAACCAAAGGTTCTCATCAAAGCCTAGCTTTCAGTCAAATATAAAAAAGCCCGCACTAAGGCGGGCTTTTTTATATTTGGCGGTGAGAGAGGGATTCGAACCCTCGATACGTCGCCGTATACACGCTTTCCAGGCGTGCTCCTTCAGCCACTCGGACACCTCACCTAAATCTTTTCAGTCGAACACCTACAGCCAGTCAGACGGCATATGCCATTTAAGTCTTAATGCAGTCTATCTTTGTAAGCCGCGTAGAATATACAAAGATTTATTTTAGTGCAATGACTTTAAACTTAATTTGCAATTTGAGTCATTAAATTAGACTAGCTTATCTCTTACTCTCTTGAATAGGTTTTGATATAAAATATTATTTGTTTTAGGCAATATAAATCTAATCAACCAGACATCTATCAAAATGAATTGTTTGAACGTCTTACTTGTTAAAAAATACGAATCTTACTAATATAGACAGCATATACGCATTTAATGAGTTATTTATATGGATATCAATATTTTACTTCGCCTTATGGCTGAA
>Ga0316204_10004415_pt1 | contig 25257 bp, 24 predicted proteins | sample 6monrhotite_MG_2_FD_205661 | JGI IMG/M metagenome (GOLD analysis project Ga0316204, IMG submission 205661) | Microbial mat bacterial communities from mineral coupon in-situ incubated in ocean water Damariscotta River, Maine, United States -... | ecosystem: Environmental > Aquatic > Marine >... | reverse complement strand
GCCAGCAGATGGATGCGGCCTTCAGTGAAACCGGGATTGCCCCTTCATCCATAAAACCGACACCCGAAGCGCTTAAAATTGCCGCCACCTTGGACCTCTCCCCGACTCCTGGCCCAACGGCCGAAGACATGGCTGCGGCACGCCAAATGTCGGCCGAAGATCAGGCCGAGATGATCAACAGTATGGTTAAACGACTTGCAGGAAAACTCGCGGCCAATCCGAATAACCCCGGAGGGTGGGCGCGCTTAGGGCGTTCATACCAAACCCTGAACCGATATGAAGAGAGTAAGCAAGCCTATCTGAGGGCCTACAAACAAGCCCCTGAAAACCTTGATATCGCTTTGGCTTATGGTGAATCCCTAGTGTTTCTCGATCAAGGTTACGTCAACCCGACCGCACGCGCAGTGTTTGAACAAGTCCTTTCAACAGATCCTGAAAATATAAAGGCGCGTTTTTACTTTGGAATAGCGTTGGCCGAAACCAAGGAAGAGACACCTCGTGCCATTCAAATCTGGGAAGCCCTGTTGGAAGACCTTCCGGAAGGCGCGCCCTGGACGAGCAGTGTGATCGAACAGATCAAACGGGCAAAAGAGGCGATAAACAAGAAAGCATCATAAAGCAAATATCTGAAACGTTCGATAAACGGAGCAAGATATAGTCATCAAACTAAAGCATGGGAGATTTGGTCATGAAGAGAATGACATGGGTTAGTGTATTGGTTTTTGTTGGGTTGCTAGTTTCAGGCGGGCAACTTTATGCAGCGCAGGATTCGTTGCCGGAAATTGAACCCAATGAAGAAGGTCTTTATGAACAGCCCTGGTTTCATAGTTCATTCCTGGACTTAAGAGAGGACATGGCGGACGCCACCGCCGAAGGCAAACAATTGGTTCTCATTTGGGAGCAAAAGGGTTGCCCCTACTGTCGTGAAATGCATCGGGTGAATTTAAGAATTCCCGAAATCGTCGACTACATAAAAAACAATTTCCTGGTAATTCAATTAAACCTCTGGGGTGACAAAGAGGTAACCGATGTCGATGGAGAAGTGACAACGGAGAAAAAACTTGCCCGGAAATATAGGGTGCAATTTACACCAACGCTCCAATTCTTCCCAAAACAACTGGCTGAGAGCAACAAGAAGCCCGGCCACGATATCGAGGTTTGGCGGTTATTGGGTTACTGGAAGCCATTCCATTTCCTGCATACTTTCAAATACGTCAACGAGGCCGGATTTGACAAAGAACCAAACTTTCAAAGATGGCTGCAGAAACGCGCCGAGGAATATCAGGCAGAGGGCAAAGAGTATAAGCTCTGGTAGTTTAAAGTCTCAAGCAGAACCAACGGTTAGAGACAAGTACGTATCAAATGTATACACGACTAAACGAGGTAAAACCTGGTATGAGTGAAGTTGGAATTCGAATTCTCCGTCAGATGACTTTTGGATGGAAAGCAAGGCATCTTGCAGTCATTTTATTTGCGAGTTTGGGTACCTACGCCTTTTTGGAATCTCGGGCCACCTGGTCTGAGATGCATCGCTGGAATCGGGCCGTCGGGGATATGAGCGTCGTGTTGATTGCCTTATCCATGATCATTGGACCTCTCTCCCGATTCACACAGAAAGTCCGAAGCGCCATCCCCTGGCGGCGGGAGTTGGGAATACATGGCGTCTTATTGGCGATCATCCATACGACAATAATCCTGGCCGGTTGGGTCGAGTGGGAGCTGGTCCGTTTATTTGGGTATGAATTGCACCCTGCGTTGGGTTCTTATGTCATGCTCCAGCACGGGTTTGGGTTGGCCAATATAATTGGTATCGTAGGATTGGTCTATGGGATTGTCCTTGCGCTCGCGTCCAGCGATTGGAGTCAACGGGTACTCGGTGGGGCCGTCTGGAAATTTTTACAACAAAGTGCCTATGTGATGTGGATGCTGATCGTCGTTCACACGGCATACTTCATGTATCTGCACTTCCAGGATTTTCACCGCTCGGTACCGGATCCGAACTGGGCACAGATACCATTTGCCACGCTGGTCGGGTTCGTGGTTGTTGCTCAACTGATTGCATTTATTAAGACCTGGAAAAGCAAACAGGGATTACGGCAAGGGCGGCGACGAAACATCGACAAAACACCCATTACCTCTCCGCAGGTAAATGCGGCAACGAAGTGACGGCATTTTTGCCTGATAGCAGCAAATTTTGAAAACGAGCTTCTTAGGCAACCAACCTGGGAGCCTGAAAAATATTTACGGCGCAGAACACACCATCAGCCTTCAGATACGCAAGGCCAGACTTCAGACAGTGCCCGTGCAAGAACTTCGTCGGTCTCCATCGTCAGCCCTTCGGGATTATCATCCAGCCAATGGATAGCAGTGAACACCAATTTTAGATCCGATACCTTTTGCGGGACACAGGCTCGTATTCCGTGGACCGGCGATGCTGCCAGAGCCCGACGCGTCTCCTGAACGAGCGATTCACATCTTGAAAACCGCGTCTCTCCATCATCATCGGCCGTGGTGGCATTGCAGAAATTCATGAACTCCTGACCCGTAGGATGAACGGATGAATTGGCGCTCATTCCAACGGATGATACACTCATGGCAATGAGGATAACGGCCAAAGACTTCTGAGGTCGCCATTTCATTGAACAGAGAACCCGGCCGCCTCAACAATTTCCGAAAGACGCGCTTCAGTGACTTTTGCAGGGTCAAACTCCAACGCCGCCGCGCTTTCATCAAATGACACAGAAGCCGTGGTAATACCGGGTTCCTTAACAAATAGCCTGCCTAGGCTATCCGCACACCCTTGGCAGGACATTCCAGAAACGGAGAGGGTAATATTTTTCATGATACGTGTTCCCTTTTGGTCTTGAGTTGGATCGAGGTGTCCAAGCAATCAAATATCTACGAAGTTTGAGACGTTCCGTTCAGCCTCCTTGTGCGGCTTTTTCGGCGCGCCCAGCCGCAATGGCCTCTTTCAGCGAAACCAGGTCTGCCGCACCTCTAATCACCGTGTTGCCGACGATGAAAGCCGGCGTTCCATTGATGTTTAAATCTTTTGCCAAGTCATAGTTAAGCTCCATCACACCATCAGAATCCGACTGAGTTGCCTCAATATCCTTGGCCAACCTGATGGCATCAATCCCGACGGTCTCTGCTACCTTCAAGACCCGTTGCTGTGAAAGCGGCCCTTTCAGTTCCATAAGGGCATTGTGAAACTCAAAGTATTTATTTTGCGGTCTTGAAGCGATCGCCGCGCGCGCCGCATAAACAGACGCGGGTCCGAGAATCGGAAATTCCTTGTAAACAAACCTGATATTTCCATCCTCTTTGAGCAGCTTGCTAACGGTTGGGTGGACCTGCTTGCAATATCCACATTGATAGTCGAAGAACTCAACCAGTGTGATATCTCCGTCCGGGTTTCCACCTACGTAGGAATTGGGATCAGCAATCAAATCTTTGCTGCGGTCTGAAAGAGTCTGTTGAACCCGTTGTTCCTTTGCGTGTTGTTCCCGTGCCTCCATCTCTCGAATGGACTGGAGAATAATTTTTGGGTTTTCCAGGATGTAGTTCTGGATGATTCCTTCAATGAGTTTCTGCTGGTCGACAGAAAACTGCGTGTCGTGAGTCGTCGCAAGACTCGAGAAAGGCTGGAAAATAACCCCCGCCAATAACAATAGGGAAACATATCGCAAGACCGACTGCCAACCAAATTGTCCCATCCTTGAACGCTCCACCAGTTCTGTACTCTCGTGTTGATCTTCAACGCAACATGGTGAAATCATAGGCTTTCCAGTGGCTAGAAGGTCAAATTGTAAAATGATGGAGATGGCGACTGGCTAGGCGATAAAATAGCATTCAGACCAACTGAAAAAAGATGAGACGTTCTAGCCTCATTAGCCACTTTGGATTCTAATGCGGACAGTGAATTCAGATGTCGCCTATTATTCTCACTTTATGGTTCTCGGTTCTCATTTTAAGAGTCCATCCACAATCCTGAACCCGGATAGCAGCGCCACAGGCCCCATAAAAAGGACCTGACGCCGCGATTACCCTTCGCTCCTAGGCGGGATGATATGCCATGTTCGTGAGTGTTTTCTACTTGGAAGGGAAAACACCTTCCAACCCTTTTGGTTCAGTATCATTCTGATTCGGGAAAGTTCCTTTCCGATGGTGCTAACTTGGACTGAATCGAATTTTTTGCGCTGGTCGATGTTTTCAATAACGAACAGGATTTTCACCTTCAATTCCGTCGCGCTACCGCTCCATTTCTCTTCGCCTGTCGGGAATATTTTTTCCAGATGTTTCCACAGGAAACTGTCCTCCAATGCAATCTCATCAGCCATACTGCGATTGGCCTTATAGGCCGCATCGAACGCACCCGGCTCCCAGCCCATTGCTTTACCTACGGCGTTTCCCCAAATGGCAAAATCAACCATTCTCGGATTGCCTTCCGGCAGGACAGCTTCTTCATTATAGAATTTCATCGCTGCACAGAAGACATCACACAAACCGCCAAGGATGCCCGGCGCGGCGTGATGGAAGGTTGTCCAGAGTGCCTCGCCATCGCAGGTTTTAAGATGTTCGGCGCGGCGTTGCGGAACCGGTTCCAGGTTGACGATCACACACCGGTTCGCCAGATCGGGCCGCGTCGTCAAGTCACCGATGCCATTCAGGATCGCCGGGCGGCCACCCTCGATCAAAACCTCTCCGGTATTCGTATGAAGCTGGCGTTGTCGAATCCCCGACCCGGTAGCGACCATGCACAGAAGATCGGAAAGCCATTGCGGAATTTTGGCTATGTTGTCGAACACCAGAAGCCGCGAGTTTTCCAGAACTGAAGTGAAATCACCGGGCTTATTGGGTGCACCGGACAACGGAATCGCGCTTGGATCAATCAGTGACCGAATAACTTTGGAAGTGAACGATTTTGACGCCCCCGGCGGCCCACTCAAAACCAGCAAAGGATAGGGGCCTTTCGGCATCATCGCCGACTGAATAAACCCCATCCCCATCATCCTGTCATCATCAGATTGGCAATTGACCCAGGACCAAAGCTCATCGACCGACCCTTCAGGGTCGGGCTCAGGAAGCGGCTGCATACTCATGACCCGGCGAAACTTGACCGGCGGGTGACTGATCACTTTCCAGCCGTCCGGACGAAGCTCTATCGCTTTCCCATCATCGCCGCCCAGGTCGATATATACCGCGTCACCAAGTTGACCGGCAACCCGAAGATAGACTCTATGTTCAGGCCCCTCATGAACCGCCCGTGCTCTCAGTTCCGCGATCAGTTTCGTCAGGATTTCCCGGCTGGGAACCCCGAGCCCTTTTTCAACGCAGGCGTAGTCAATCCATACCGGAAAGTCCGGACCATCAATACGGTAATTCGTGAAACCTTCGTTTGTGGGCACGGTTGCCCAGGGCTCTTTGGTTGGTGTGTGCCACAGGTCAATATCACCGATGGCATTCTGGTAGCTGGTGAAACCGTTCCGTTTCGGATTATCCGCGCCCTGATTAGAATTTGTTTTCGACGTCCCGGTTTCATCCGTCATCACGTAATCAGCCGCATTCACGACAAGCGACAGAACGGCGTCACGTTCGCGGGTGCTGGCCTTGATATCATCAAGCGCATCCGCCGCATCCCAACCCTTTTTTACACCGTCCGGCGGTTCGACCAAACAAACGGATGCAACGGCTACGCCCTTGAGGCAGTGAAAAACATCCTTCATTGCCTCGCGTCCCGGCTCATCCGCGTCCGGCCATAAGGTAACAGTCCGTTTCGCCAACGGTCCCCAATCGGATTTTGCAGCGGCATTGGAGCCGTTCGGCCAAGTCATGACAACAAAATCGGGAAATAGTTCTGCTGCCGCATCCGCCGCTTTTTCACCTTCAACGATCAACACCGGAGCGTTGCGACGGGCGTATAATTGATTGAGATTGTAAAGGGGGCGGGGTGCCAAAAGCCCTTTCCAGCGCCACTCCCGGAGATCACCCCGCTTGCAGAACGTGAGCGGCAGAATATCCTTTTCCCCTGCCTCTTTATCGAAGCGGCAAACATACATCATCAGGCTGCCCTGGGCATCTCGGTAAGCCCACTGGGTGGAACGCCTGCCGCGTTTCGGATGCGTCGATGGTGGGGGTGGCGCATCATCAGGAGCAGGTGTCACTGGTTTCCAGGCGTCGGCTTTCTTTTGTCGTGACCTTGCGCGCCGAGAGGCTTCATCCGAGCTCGAATTTTCTGCAGCGCCAAGCGGTGCGAAATCATCATCCATGATCGATCCCCAACATTTGAGCCATGCGATCCGCCGCTTCATATTGTGAAATTCCATGGAGATATGCCGCCAAGGCGATCAGATCACCGCCGCTATCCCCGGATGACCAGTCGGCCCAGCGCCCGGTTCGCCAGTTGATCTTGAAACTGCCCCGCCGCTTGTCCGCACGGTGCGGATTGAGTGCGACGTATTCAGAACCTTCGATCTGACCATCCGGTAACCAGCGCTTTAGAATATCCAGAGGCCGGGCCATGGCCGCACGGTTGATCTTGTCGAAGTCGAGAGGTTTTTTAAGCATAGGGCGCACTCTATCTAAAATTTTACGCCGTCAAGAAGCCGGAGGAATTTTTGAAAAAACTGAACCCTTTCATTCCGTGGCCGGGCCAAAAAATTATCCCTGTCTACAAAGTTCAAAATCCCACTGACAATCTGGTCCGGAGTGGCGTCACCATTGAGCAAGCGTTCGACACTATGTTCATATTTTGCTTGAGCGTTCATGATCACGCCGCCGTATTTGATTTGGGATCAGAAAGGCGCGCTTCGATCCAGGCATCCAGGTCCGCAACCGTATAGACCACTCTACGAGACCCGAAGACTCGATACCGGGGAGAACCGCCGATCGTTGCATATTTTGCAAGCGTACTTGCTGCACAGGGGATTCCGCGAGCGCTTATATGCGTCGCCGCTTCTTTTCTATTAAGATAACGGGATTCCATTAGATTTCCTATCGTTCCAAGAAGTGAGATCACGACGGAAATTGTTAGATTGCACAATTTTGGCAGTCTATTTTGGCATTTTGGCAGCCACGACTTTCCTGCCAGATTTAGGTATTCTTGATGGAATATTTGGTTTTTGGGCCCTGCCTTGACCAGTGAGTAGCATATTCTTTTCGCAACTTCCTCATGAAATTTCGAGTAGCGTTAAACTCTCCATTTCCCCACTTTTCATCATCAGCACGGGATGGTGGAGCCGTTTTTGCGGGCCAATTTTTTACCCGATCGATATACGCTTTTGTTACAGTATCTTCTGAAAATCGTGGTTGCATAACTTTGTCATTTTTGGGCAGTGTGGCTTTAGCATCTTCCGCTTCAAACCTTCCTGGTTGGCAAACCAAAACATTGGTGAAAACTTTCACCAACCACTTTTCAGGAATGAGTTCTCCACCGCCGATTTTTCGACCGTCAAATTCCGACGTCAAGTGGAAGAGCAAATTTTCATCAAAACAAACTACGGATTCATCACGTTGAAAAAATGCGGGCCCAATGGTTTCAGGAGAAAAATTTATAGGCGGAGAAAGTATTTCCGTCGTTCCTCGAACTCGCATCGTTCCCGTTGCCAACCCCAATAACAATTGGGCTTCTAGACGCCGCCGGAGCGCATGAACGGAAACAGCTAACTCGGGGACATTCGTGCACTCTGCAAGATCATCGTCATCGAACATCCCATAAGACCTGGCAGCAAACCTACATTCTTGTTCATGCCCTTTCCAAAGATCAGGTTTTGCAGGTGTTACCCAAGCGCCCATCATAGCGCCACTGAAACGCCTTCTATATCCATACATTCGATAACCTGGACGCTCTTGATCGAAGACATCAGCCCATGCACTTTCTTTTTGACGCAGGATACTGACGGCATCGCTTAAAGTCGAATGGTTGCCAAAGAACGACTCGGTCTCACCAAAGCTTGTTCTAAATTCGTCATCTATCTTGCCGTACTCGACAAAAAACTTATAAGCCTTTGAAAGTGAAACTTCTCCCTCAAGCGGTCTATGGTCAGCGATCAACGCCGGGAGCACGCGAACACTGTAAAACACCGTGCCATCTCTAGCGGTGACCGTCCCATTCCGCCAGTTTGGCTTCAGGTAATCCCAAGCTTCGCGCCGTAGTCGAACCCAGTCGGCATTGGGATTGCCTTCCAGTCCCCAGGCAACCAATTCTCCTTCCCGAAGTTGGGTGCGAATTCCATCGGCGATCTTTCGGTTAAGTTTGCGTTTCTTGTCTGAGCGCAAATTTTGTTGTCGAATTTGCCGGTCTTGAAATCGAGAATCTCCCGTTTCACGCCACGAACTAACCCAACCGGAAGATATGACTCTGCGTGATGGCACAGGCGGGATTTGTTGGAGCTCGGCAAGTAGTATTGGATCGGCAAATCGCTTCCATGCGCCCTGGAGCGGCACGGCGCATTCTGGCGGCTGTTCTGTCTTGGTTTCCATAGATGCACCCTCCGTCCGGTGCCCCGTAGTTGGTGACGGCAGGGAAAGCCGGCACGGAACCGGGCTTATCGGAAGCAACCCTATCCCTACCGAACTCTCTCTAACCCGTTCTCCCCGGCAACGTGATCACGTCACCACCCGAATCAGCCTTACCTTCCAGGCGGCGGGCGATCACGGCGGAAATTCGATCCGCAGCGGCGACCAGTGCCCGGTCTACGTGATGGGCATAACGCGACGTTACTGAATGCGATCGATGCCCAAGCAATCCGGCAATCGTCAATTCACTGTACTCCAGTTCCAGGGCGACGGATGCAAAGCTATGGCGAAGCGTGTGCAGTGAGCACCCTTCAAGCTTCGCCAGTTTACAGGCCTGCCTGAACACCTTCACGTCCGACAGGTGCTTGCCGCCACGGCTTGCCGGGAAGAGGTATACTGATTCCTCGTCGAACGGTGGCAAGGTGAGCATATCCAACGCCACGCGGGAAAGCGCTCGGACTTGTTGGCCTGATTTTGTGTCTGCGAGGCGCAAGCATTGATGATGGGCGTCAATCTCGGATTTTTTAAGCCCGAAGATTTCACCCCGCCGACATCCGGTCAACGCCAGTACGCGGTAGGCACGTAGTGCGATCTTGTTCGCGCCTTGGCTTTCCAATTTATCAAACGCTTGCCCTAGGCGCTGGTATTCATCCGGTGAAAATACCCGGTCGCGGTTGCGAGACACAGGGCGTTCAATACCCCTAACCGGGTTGTCGGTACGAATGCCCCGCTTGACCGCATACGTAAAGATCGCTCCCAGCAACGCGACAACACGATTGGCGGCAATCGGTCCGCCTTTGACGATGGCGCGGCCACGCGGGCCGGTTTTTATATTGGCGGCAGTTTTTCCAAGCCGTACCGCGTGCATGGTGTTTTCAATATCGCGTCTTGTCAGATCGCGGATCGGTTTGCCACCCAGCAATGGTTTGATATGTCGTTCAATCCGCCCGTGATCGACGGCAAGGGTGCTGGCCTTCTTGGCGACACCTCGATAGGTGACCACACCGGCCTTTGCATCACGCATGTAATCATCGCAAATTTCAGCCATCGTCTGGCCGGTATCCCGCGCTCGTTCTTTGTCATCGGCGCGTGTCTTCAAAGGATCTTCACCCTTGGCGACACGCGAAAGAATTTCCTTTGCCTCCGTCCGGGCCTGATCGAGTGTCAACCGGCCATATTGACCGATGGTGATACGCCGCTTTTTATCAGTGCCCGGAGAGCGGAACTGCACAAAAAAGGATTTCACCCCCGACGTTTTCACATAAACGCCAAAGCCGCGTGGGTCGTCGTCCCACAACCGGACGGTTTGATCGGGAACAGCCTCCAAGGCATCAAGATCGCGTTTCCTGATTTTGCTCATTTCGATGCTTGATCCGTTGCCTTCGTTTTATCCGATTTTTCGTCTGGGTCACCTCTGGGTCACCCCTAGGTCACCCAGCGCCAGAAAGCATGAGTAAACACGATCCCGACCATTACGCTAATATCTTCGTAAATATATAGGAAAACCAATGGATTGGTAAAGAGTAGTAAACTCGCGGGTCACCCGGTAAAAGTTAGGAAAACTCCCTGCCCTAACACTGGCAGTGTTGAGGTCGTCGGTTCGATCCCGATCGGCTCCACCAAATTTTTCAAGGGCTTAGCGATTTCCCGCTAAGCCCTTGTTGTTTTATGGCTGGTCCACCAGGTCCGAAAAATACTGAGGCTACGTTTCCTCTATTAGCTGGGGCTCGCATTATTTTGAGATGGGGGGTCAGGGTCCGGAGCCTCAACTTCTACAGTCGTGTCCTCCGGTGTATCCTCCGGTGTATCTTCTGGCGCAGTATCCGTGGTTGTGTCTAAGGGCACCGTTGTCGTTAATGTCGGGTCGGTCGTTCCTGCGGCTGATGCGATGTCGGCAAGACTCTCTGATTCGGCGACAGCACCTTGCTCGACCACTGCTTCGTTGATCGTGCCCGCGTCGATACCCAAATCTTGTGCGGCTTCGATGGCCCCCTCACTTGTCGCCGCCGTCATGGTATCCAGATCTATGGTTCCGCCACTTTCCGCGGCCGCAGTCGCTGCGCCCAGAGCTGAGGCCTGAATAGCGCCAAGCGCATCGGCACCCGACTCAACGGCGCCTGCGACGGCCCCTGAAACGGCAGCCTGTGCAAATACTGCCGCATCCGCACCAATTTCAACGGCTGCCGCAATCGCCCCTTGGGTCGCCGCCTGCACGGCCGCATCGATGGAAATGCCTGAATTAGATGCGCCGGATGTTATGCCTTGAGTTGCCGCTTTTGCAGCTTCACCAGCGTCAAGTCCTGCCGCGCTTGCTGCTGCGACAGCTCCCTGTGTCGCTGCATTTGCCGCGGCGCCAACATCGGAACCAGAGTCGACAGCACCGGAAATAGCGCCATCAGTCGCAGCTTGTATGGCATCGTTAACATCTGAGCCAGATTCCACTGCACCGGCAATTGCCCCTTGGGTAACAGCATTGGCCGCAGCTGATGAGTCAGCTCCTGAATTTATGGCCCCTGTAATCGCCCCATCAGAGGCCGCTTTTGTAACATCGCCAACATCTGCACCAGCTGCGACCGCCCCTGAAACCGCACCTTCGGTTGCCGCGGCTGCGGCGGCTGTTGCACTTGTCCCGCCTTTTACAGCCCCGGTAATAACCCCCTTCGATGCTGCTTCTGTAACGACGGCGATATCTGCGCCTGCATCCGTAGCACCCTCCACAGCACCCTTCGTCGCCTCTGTCACGGCGTCGGTTGTATCGACCGCTTCATTGGTGGACGTTCCATTTACAGCGGTTTCCGCAATCAGTCCGGCCGCATCCGTATTTGCACCAACAGCAGATTTTACAAGAGCACCGACTTGTTCAGCTGAATCTGCATTTTCAGATGATCCGGCGACGACTTCGGTTGTGCCTGAAATAACATTGGCAGCGTTCGACGCCTGATCGGTCAGGGTTACGGCTTCCAGTTGCGCCACAGCGTTCGGAACTTCCAGGTTCGCCTGCTCAAGGAAGGTTTGTTGATCTGCGGTTGTCTCCTGACTTCCGCCTGCCAAGACCCCAACTTCAGCCGCCTGGGACAAAAGTGGGATTACCACGGGTGCATTTGTAGGGGCCGCGACCTGAAGAGTTGTCGCTAACGGAGCTGTCACCGGGATATCCAGCAATTGGTCAGCAATTGGGACCACATTGGCCGCAGCATCATCGGCTTTTTGCTCAGTTGTCAGGGGTTGGCTGACTGCGGCATCCCCCAATACGGATTGGATGTGTGTCATTGCCTGTGCGGCGACGGCGGGCGGCATTCTTGCCGGTTCAATGGGGGGCGTCGCCCTGTCAACTGAGGCGACAGACTGCCCGGCTTCCACGGTTTGCTCACCGGCATCGTTTGCGTAGCTGACGGACCCTTTGGAAACGTGGAGGAACCCCGGCTGTCCGGGGTTACTGTTCCCCGAAACCGATGATCCGCGAATACCAATGGTCGCGGATGGTGTATTTAGCGTGACCAGTGAATCTTGAGCGACAAACCCCGAAACATACCGAAAACTCCCCTGAAGGAGCGTCATGGTCTTTTTTGATTCACTTTCATAGGGGTTGAAAACCAACTCATCCATAGTCATCGCGCCGTCTTCACCCAGCTCGAACGTCGAACCATCCCGGAATTGAATGATTACAGCGGAACCGGTTGCCGTGATCACGGCCTGATTAAAAAAGACCTTTTCGGCATGTAAAATCTTTTTGGCCGGCGCGTTGCCCAACTGCCCTCGCACATCTTCAATTACCGAGGTTGTCCGACCAATGTGAACAGGTTCTTTCCTCACCGCAGCTGATATGGCGGTCGGAACCAAATTGATCAGGAAGATGGCGATTAAAAGGGAGGGTGCCTGAGCCTTAAGAATATGGACAATAGGCACCCTGAAAGTTCTAGCATTCCGATTTTTCATCGTCCGCAGTCTTTCATTTCTAGCATTAAATTTTGCTTCTGAAGAATACAGTATACAAAAATTTTGAGAATTTTTCAATGGATAGAGAATTTCAATGGATAGAGAATTTCAATGGATAGAGAATATGGCCCTAACCTAAATTGAGACGACTTGACCAAAGATAATTAAAGCTCCCGCCATTATCGCTAAACTGCCTGACAGGTGCGCGGATTTTATGCCGTAACCGACCGGCCCGAGATTTAGGCAACACGAGACGCAGATAACAGATGTCCGTTAAAAATCTTCGAAGTCCCGTATTTCAGAGGCGCCGTGGTTCCGTCGCGGTGTCCTTTCTGGTTGCCTGCGGCATACTCTTTCAAACTTTTGTGCTGGTCGGGCAGGGGCTGGCGGCACCGGCTCCCGAAGAGCAGTCGTTATTATCTGCCCTTAAGGGGATTTGTCGGGCCATTCCACAAGACGAGGAAAACGTTCCCGTTGCTCCCCTCTGGCCTTCGGATCCCAGATGTCTCGTTTGTCAGGTTGCCAACATGGTTGCGGTTATGGCAACCGGGGCCGGCCATGACGCGCCATTGGTGATCCTCGAAAATTATATTTTCCCTCAATACAACAGCACCAGTTCCGACTGGGCAGTCCGGATATCCGGTGCCCGCGACCCCCCTATCCTTCGCGTCTGATCTGAGCCCCGTCTGCTGCCGACTGTCGATATAGCGGCTTGTGGCGGGCATTTCATAAAATCAGAAACAGTAATTGCCGTACAACAGCAGCGATTCGGTGACCATCAGGCAGGTCTCGACGACAGCTGTCTCAGGCAAGGGATAGAATGATATGGACGGTAATCATAAATGGCTTCAAAATAGTCTTGATACGTCTCTTTCGCAGCGATTGAGAGAGCTGGGCATTACCGGGGCGACGCAAAAGATTCAGGCTGGCGAACAGTTGTGTGCTGCGACCTGCTGCGACTCGTGTTTTTTCATCATTGAGGACGGAGTTGTCGAGGTGTCGACGCTGCTTGATGAGGGCCGGGAAGTTCCCGTGGAGTTGTGTGGGGAAGGGGCAATCGTCGGGGACGTTATTCTCGAAGGCCCTCAGGAACGCACAACGACTGCCCGCGCCCTGACCGAGACGATCGTGTCCAGGATCGATGCCATTGCATTCAAACAACATCTGTCTACGGACAAGGCACTTATGTCGCAGGTCATGGCGAAACTCGATAACGATATGCAGAGAACACAAATGTCAAACGCCATGATCAAGTTCAGGTCCGGCACCCAGCAAATCGGGTGCTACATTCTCGATATATGGGAACGGCGAAACAAAGACCGACCGCTGCGGTTGCCCTTTAACAAGCTGGCCCTGGCCAAACATCTGGGCCTGACCCCGCAGAGTCTTTCACGGTCATTCCGCCGGTTGCGCGAACAGGGGCTGCACGTGCGGGGGGCAGAATATCGGGTGACCGACACGAAGCGCCTGCGCGCCTATTGTGGGGTGAGATGATCATGGCCTGTAGAGCGATAATGGGAACCGACGACAACCGCCCGCTTGATAAAGCGGCGCTTGCCGCCGCACCGATTTTTCATAACCTTCCGGATCAGGTGCGTGACGAACTTTATCGTCTATCGACGCATCTGCACGTTGACAAAGGGCATAGGGTCTTTTCGGCAGGACAGGCGGCTGAGAGCTTGTATGTGCTTGTCGACGGCCAGTTGAAACTGTTTCAGGACAATCTGGATAAGCAGGAAAACATTATTGACGTGTCTTGGCGGGCGGGCGAGATGCTGCTGGTCTCACCGCAGGCGCAGTCGATGTTCCCCGTCTCCTGCGAAGCTCTCGGTCAGGCGCGGATACTCAGCATCCCGAGCACCCACATCCAGTCTCTGGTATCGGAATACCCTGATCTGGCCATGTCCATGATCACGGAAATGGCACGCCAGAAACGGAATATTCAATGCCTGGTCGCTGAGTTGAAATCAAAAACCGTGCTCCAGCGATTGGCGGGGTTCCTGTATGGTATCATTGAACAGGACCTCTGCACGACCCGCCCGATACATTTCCGCCTACCGGTGCCTCGCCAGGTTCTGGCGAACATCATTGGCGTGTCGGCAGAGAAGCTGTCTGTGAATTTTGGTACGCTCAAGGAATATGGCGTGAGCACGCAGGGGCGTCGGGTCAGCATAGAGGATCCGGAAGCCCTGAAAAAACTTCATCGGAAAATGTAATTTTTATTTTAACCAAATGTAAAAAAGCTAACCGTCCACCGATAATGAGAAACAGACGGAACGCCAGAATCTGTCAGGCAGGTAATATCGACGGGAACGATGTAATGTCGAAGTCAGGTTTGCCGAAATAATACCCCTGACCGAGATCAATGCCACATTCAGAAAGAAATTCGGCCAGTTCCGCATCTTCAACCATTTCGGCAATTGTCTCGATCCCGGTCTGGTGACAGAGCGTCGCCATTGAAGCCAGGAAGGCCTTGCCCTTCTTGGTGCGGAAGGCCCGGGTAACGACGGGTCCATCAAACTTGACGGTGTCGATGTCGAAGCTGTTCAGGTAATCGAAGCTCGCAGCGCCCGCGCCAAAGTCATCAAGAGAGACACTGAAACCCCTATCCCGAAACCCCTGAATGGCAGTGTTCACACCCTCAAGATCCATAATTTCCGCCGACTCGGTTATTTCAAGTGACAGGAATTTTTGCAGACCAGGCACAGAACCAAGAAGCCGGTGCAGGTTAATAACAAAACCTGTATCGGATATGGAATGGCCGGATACGTTGATGGCAATCGACGGCTGATGACCCTTGCCCATATTGTCCTTGATCATATCAACGGCCTTTTCCGCAACGACCAGATCAAATTCCGAGATGATGCCGACTTCTTCGGCAAGTGTAATGAGCTCATAAGGTGAGCTATCAAGCCCGCCGGCCGCGCCGCGGAACCGCGTCAACGCTTCAAAGTGATCTACGGCCCCCGTTTTGAGATTGCAGATCGGCATATAGACGAGGTCAAAATGTTTCGTCGCGCAAACCCTGCGGAACGCTTCTACGGCTTTGACCGTATCGGCCATTTTTTCCTCAAACATCCCGGACATATTCGTCTGTACCAGGAAGCCATCTCCCTGCGAGAACTTTTTCATGGTGTGGATAATGGCTTTTTGGAGCTGCTCTTCCGTCAGGCTGCCCATATCTGCATCCAGCGTCGCGGATTTGGTGCTGACATCAATTCCTTCCGGTTCGATGCTTTTGGTCGCCATCGCGATCCTGGCATTAATCTCTTCGGTATTCATTTCGTCTGAATGGACCACACTGAAATTGTTCTCATCCACGCGGCCTGCCGTATCTCCGCCAAGCGAGGCCTCGTTCAGAACATTGCCGATGGCAGCGAACATTTCGCTTTGTTTGTCGACCGGCAGGCGGCCTTTGATCTCATCGATGTTGTCAATTTTGATCATGCTGATTTTGGCTGTGCCACCGGCGTCCTGCAGGGATTGAATACGGTCTGCTGCAACCGTCGCGAATGCTTTTGAGTTCAAAACATTGGCTTCTTCTTCGCGGTCAATGGGGCGGGTCCGTCGGTTGCTGCCCGGCCGCGGTGCTACCTTGACGGCGAGGAAAAAATTATTGTCAAAATCAGGGACCCGGTATCCTGACAACGCGACGGTGGCCGCGGTCTGGTTTTTTAAAACAAACTCAACTTCCACATCATTGATACGGGCATCGGCTCCACCGCTGGAGAGCAGGATGTTGATCATGTCGCGATTGTCGGGTGCGACCAGATCAAGGAAGGAAGTTCCATTGATTTCCGATTGCGTGTGCCCCAAAAGCGAATCAACGGCCCCGGCACAGAAGGATATGTTGTGGTTCTGGTCCAGTTCAAACAGCAAGTCAGCCCGGCAAAGTGCAAACGCCGCGAACCGCCCGAGCGCGCGTTGTATATCTTTTGAAATCTTGATGGCGGCATCAGGCACGGGTGGTCACTTTACACTATGCTATAGGGAGCCGTAACTTTGTCAGTCTAGTGATATTGTTGAGCCACATCTACATCGAGTCTATTCAATTCTATGAACAGGTGTTTCACGAAACGCCGGGGCAATCAGATCGGCGGCAGGCGTAGCGCTCCGTCCAGACGGATCACTTCGCCGTTCAGCATCATGTTGTCAGCCATGTGAAGCACAAGTTTTGCAAACTCCGCCGGGTCCCCCAAACGGGGAGGAAACGGCACCTGCTGACCGAGGCTGTCCTGCACCTCATCGGACAGCCCAAAGAGCATCGGAGTGCCAAAGATTCCGGGGGCGATAGCAAGCACACGAATGCCGGACCTGGAAAACTCACGCGCCGCCGGTAGGGTCATGGCGGCAACACCGCCTTTCGATGCGGCGTAAGCTGCCTGCCCGATCTGGCCTTCAAAGGCTGCGATGGAGGCCGTGTTGACGATGACGCCGCGCTCACCGCCATCCAGGGGGTCGAGCTCCTTCATATCAGCGGCGGCAAGGCGCATGATATTGAACGTGCCGATCAAATTGATATTAATCGTCCTGGCAAAGATTTCCAGGTCCTGCGGCCCCTCCCGCCCGACGATTTTTGCCGGCGGGGCGATCCCTGCACAGCTGACGGCGATCCGCGCCGGGCCGTGAATTTCGCGGGCATCGCGGAACGCGGCTTCGGCACTGGCGGCGTCCGCCACATCGCACTGAACGGCCACACCGCCGATCTCTCCGGCAACTTCCGCCGCTGCCGCAACATTCATGTCGAGCAACGACACCTTTGCCCCGGCTGCGGCAAGTGCGCGCGCCGTCGCCGCCCCCAACCCGGAGGCTGCACCTGTGACAATTGCGGCAATTCCCTTAACGTCCATCGTCAGTTCCCCATCTCTGTAAATTGACTCCGTGTTAAATTGATTATGTGTTGCCGGCCACCAACTGGTCCAGCGGATATCCGGCACCCTCCTTGACGTATTCCATCAACAGGTGCGATTGGGTTTTTACGACACCTTCGCAGGTGCTCAGGCGCTGGGTCAGAAAATGACTGTAACTCTCGATGTCCGGGCTGACGATGCGTAGGATATAATCCGCCGGCCCGGCTGTGCCGTGACATTCGATAACTTCCGCGTTGTCGCGTGAAAATTTCCGTAAAGATTCCCCGCCCTGTTCGCTATTGGTCTCCAGGGTCACCAGAACGATGGCCATGACGCCAAGCCCGATGTTCTTGCGGTTCAGGCAGGCCATATACCCGTCAATTAACCCGCGGTCTTCAAGGGTGCGTAATCTGCGCAGGCACTGGCTTTGCGACAGATTAACCTGTTCAGCCAGTTTGGCGTTCGACAGGCGCCCGTTTGTCTGCAGGACCTGCAGAATTTTTTTATCCATGAAATCAAATTTGGCAGGCATGGCGATGGACACTCTGTTTGGTGCAAGAATCTTGCATAATGTTACCGCCTCGGAGGCAAATACGCGAGCACATTTCATTAGATACGGGGTACTTATAGCTATCGTTACTTAGACCTCCATCAGAAATTGATATGACACATATTCGTTCCAACACCCGTCCTGTTTCCCTGGGCCCCGTTTCCCTGATCGGTGCACCGACTGATATCGGGGCGTCGCACCGTGGCGGCGCAATGGGACCGGAAGCGCTTCGTGTTGCCGGGCTGGAGGTGGCGCTGTGCCTGATGGGAGTTGACGTTGAAGATATCGGGAACCTGAAAGGCCCGGCCAATCCGCAAGCTCAGCCGCGAAACGGATACCGTCATCTTGAGGGAACGGCTGAATGGTGCAGGTCTGTGCGTGATACCTGTTATCAGGTGCTCAGGTCCGGCGGGTTCCCGGTGCTGATGGGAGGGGATCATTCCCTGGCCATCGGCTCGATCGCTGCGGCGGCAGATCATTGCGCCGATCAAGGCAAACCCTTGTCTGTTTTGTGGCTTGATGCCCACGCCGATTTCAATACATCCGCGACCTCGCCGTCGGGCAATATTCATGGCATGCCCGTCGCCGTCGTCTCCGGCTATGGTCCCGATCTGCTGACCGCAGTTGGCACGGCCACACCGATGCTTGATCCCGCCAATATTATCCAGCTTGGCATCCGCTCCGTTGACGCCGTTGAAAAACGCATGGTCGTCGAAAGCGGCCTTGAGGTTCATGACATGCGTCGGATTGATGAGCGCGGTATGCGGCGCTCCATGGAGGACATTTTGGCCAAACTCGCCAAGGCCGGCGGCCACCTGCATGTCAGTTTTGATGTTGATTTTCTTGATCCCTCGATCGCGCCCGGCGTTGCCACGACGGTCAAGGGAGGGCCGACCTATCGCGAGGCGCAGCTCTGCATGGAAATGATTTACGAATCAGGTCTGATGGGGTCTCTCGATATCATGGAACTCAATCCGGCCTTTGATGACGGAAATCAGAGCGCCGAACTTGTTGTTGATCTGGTGAAAAGTCTGTTCGGTGAACAGATCCTCAGCCGACACTCACACTTTTTACACGCCAGCTAACAGGAGATCGCTATGAACGCCATTCACCCTACCGCCGAACAGATGATTGAAGTTGAATCGAGACTGGGGGCGCACAACTATCACCCCCTTGATGTTGTCCTGACCCGAGGTGAGGGGGTTTATGTCTGGGATGTGGATGGTCGGCGCTACTTAGATTGCCTGTCGGCTTATTCCGCTGTCAATCAAGGGCACTGCCATCCAAAAATTCACGCCGCTCTGGTCGAACAGGCGTCTCGTTTGCCACTGACCTCGCGGGCGTTTCGTAACGATCAGCTGCCAAAGTTTTATGAAGAGATTTGCAAGCTGACCAATTCTCATAAGGTGCTGCCCATGAACAGCGGTGCGGAAGCCGTAGAGACGGCGATCAAGGCGGTTCGAAAGTGGGGGTATGAGGTCAAGGGTGTTGACGAGGACCAGGCAGAAATTATCGTCTGCGCAGAAGGCTTCCATGGCCGCACCATCACTATCGTCGGGTTCAGCACGGACCCGACGGCACGAAACGGGTTCGGCCCGTTTACCCCCGGTTTCACGATCGTCCCCTATGGGGATGCAGCGGCTCTGGAGAGCGCCATTACGCCCAACACGGTCGGCTTTCTGGTTGAACCTGTTCAGGGAGAGGCGGGGGTCATTATTCCGCCCGACGGATACCTGAAACGGGCCCGTGAACTCTGTACGCAACACAATGTAACCCTGATTCTCGATGAGATTCAGACCGGCCTGGGGCGCACGGGCAAACTGTTTGCTGAAGAACACACTGGTATCGAGGCCGATGTAACACTGATTGGCAAAGCCCTGACGGGCGGCTTCTATCCGATGTCGGCAGTGCTGTCGAACACCGAGGTTCTGGGGGTTCTGAAACCGGGTCAGCATGGTTCCACCTTTGGCGGTAATCCACTAGCCTGTGCCGTGGCCCGTGCGGCGCTCAAGGTTCTCGTCGACGAAGATATGATCGAAAATGCGGCCCGTCAGGGGGACTATTTATTGAAGGGGCTTGATAACCTTCGTACCAATCAGGTGAAAGATGTGCGCGGCAAGGGTCTGATGGTAGCGGTCGAGTTTCATGAAGATGCCGGTGGGGCCCGGCGGTACAGCGAGGCTTTCCAGAAAGCCGGACTGCTGTGTAAAGAGACGCATGAAAACACGCTGCGCTTCGCCCCACCTCTGGTGATCACCCGCGATCAGGTCGACTGGATTTTGGAAACAGCAGAACAGGTTTTACACGACACCTGATTGATCTTTGACGAGCGTGCGTGATGCCGGGAATTGAAGGGTGACGGTTGTACCTGCCCCCGGCTCACTCTCGATTTGCAGGGTTCCGCCGTGCAATTCGACCAGAGACTTCGACAGGGGCAAACCCAGTCCGCTTCCTTCGTGAGCGCGGGTAATCACGCGGGCGACTTGGGCGAAAGGTTTGACGACGGTCTCCAGGTTTTCAGCAGCAATGCCGATACCGGTATCGGCAATGATAAAATAAGCCTGCATCTGATCATCAACGCCGGCAGAAAACACAACGCTGCCGCCGCTTTTCGTAAATTTAAGAGCATTATCAAGCAGGTTAAGTAAAATCTGCTTTAAACGGATCGAATCTGCGTGCAGGGCAGGCAGGCCAATCGCAACATCCGTATTGAGCTCTATTCCGGAATCCTGTGCACGAGACAGGACGATCTTGGCCAGTTGCATAACCGTTTTAGCAATATCAATGGAAGATTCCTCCAGTTTGATATCCGCACCGGACTCGATTTTTGAAAGGTCAAGAAGTTCGGTGAATACGGAAAGAAGATGTTGCCCGGTCTCATTGATGATGCCGGCATAATCCCTGTACGTATCATTGCTAAGCGGACCGAACATCTCTCCTTTGGTCATTGCTGAAAAGCCGATGATTGCATTCAGCGGTGTGCGCAACTCGTGGCTCATGTTGGAGAGGAAATCGGTTTTTGTCCGGTTGGCAATTTCGGCCTTTTCAAGTGCCTGTTCCAGGTCGGCGGTTCGTTCTGTGATCAGCTCCTGTAGGTTGGCCTTCATGGCCTGAAGTTCTTCTTCAACGGCCTTTCTCTGGTTGATCTCTTCGGCGGCATGTCGACCTGCGAGACGCAATTCCATTTGATCCATGACCAGCCGCGCCATATCGGTAAGAAAATTCTCTTCTTCGCCGCTCAGTTGACGCGGCACCGTATCGTTAACGCAAAGTGCTCCGATATTAAGGTTGTCTTTGGTTTGAAGGGGGGCGCCCGCATAAAACCGAAATTGCCGCCCGCCGGTAGCGGTTGTGTTTTTACCAAACCGCGGATCGTTTGCCAGATCATTTACGACAAATATCTCATCGTGCATGATAGCGTGTGAACAGACCGCGACATCACGTGGTATTGTTTGAGCATCGAACCCTTGGCGGGACTTGAACCACAGATGGTTTTCATCAACCAGAGAAATTCGAACTGCCGGCATTTTTAGAAATACAGAAACAATCCGGGTGATGCGGTCAAAGGATTCCTCGGCCGCAGTATCAAGAATTTCATACTGCCTTAAAGCCTGCAAACGTGCGGCTTCATTATCAGGAACTGGAAATGTCATCAACTACCGATAAGGATTTGGTTTCACAAGTTACGGAGAATTGAAGAAACGTATCACCAACCATAAGGTCTGTAAGCAAAAATAACAAATCGATCCTGACTCAGAGATTTAGCCTATAAATTAAAACACTGTAACAAATAAGTAACTGAGAGTTACTGTGTTGGTTGCGGCGTGGTGAAGGTGACCTATGTCTGAAGCGACGCGCAGGGGAGGTAAAATCGGATTAATATGAACAGACAGGATCGCAAAGAGCGCCAAGTGCGGCGCGGCCTCAAAACAAAGATCATCAAGACGGTGGGGAAAATTCCTTTCGCTGAGGAGGCGGTTGCGGCTTATTGCTGCGCCATCGATGCCGATACCCCGGCCCATGTGAAAGCCGCCATCTTTGCGGCCCTTGCCTATTTTATCGCGCCGGTGGATGCGATCCCCGATTTTCTGTTGGCCTTGGGATATACGGATGATGCCGCCATTTTCTGGGCCATGTGGCGGACCATTTCCGGTCATGTGACGGAGGCGCACCGCGAAGCGGCGCGTCGGTTTTTCGATAGACCCAACATGTGAACCCCGGCCTGAACCCCTGGTTGGAACCTCCGGCTTGAACCATTACCTCTGCCCCCCCATACTGCTGCCCGTTCAAATTTAATCAGGGGAGGACATGGGGCGTGAATAAACCGCTTTGGCAGCCAAGTGAGGCCCGTATCGCCGAGACCAACGTTGCCCGATTTATGGGCAACGTCGAAAAGGATTGGGGGACTCTGGTTTCTGACTCCGACGCCCTGTGGAGATTTTCCGTCACTGAACCTGACAAGTTCTGGCGCACGCTGGTCGATGACCTTGATCTCAAGGGTCAGTCCTGGGCGGGGCCGGTCCTTGAGGATGCCGATAAAATGCCCGGCGCCAGATGGTTCCCCGAAGCACGCTTCAATTTTGCCGAAAACCTATTGCGCTATCGTGGTGACACGGATGCCATCGTGTTCCGGGGCGAAGATAAAGTTGAGCGCCGCCTGAGCCGGGATGCCCTGTACGACGAAGTTTCACGTCTGGCGCAGGCATTCCGGGAGATCGGGCTTAAGGCCGGGGACAAGGTCGCAGGCTACACGCCCAATATGCCGGAAACCATTATCGCCATGCTGGCCGCAACCAGCCTGGGTGCCGTGTGGTCATCCTGTTCCCCTGATTTTGGCGTGCGCGGCGTGCTTGACCGGTTTGAACAGATTGAACCAAAAATTCTGATTACCGTTGATGGATACCATTACAACGGCAAAACCCACGACAGTCTGGGCAAGGTTTCGGAAATTACCCAACAATTGCCAAGCCTCGAAAAAGTTGTCGTTATCGATTATGTCGGGGGAAATTCGGACCTTTCGGAAATTCCCCATGCGGTTCATTGGCGTGAACTGGTGGCGCCCTATCAGGCAAATGAAATCGAGTTCGTTCAGTTGCCCTTCGATCATCCACTGTACATCATGTTCTCGTCGGGGACCACGGGGGCGCCTAAATGTATCGTCCATACCTGCGGCGGTGCCGTGCTGAAAAACGCCTCGGAACAGGTCTTGCATTTCGATATCAAGGAAAACGACCGGGTCTTTTTCTTCACCACCTGTGGCTGGATGATGTGGAACTGGTTGGTCCCGAATATCGCCTGGGGAGCGACTATCCTGCTGTATGACGGCTCGCCCTTTTATCCGTCACCACTGGTCTTGTTTGATTATGCCGAAGCCGAGAACGCGACCCTGTTTGGCACATCGGCAAAGTTTTTGGAAGCCCTCGACAACAGTGGCGCCAGACCCATTGAAAGTCACCCGATGGTGCCGCTTCGTATGATCTGCTCAACCGGTTCGCCTCTGGCCCCGGAGCGGTTCGATTTTGTTTACGATGCGATCAAGAAAGATGTGCACCTGGTTTCGATGACCGGCGGCACGGACATTCTGGGCTGTTTTATCGCTGGAGACCCGACAAAACCGGTCTGGCGCGGTGAGTTGCAGCAGGCGGTCTATGGGATGGATGTGGATGTATTTGACGAACACGGAAATTCTCTGATCGGAGAAAAGGGCGAACTGGTCTGCAAGAACCCGTTCCCGTCAGTGCCCCCCGGGTTCCTGAACGACCCTGATGGGTCGCGCTATCATAGCGCCTATTTTGATGTCTTCCCCAATATCTGGTGCCATGGTGATTTTATTGAGCGAACGGAGAACGGTGGTTTTGTGATCTATGGCCGTTCAGATGCCACCCTCAATCCAGGTGGTGTGCGCATCGGCACGGCGGAAATTTACCGTCAGGTTGAATGCCTGGATGAGGTTGAGGAAAGCATTGTTATCGGACAGGAATGGAACTTCGATACGCGGGTGATTCTGTTTGTGATACTGACGGGTGATCGTGTGCTTGATGAGGCGTTGGTCGAAAAAATAAAAAAACAGGTTCGTGACAACTGCACACCACGCCATGTCCCGGCCAAGGTTATTCAGGTTAGTGACATTCCGCGCACCAAGTCGGGCAAAATCACCGAACTGGCGGTGCGTGATATGGTCCACGGCCGGGAGGTGAAAAACAAGGAAGCGCTGGCCAATCCCGAAGCGCTTGATCTGTTTGGCGAGATTGCCGAATTGCAGAGCTGAGCAACTGACTCCGGGAATGGTCGGAAACGGTCAGGGTTTTGGCTGGTCCGGCCAGCCTCGTGGTGTCGGCCCGATATCGAAGTCTTTCAATACGTCCGGCTGGGTCGCCTGCGGGCTGTTTTCCCGATCTTCACGGGCCTCTTCAAGGACCCATTCGCGGAAGGCTTTGACCTTCGGTTTATCGACGTTGGGTTTGGGCGTGACCACGTAATAGGCAAAATTGGCCGGCAGGGCGACATCAAAAGGTTTGATCAGGCGACCGTCCGCAAGTTCATGACCAACCAGCACACTTCTGGCGAGCGCCACGCCGCCACCAGCGACAGCCGTCTGGTAAACCAGATTGGAATGCTGAAACCCGGGGCCCCGGTCCGGATCAACTTTGGTCGCGCCCGCCGCCAATAACCACATCCGCCAGTCGATGCGCATATCATCGTGGAGAAGCGTATAGTGACGGAGATCGTCGGGGGTATTTAGGGGGGGGCCGCCTTCCAACAGAGACGGACTGCAAACCGGGAAAACTTCTTCGGTCATCAAATGATCGACCATCATCCCCGGCCAACTGCCCTGCCCATAGCGCAGTCCCATATCAATGCCGTCACGGATGTATTCTACAATGTGGTCGGCGGTGGTGATCCGCACATCGATGTCCGGATGCAGTTTGCGAAAGCGTCCAAGTTTTGGTACCAGCCAGGTCGCGGCCAGCGAATCCATTGTGCCGACGGTCAACAGCCCACTATGGTCATAACGGTGCAACCGGTTGGTTGTCTGGGCAATCAGGTCGAACGCTTCGCCCGCGCCCGGAAACAAAATCTGACCCTCGTCGGTCAACAGCAACGCCCGGTTCAGGCGCCTGAACAGCGGCATGCCCAGAAAATCCTCCAGTGCCTTGACCTGATGGCTGATTGCCGCCTGGGTGACGTGCAGTTCTTCGGCCGCTTTGGTGAAGCTCAAATGGCGCGCTGCCGCTTCAAAAGCTTTCAGGGCATTCAGAGGGGGCAAGCGACGAGACATGCTATTTTAGATAATAAAAATCTATGCAAAAAACAAGGGTGGTTATATTAATTAATTATTAATCCCATATTTTCTGGGGGTTTTTGAATTGTATCGATACATTCGCAAACCCCCAGAAAATATGG
>Ga0316204_10004413_pt1 | contig 25270 bp, 23 predicted proteins | sample 6monrhotite_MG_2_FD_205661 | JGI IMG/M metagenome (GOLD analysis project Ga0316204, IMG submission 205661) | Microbial mat bacterial communities from mineral coupon in-situ incubated in ocean water Damariscotta River, Maine, United States -... | ecosystem: Environmental > Aquatic > Marine >... | reverse complement strand
TTGGTGCAAGACGGGCATTCTTGTGGCTGTTCATTCGGTTCTCCCTGATGGCTTCTGTTTTTGCAAACTTCAGCTTCTCAGAGATGGATCGAATGAACAACGTCCTGAGAACTCACAGCTAGAGCGCGATCAGAACCGCCGTCAGGTGAAACAAAAGATGATTGCGCGTGTCGAGAAAGGTTATTGGGTCTTTCACGCGCCTGTCGGCTACAAATTCAAGACTGACCGCGCGCACGGCAAACTGCTAGCACCCGATGAACCGATAGCGAATTGCCTACGTGAAGCCCTTAATGGTTTCGCCGAAGGCCGTTTTCGCTCGCAAGCCGAAGTGCAACGTTTCTTGGAAAGCAGGCCTGAGTTCCCCAAAGATATGCCTAACGGCAAGATACGGGCCTGGAAGATCACCAAGATTCTGCGCAACCCGATTTATGCGGGCTACGTGCGGGCCAAGAAGTGGGGCGTTTCGCTTCGTCGCGGCCACCATGAGCCACTGATCAGCTTTGCAACGCATGAACGTATCTTACACAATCTCGAAGCTGGTGCGCGTCCTGCCGCCCGCAAGGACTTCAGTCCAGATTTTCCGTTACGTGGCTATGTCTCGTGCAGTGACTGCGGCAAAGCCATGACAGGCGCGTGGTCGAAAGGATGTCGTCGGCATTATGCTTACTATGTCTGCGTCACGCGCGGATGCTCTTTGAAGGGAAAGTCTGTCCCGCGCGCCAAGATCGAAGATGGGTTTGAAGAGGTCCTGAAAAGCCTTCAGCCGAGCAAGCAATTGTTCGCGCTTGCCAAGGCTATGATCAAAGATGCTTGGGATGCGCGCCTGGAACAAGCGCGGTTCGAGCGCGAAGAGTGGCGCAAACAGCTTAAGACCGTGGAGGGCCGGATTGACGATCTGCTCGACCGTATCGTGGAGGCCAAGAGCCAAAGCGTGATAGCGGCCTATGAAAAGCGTATTGAAAAGCTCGAAAGGGACAAGCTCGTGTTGGCTGAAAATGCCGCCAAACCTCTGCCAAATGAGGGGAGGTTAGAAGAATGTATTGAACTATCCCTAAAATTCCTCTCAAGGCCTTGGAAAATATACAAAAATGGAAGTCATGCGGTGCGCCAAACGGTGCTCAGGCTGGTTTTTTCGAAGCCTCTGACCTACTCGCCAGATGGCATGTATCGAACTATAGAACCACCTTACCTTTCAGGGTCTTAGGTGGATTTGACAACGAAAAGTGCGAAATGGTGCTGTGAGAGAGGATTGAACTCTCGACCTCACCCTTACCAAGGGGGGAATTATTCGTTTCCTTGAGTTTCATGGAACGCCTACAAGTCTACCTTTTTGCTTTTCTTTCTGATATTTACAGGTTTAACTAGGCTCTAAAGGTTTCTTACAGTTTCGTCGGAAATCGAAAAATTAGAAACCCTATTGAAACCCCAGATGCAAAAACGATTAACAGAAGCCGCCGTTGCCAACTTAAAGCCAAATCCCTCAAAGCGTCTTGAGATACACGATGTTCTCTATTCTGGTCTGCGATTGAGGATTTCATCAAGTGGGCGTAAGTCTTGGTCTTTCATGTATAAAGTTGCTGGTGAGGCCATTGATGGTGGTCGCGGTAAAAATCGGCGCATCACTTTAGGGCAGTATCCCTTTATTGACTTGAAAACCGCTAGAGCCAAAGCAACCGAGGCACAGGCATTGGCGGACAAAGGCATTGATCCAAGCAGTCAGCGGAAAAGTGATATCGAGGAACGTTTCGAGAAACAATTTTCTTCCGTCATACCCAAATATATAAAGCTTCATGCCAAACCAAACACCAAAAGGTGGAAAGAAACTGGCGTATTGCTGGAAACATCAATCGGCTCACGTTGGGCTGACGTTGACATCACTTCCGTAAACCGCGCCCAAGTTCACACGCTTCTTGATGAAATTACGGAACAGGATGGTGTTAGCAAAGCCAGAGAAGTTAGAAAGCATCTGTCTATTCTTTTCAATTGGGCCGTAGATAGAGGCATATGCCCTTTCAATCCAATGGCTGGAATGAAGCGAAAAGATTTATCGTATGTTGCGCGTGACAGAGTCCTTTCAATTGAAGAATTGCACAAGATTTGGGACGCGACAAAGGAAGTTGGGTATCCGTTTGGCCCAATAGTCCAACTTCTAATTCTAAGCGGTCAAAGGCGTTCCGAGATAGGCAGCATGAGGCGGCGATGGGTGAATGACAAACAAGTCGAAATCCCATCAGAGAATTACAAAACAGGTGTGTCGCATATTATACCACTGACAAAGCCTATGAAGGACATCCTTGATCAACAGCCAATCTGGAATGGCGATGATTACATTTTTTCGAATACAAACGGCAAAAGCCCTTCAAGTGGGTTTAGCCGTATCAAGCGCAAATTTGACAAACTCACTGGGATAAATGGATGGACGCTTCACGATATTCGAAGGTCAGTAGCGACCCATATGGCCCAATCGGGCATCATCCAAGAACATATTGAACGCGTGTTAGGTCATGTTATTTCTGGGGTGGCAGGAACGTATAACAGATATAGCTATTTTGATGAAAAGCTGGACGCGATACAAACGTGGCAGAAACAGTTTTTCCAAAAATGATCAAGCTTCCATGGGGCTTACCTTTATAGGTAATGCAAACAAGTTATTTTCTAGACGATCCCAGATGAAACGATAATCTTGATCTAAAGTAATTGGTGAACAGTATGGGTTTTCCGCTCGATATTGCAGTTCAGTACCAGCGCGATATTCTCGGCCATCTCTAAAGTCAAAATCACGCGCTGTATGCTCATATGCACCTTGATCAACATAATGGGTGTGATCGGTTATTAGCAACATTCGGCATCCGTCTGCATGTTCAGTATAATTCTCTAAGTTAAGTAAGTCTTTGAAATAATCGGCACGATTGTTTGGCTCTCTATGATTTGTGCGTTTGAAGAATTTCAATTCGATTGCAACCCTATGAGACAATTCTTCTTGATGGTCTTCTAGTGAAAACCAAATGTCGATTTTGGCGCGTCGGGATCCACTTTTTTGAAAAAGAGCATCCGAATTGATAACGTTCTTTTCAAGTTCGATCGAAAAGCGTTCGCTTTGTTTGCAAACAGCTACATCTCCAAGCACTTTTAAAATACTTGCAAATTGGAGTTGAAGTGACGCCTCATTTTGAACGTTTAAGACTCCACCGCTTAACCGTTGTAAAAGGCAAAATTGAGCTTGTTCAAAGACCCACTCTGCTCTTTGATTGATCGTCAGTGGCATAATTTTAATATTCCCAAGTTTCGTAAGCTAAAGGGTAGCTTTTCAATAATTCTTTTCGCTGCCGCCAATCTGGCATTGCATCGTCCATTAGTGAAATGAAACGTTGGTTATGATGACGTTCAAGCAAGTGGACAAGCTCGTGAACAAGAATGAATTCAAAGCACTTCTTTGGCTTTTTTGCCAATTCAAGATTTAACAAAACACGCCCATTATCAGGATTGCAACTTCCCCATCGGGTTTTCATTCTTTGAATTCGAAGTTCTGTAGATGAGACTGACAGCTTTGCTTCCCATTTGGGCAACATTGATGATGCTAAATGACGCAAATGGTTTCTATAAAACTTATCAATCGTTCTTGCTTTCGTTTTCAATGATGCGGTGCGTTGAACATCGAGAGCAAGCCGCCCGCTTCCAACAACAGACGCTTTACCGCTGCCGCTTGTTTCGCGAACATCTAGGATTAAACGCTGTCCATCGAAATAGTGGCTTTCGCCCGAAACATATAAGCGTTCTGTTTCACGAGCCTGTTGCTCAAATTCAGTTCTTTTTTGGTGTATCCATTTCAATCGTCGTATAACCGCCAAACGTGCAACATCATGGGTCATTCGTGAAGGCACGGACAATCTAACGGCACCCATTGGCGGATGCACTGACAAGTGTACGTTTTTGATCGGCTTTCTGGTTACATTTACCTTAATGCCCGAAACCTCCAAAATCTCTTCACTGATATTCATGCTGCTTAACCACGATTTTCATAATTTCAGAGATTTCAATATTGTCACCTACAGCATCGAAAATAGCACGGGCAACGACCCGTTCATTGATTTGCTTTCCGACCCAATCTGCCGTTTTTGAAGAGCGTACAGCCTGATCAACATTTTCAACCCACGCTTCATCAACATCAAAGTTATCAAAGAGCGATTTCTTTGCGGTTGTGTCCACAGAAGAGGGATATGTACTAAGATCGGCGCCACCTGCGTTGACAACTTGCAGCGACAAGTCTTTCACTCGATCAAGATAGTCTTTGTATTCAAGTGCTTGCGTTCTGCGTTCTTCAATAAGTGCTTCAAGAAGTTCAGACATTTTTTCGTAATAATGCGGGTTCACCTGTTGCTCGTCAATAATGACCCGTCGAATATTGTTTTCAATCGCCTCTGCCATTGCCTCTTCGGAGGCCATCATAGCATCTTCGGGGTTTTCTAAGGCTTCAGTTCCCTTTTCCACAATTAGCTGGATTAGGCCCATTTCTTCAAAATCTGCAACGAGCTTGCTGTCATTTGCTTTGATGTAAGTATCTAACAAACGGCGCATGGCTGGCTCATAGAGCTTCATGTCCACAAAGTCGCCACTCGACAATTTTATCTCTGCACTGATTTTACTGAAATGTTCGACCTCGGACTTGATCGTTTGCTCTTCTTGATCCGAATATCCTGCGGCCTGCATTTCATTTGCTAAGTTGGCGTAGGCGCGAAGGTAAGCCGCTGCTGCTTTATACAAAGCAATGCGTTTGGGTTCATTGTCGGCAATTTCGGTTTTGCTAGTCGCATCTCCAATAAAATAATCAAAGTACTGTTTTTGTTGTCGCGGCTCCAAAACAGGTTCGCAAATTGCCTTGATCGCTTCGCGCGTTTCTTCAAGTCGCTCCGCACCACGTTCCAGCCTATCAGACAAGAGCCCAGCAACATCGGATTCCTCGTAATTCTCAAAGGCTCCACTGGTGTAATCGTTGATCGAGCTTTCCAATCGGTGAAACAAATCCTTGTAGTCAACGATGTAGCCATATTCTTTGTCGTCGCCATCGATGCGATTAACACGACAAATTGCCTGAAACAGGCCGTGGTCACGCATTTCTTTATCAATGTACAAATACGTGGCTGAAGGCGCGTCAAAACCTGTCAGAAGCTTATCAACCACAATCAACAACCGCATCTGTCCAGGCTCGTTGACGAATTGCTTCTTTACCGCTTTCTCGAACTCCTGCACCTTATTCATCGCGGTATCTTCTGGCTCTTCGAAATAGTCAGCCAGCATTTTGCGGTAGATATTATATTGGTTCAGCTTCTCAGTCAGGCCTTCGCCCGCATTCTCGCCTTTAATGTCGGCGGGGGAGGGATGGTAGCTTGTGACGATAGCGCATTTGCCCGCCAATTCAGTTGCACTGAAAAGATCGTAAACCTTGCACGCCTGATAAATACTGGCGCAAACAAGCATGGCATTTCCTGCCCCATCCATAAGGCGTGGCTTGGTTTCCATATCCATCAGAATATCGCTGACGATTTGTTCCAAGCGGTCTTGGCTGGATAATACTTTTTGAAGCGTTCCCCATTTCAGCTTCAATTGCGCTTTCGCCATGTCGCTCAGGTTTTTGGTCTTGGCTTCAAACCACGTATCAACCTTGTCTTGAGAAGTGACGTATTGGTCAATGTCCCGCGCTTCATAGCGCAAATCCAAAACCACTTTGTCGGCAACCGCTTCATCAAAGCGGTATTCGTCAATGAAACTGCCAAATGTTTCCATCGTGGTCTTCTTGTCTGAGCGCAGCAAAGGCGTCCCTGTGAAACCGATGAAAGTTGCCTCTGGCAAGATCGCTTTCATGGCTTCGTGAAGCTTACCCGATTGGGTACGGTGGCATTCATCCACAAACACAAAAATCTCGCCCTTGGCTTTGAAATCGGACGGTAGGCTGGCTTTCAACTCTTTGATGAATGTTTCGGTTGCCTTGTCATCTTCACCCTCAGAATGGCGGCCAAACTTGTGAATTAAAGAACAGATCAACCACTCGACAGGGCTGTTCAACGTTGCAATTAACTCATCGCCGTTTTTCGTTCGAAAAATTTGTTCATCAACGCCCGCGAAGACACCTTCAATCTGTTCATCAAGTTCGGTTCGGTCAGTAACGACCAACACGCGTGCATCTTGGATGTTCTCGCGTATCCATTTTGCAAGCCAAACCATCGTCAGGCTTTTGCCTGATCCTTGGGTGTGCCAAATGATGCCGTTTCGCCGATCACTAATAAACGGCTGCGCTTTGTTGACGCCGTGAAACTGATTATGGCGGCAAGTTTTCTTAATGCCTTTATCAAAAACGATGAAATCATGGATGATTTCAAGGAACCGCGATTTCTCACACATCAAAGACAGGTGATAATCCAACGGGCTGTCAAAGGTGTTCTCAACCTTTTCCTTCCAGCCATAATAATGCTTTTCGGGCGTCTGAATTGTGCCATACCGCAACCCTTCGGTATCGTTCCCTGCCATACACAACTGCATCGTGGTGAAGAAGTTGCGGATGAATGCCTTTTCCTGATTGTCGAGGTTCTGACGTATGCCTTCGGTCACAGATACGCTGGACCGTTTCAATTCAATCACGCCCAGCGCGATGCCGTTCACGTATAAAACGATATCGGGGCGTTTCTTGTTTTCGCCCAGAACAGAAACCTCTTCAGCAATGGCGAATTCATTGTTGTCGGGATTTTCCCAATCAATCAACCAAACCGTTTGAAATTGATCATCCCCATCATCTTTGACCTTCACCCCATATCGCAGCAAAGAATACACATCTTTGTTGGCCTGATACAGATGACGACCAGACCCAAGGGCAGAGGCGATGTTAAGCTGGTGAAATACACGCGCCTGCACAACATCAGAGTATCCGCGCAGGGTAAGGGTGCGGGACAGCAATTCAGGCTCTACGTTGCCGTTATTTGTGCGATCTTGCCAGTTTCCCAGATAGGTGTAGCCCAGCGTGTCACGGAAAAGCTTAACAACACGGCCCTGGGTGGCGCGTTCCAATTGACCAATCTTGCTCATACCAACCGCGTCCTTCCCGTTAGAAGTTCCTGCATCATGCCTTGCTTGAGAGCTTTGGTTTTGGTGAGGCGTAGTTTTAGTGTTTCAATATCCACATCAAAATCCGCAATTATTTGACTGATTTTGGATTGTTCATCTTTTCTGCAAGGCGCTGCAATGTTCACTTTTTCAATAGTCGCAGCATTCAGGCTCGGCACGCCAGACGCTTCATTGTATTGGTACCAATCTATAAAGCCAAACTTATAAAACAGAAAACGAGCATCCGCCTCAGGAGAAATTTCAGAATAAAACAAGGTATCGACTGTCCAAAATGGTTGATCCATATAAACAGGTTTATCAATTGTGCCCTTTCGACCGATCAGGACAGAAGGTTTTGAATAAAGCGGCTGGGAAGCACGGCCTATCTCTCCACCCGTACCTAAAATTGGAAATTGGCCATCTTCGCAAACAACCTCTTTTTGGTTTTTACCGTGTCTAATTTTCAGAAAATCGCCAAGCGAAACCACATCCCAATCCTCAGGAATTTCGCCAAGTTCGGTTTGCTTCATACCTTTGCCAAATCCAAACCCATCCAGCCGCGTTTTGCCCGTTAGAAGCTGTTGCATGGCGGCGGTTTTTAGAGCGCGTTTTTTCTCAATCAAAGCCTCCAAAGACGCAATCAACCCATCCATATCTGACAAGGCTGAGGCGATGGCTTTTTGTTCTTGGTATGGCGGCAAAACGATTTTCATATCCGCAATCATTTCGCGACGCACAGAGTCAACCGAAGACTTCGCAGTCATCTGCATTATACGATTATAAAAACGTTCACCAAAGTATTTGTAAAAGTAAAACCCATCCACATGGTCAGAAAAGCTATGCATATTGTAGACGCGTTGGTGATAGTCAAATTTGCCCTTGATGTAGTGAAATATTTTGCCCGTCCCAACCCCATCGCCAGCAGTTAGGACAGCCTCGCCGTCAAAGGAGTAACTTCCAATTCTTTCTACTGATTGAGAACGAACAAAAAATGGAAATTCACCGTCGTCAACGCGATCTTGGGTGTTCTTGTCCCCAGTAGTGATTTTACAAACGCTTGCGACATTATCGAGTCCCCAATCCTCAGGAATAACACCAACTTCCGTCTGCTTGTATCCTTCCCTCACCATGTCAGCCCCATCTTTTTCAAATGGGCCTCTACCTTGGTGCTAAAGTCATCAACGGCACCTGATAGTTCTGGCAGGGTTTTGGCATAGCGTTCGTCCAGCGTTTGAACGCGGGTGGCTAGGGCTTGGGTTATGCGTTCCACCTCTTCCCCAATCCGCGTTTCAATGGTTGTTAGCCATTTATCATCAACAGTTAGGGCTTTTGCTTCAACCTCTGAAAGTTGCGGGATTTTCTGGAACACAGCCAAATCAAGGGCTTCTATCGTTGCTTTCTCAACCTTCTTCGCCGCTGCTTCGTCTGCTTGCAGTTTTGCCAGCTTGTTCAAAGCTTCCGCTTCATCCGTATCCGTGGCAGCTTTGGCTTCACGCTTAACATCTGTGACCTTGTATTTTCCATTTTCACCCAGCGCAGAGACAATCAAACTATCCTCACTGCTGTTGTCTTCAATGAAACTTTCCAAGGCTTGCGTTGCATCCTCTTTCGCTTGGGTGGCTGCGTCCAAGGCGGCTTTGTCGGATGCAAAGAACCGCACAACAACCAACGCTGGGGGAATAATATCCGACTTATGCTTGGTCATCGCCTTCGCCTTGCCAAACTGAAAATCAGCATCCTCCTTGTAAACGTTCTTGCCGTTTTTATCCTTGATGGGAACCAATTGGCGCACTGTACTTGCCGCCTCCCACCCATCCTGAGCCAACAAATAAACATCATCTTGCATCTGATCGGCCCAATAGGTCATCAGGATTTGATAAATGTCGTATTTGTTAAGAAGGGCTGCACTCGCAAAGCTGTTCAATAAATCCTCTGAAATCTCAAAGATGAGTTCCTTGGGCTTATCGCCTTTAGCAATCGAAGTCAGTTTGTCATGATGACGTGCTTTCCAATCTGTAAACCGTTCCAGTGTTTCACTTTTGAAACTGACAAATTTAGGGTGTTCAGAAATAGCTTTTTTAACTTCGCGCTGGGCAATAAGAGGTTTTGAGTAGCCTTCGCGATCACCGTCTGCGAACAATGTTGCTCGCAATGCGGGCAGTACATCCCAGTAGTTTTGCAGCGCATCAATGTCAGCATTCGGAATGCCTCCTGACAGGTGGGCACTTAGATCGTGAATATCCTCTGGCTCACTTGCGTCGATATAGCGGGGGATGTTCAGGTTGAATTCATTCTTTTCCGCAATTTCAGAATACGGCACCAATCGCGAATACCGTTCGACCTCTAACTGGTTATTGAACGTATCAACAATGCGATGAATGTCTTGGGATCGAAGGCGATTTTTGTTGCCGTCTTTGACAAAGCCTTTTGACGCATCAATCATAAAGATTGGGTTGTTTTCTTTCGCTGTGCTCTTGTCCAAAACAACTATACAAGCAGGAATACCTGTGCCGTAAAACAGGTTGGCGGGTAAGCCAATGATACCCTTAATATACCCTTGATGGATAAGTTTGCGTCGAATGTCAGCCTCTGCATTGCCACGGAACAAAACGCCGTGGGGCAGAATGACCGCGCCTTTGCCCGTACTTTTGAGGGATTTTATAATATGTAGAAGAAAGGCGTAATCCCCGTTCTTTTCGGGCGGTTCACCGTACTCAAAACGATCGAATTGGTCTTCACCGACAACAATCCCATTACTCCACGACTTTAGGGAAAATGGTGGGTTAGCCACGGCGAAGTCAAAGGTCTCAAGGGACTTGTCTGCTTTCAACCAATGTGGGGCGGAGATCGTGTCATCTTGCCAAATTTCACCCGTGGGGCTGTTGTGCAGCACCATGTTCATTTTCGCCAAGGCAGATGTGGCCTGCTCTTTTTCCTGACCTCGCAAAGACAAACCGTTGGGAGCTTCGGCATTCACTTTCAAAAGAAGTGAGCCAGAACCACATGTCGGGTCATAAGCCGTTTGGTCTTGGTTCGTATCTGGCCCAATACCAATGACTTTGGCAAGAATGGTGGAGACTTCGGAAGGCGTATAAAATTGGCCTTTGCTTTTGCCAGACTCAGTTGCGAAATGGCGCATCAGATATTCGTAGGCATCCCCCATAAGGTCGTCGCCGTCGGCTTGGTTACGCCCCAGTTCAAGTCCTTCGAAAATTCGGACAAGTTTTGAAAGCGTGTCCACCATCGCTTTGCCCTTGCCAAGGCGATCATCATTGTTGAAATCGTTGTCAGCACTCTTGAGCCAAGCCATGTCATTCGCATCGGCCAAAGCACCAACAATCGTGTTAAGCTTGTCACCGATACCAGTTTGGCCCACTGCGGCCACCATATCGTCAAAAGAACCGCCTTCAGGTATCACAATCGCACCGTAAGGTTGATTGGCATACTTGTCGGACACATATTTTACGAAAAGCAGTGTCAGAATGTAGTTCTTATATTGGGATGCATCCATGCCCCCACGCAGCTCATCACAGCTTGCCCAAAGCGATGCGTATAGTTCTGTTTTTTTGACTGCCACGTGAATTTGCCCAACTTTAAATTTCTATCTTTAACGTACCATCTCTAAAGAATTTTTCTCGATTTTCAATCTTAGCGTTAGCGAAACAATAATTCCCTTTCGATTTCGAAGAATTACAATTATCCTTTCCTTGACGTGAAAGACGTATTCGCGTTGGGGCTTAGTAACCTCTTCTCTAGATAGGCCGTGAAAACGGCTGAACTCCTTTGACCTATGGTCGGGGTGCCTGTGTTATAAAACAGGCCTCGGCTAAAGGCATAGGGACCGTTCTAGAGCGGTTTACTAACACCCCGATCACCAGTCAAAGCGAGGACGCTCGTAGATCGAGGTTAAAATGATCCAACGAATAATGTTCCCGATATTTTTGATAATTTCTCAATCGGTGCATGCTGATGAATTACAAAAGCGAGGTTACATATTAAATGCAAATGGAAAAGAATGCCGTTTCGAGCAGGAAACTGTTGATGGTTCTCATTACTTTTCCAATTCACTAAAATCTAACATTGCTGTTTTGAGTTTTACTGACCCCAAGTGTATGAAAACCGATGGCGTCAATGAATTTGTTAATATTTCTCAAATAAACAAAGCAGTTTCCCGATGGTATTCGCACAGCGATGCAAAGTTCAAAACGGGCCAAAATGACTTAGTTGAAGCAAATGGTTTGATTAATGTCGGTTATTGTATGATGTCTGAAACATACAAAAGCATTGCCGTGAGTATCGATTATCAGATTGAAAATGGTGCTTTCACGAAAGTCGTTCACGCAACTGGAAATGCAGACTTTTGTTAGTGACGAAAGCAAAACATGCGAACTAATTTGTGACAATTGGTCTAAACCTAGGGCTTTACGGGATCATTCCTCTCCCGTGAAGCGCAATTGGCCCCATCGTTTGAGGGTGGTAATCTCGTGATAAGAAAATGACGTGAGACGCTCTGAAACCATATGAAAACGAAAGTCAGAAATGAAACCGCTAAAAGAAAAGTAAGCCATCATTTTTATTGACTCCGCTATCCGACGGAGGATAACTCTTCACACGCTGCGATGTAGCGTAACGGACCAATAAGGTGTTACCAAGGGTCTAAACTGTCTTATTAGCCGTCCAAATGGACAACTACGCCCAAGACAGCCGTTCTTATTTTTACATGAGAGAGGCTGTTATGGAATCCATAGATTCAAAACGCGATAAGCACAGCAATCTAGTTAGATTACTGAAACTAGAAGATGTTCTTCGGCAAACAAATCTAAGCAAACCGACGATATATCGGTTGATGAATACAGGGCAGTTTCCACGCCCTTTAAAATTATCCCCTAACCGAGTTGCATGGAAAAGTGCTGACGTTGACGATTGGATAAATAGCCGTCCTATTTCGGAGGGCTTTTAAATGGGAAATATAGCTGATGAATTTGAAAGCCGCAGAGAACGTAAACTTAAGTATGGGGATGTGGAAACACCCCTAGCTCAGTTTCCACATATAACTAAGTATTTGGATGGAATTGGAGCTGAATGGGTAGGCTTATCCAAAGCAGCTATTCGTGTTCCAGTTGGTAAATACTACGACCAAACGGGCACGATTAGATTCAATGCTTCTTCTCAATCTGTCGATGCGTCTCCAAAGGAACTGAATCCCACAGATGCAGAGCTGATATACATCAAGGACGAATTAGCACGTGTGGAATTACCCCATTCGATACCTTTCGAAACCTCAACAAAAATGCCCGAACGGTTTAAAAATTTCAGAAAACAAACCAACTCAACGGTCTATCCTTTCAAGAATCACAAGGGCGAAGTGACTATGTACGTCGTCCGCCTTGATAAAGGTGATGGGATGAAGACGTTTCATCCATTTACATATTGGAGTGATAGAGTTGTCAGAAACCAAGAACCTGATACGAAGTTGCCACTATTTGGCGTGGAGAATATCACGAAGAATTGCCGTGTCTTCATACACGAGGGAATGAAAGCTGCCTCGTACTGGCAATATGATAAAAAGACCTACCAAGAAAAAGAGAAGTTAACCAAACACCCTTATTTTGATTTCCTTGCAACTGGTATTCATATCGGCTGGCATGGTGGTGCTACAAATCCATCCCAAACGGATTGGTCAGTTTTGAAAGCTTTGGGTGTTAATGAACTCGTCATCGTTGCCGACCATGACGATGTTGGGAAAGAAGCCGCATACAAAATTACAAGAGAATCTGGCTTGAAGACGAAGCTGCTGCAATTTACCAATGACTTTCCAAAAAGCTTTGATCTTGCTGACGAATTGCCCGAAAAGCTATTTGGTGATGGGGAAAACAGAAAATTCCTAGGACGGCAAATAGATGACCAGTTACATCCTGCGACTTGGGCGTCTTATTCACAGCCAACAAAGGACAAAAAGGTAAATTATCAACCTAATCCAAACTTTGTCTCCGAATGGTATTATATTAGCATACCACAACTTTATGTTCATAAAGATTTCCCTAATAGGCATTTAAGCCAACAACAGTTTAGTGCCATTGTACGCCGCTTTTCGGACGATACTCGTGTATCTGATATTTTGATTAATAACCGTAAAGATGAGGTGCAAAATCTTGCCTATGATCCTTCACAGAAAACTGGACTGGTCACAAAATCTGGCAACACCGCATTTAATACCTTTGTTCCAACTAAAATAAAGCCCGAAGCATCAGATCCCCAACCATTTTTGGACTTCATGAAATACTTAATGCCAGATGATCATGATAGGTCAGAGGCCATGAAATGGTGCGCTACGCTGATCGCTAGGCCTGAAATTCGCATGGGGTATTCGATGTTGTTGATTAGTGAAGCTCAAGGCATTGGCAAAACAACTTTATCAGAAAGCATTTTAGCCCCTCTTGTAGGTGAACATAATGTTTCCTTTCCAAATGAACAAATAATCACGGGGCAATTTAACTCATGGGCAGGATTTAAACGCCTTGCCGTCGTTTCAGAGATTTATCAGGGAGAAGGTTGGAAAGCCTACCATAGTTTAAAAAGCACAATCACTGATCGATATATCGAGCTAAATGAAAAACACAAAGCGGCGATAACGATTGAAAACTGGTTACACATTGTCGCGAGTTCCAACTCTATGGATGCTCTGAAAGTCGCCAGCGAAGATCGGAGATGGCTTATTCCAAAAATTACTGATGTAAAGTGGAGCTCTGCCAACTTCCGCAATTTCTATGAGTGGCTTGATAGTGGCGGCCTGTCATCGATTTACGCATGGGCACAGAACTACGGGGTTTATGTACAACGTGGCCAAGAAGCCCCTGAGACTAATACAAAAAATGAAATGGTGCGGAGTTCGCGTTCAGTATTCCTTCAAGAAGCGATCGCCCTTGTTGAGGGCCATTTGGAGGTCGCTACTCCAAGGGTTGTTGTCTTGGGGCATCTAATTGATATTTCAAAAAAGATCGAAACACACAAATGTTTTGACAGACCACGAGCTTTTAGGCGTGCATTGCAAGAAGAGGGCTGGGTGGTGTGTAAAGACAGGTTTTCAGTAAAAGGCAGAAATGAATACATAATGTTGAACCAACAAGCCACCCTTGGCCTTAAAGGCCTCGCAGATGATGAAGCAAAATCCACTATTCGTACTTGGATTGAAACGGCTTCAATAAATGTCCAAGAGGGCAATATTTAAATTGCAATCTAGCCGCCCAAACGCCCAAAAAATCTACATTTTGCTTTTTTCATTTCTATTTCTAACTACCTTCAGAATTTAAAAATGAAGAAAGTCAAAAGCAAAAAAAAGTGGGCGTTTGGGCGGCACATCCCCTGCATGCAATTCGTTCTATTATCTCGCATGGATTTGTGGAAAACCCTACCCGACTTTTGCAGCTATCAATATCCCCGTGTTAGTAAAGGAGAACGATTGAATTTAGGGGACAACGCCTTCCAAATTTGTTGGAATATACTTCAGGGTTTCGCGGGGTTTCCATTTCCAGTGTTATAGGGTGTGCGGAAATACTAATGTATTCAGTGATTTATGGTGCTGCTGGGGAGAATTGAACTCCCGACCTCTCCCTTACCAAGGGAGTGCTCTACCTCTGAGCTACAGCAGCCTAATTTCTGTAGCAACGTACAGAAAAGAAACCCTATTTGAAACCCCAATTCAAAAAGCGAATTGGAATATTCTTATTTAACAACACGCTGCCAGTTTGGACCTCACCCTTACCAAGGGTGTGCTCTACCACTGAGCTACCACAGCATTCGCGGCGTGATTAGCGGCTCTTTGCTAGCGGTGCAAGCATAATCTGGACCTTGTTTTCCCCTTAGGTTACAGAAGAACCCATGACGCAAGGCAAGAAAAATTCAGATGACCCAAAAGCCACATCCAACCGTGAACAACGGTTGAAACAGGCGTTGAAAGCCAACATGGCGAGGCGTAAAGCACAAGCCAAGGCACGCAAGGGCACAAACTGTAAAGAGCAGGATTAATACGATGGATTCCATTTTGGTCAAAGGCGGCGGCGAACTCAACGGGCAAATCCCGATTGCGGGGGCGAAAAATGCCTGTTTAACGTTGATGCCCGCCACATTGTTGAGCGAAGAGCCCCTGACATTAACCAACGCACCGCGCCTGTCGGACATCAAAACAATGACCGCCTTGTTGCAATCGCTGGGCGCCGAGGTGACCAGCCTGCAAGGGGGCAAGGTTTTGGCGATGTCGTCGCATGACATCAACAATCACAAGGCGGATTACGAAATTGTGCGCAAAATGCGCGCGTCGATATTGGTTTTGGGGCCCATGCTGGCCCGCTATGGCCATGCCGAGGTTTCTTTGCCCGGCGGCTGTGCCATTGGCGCGCGGCCCGTGGATTTGCACCTTAAAGGGCTAGAAGCCTTGGGCGCGGAATTGGAATTACGCGACGGCTATGTGCATGCCAAGGCCAAGGGCGGTCTTAAGGGCGGCATCGTGGAATTTCCCTTTGTATCTGTCGGGGCCACGGAAAACATCCTGATGGCGGCGACACTGGCCAAGGGCACAACGGTGATCAAAAATGCAGCCCGGGAACCTGAAATTGTCGATTTGGCCGAGTGTTTGATCCGAATGGGCGCGGCCATTTCTGGCCACGGCACTTCTACTATTACGATCGAGGGAAAGGACCGGCTGAACGGGGCCACCCATCCGGTCGTGACTGACCGCATTGAATTGGGCACCTATATGTTGGTGCCGGCGATTGCGGGCGGCTCGGTTGAATTGCTGGGTGGCCGCCTGTCGCTGGTCAGTGCATTTGCGGAAAAACTGGCGGCAACCGGTGTCGATATCGAGGAAACCCGGAACGGTCTGCGGGTCAGTCGCAAAAATGGCCGGATTTCGGCGGTTGACGTGAAAACCGAACCTTTTCCCGGCTTTCCCACCGATTTGCAGGCGCAGATGATGGCCCTGTTGTGTACCGCAAATGGCACCAGCGTTTTGGAAGAAACGATTTTTGAAAACCGTTTTATGCACGCGCCGGAATTGATCCGCATGGGGGCACAAATTGACGTTCACGGCGGGCATGCCACTGTCACGGGTGTTGAAAAACTCAAGGGGGCGCCGGTGATGGCCACCGATTTGCGCGCGTCTGTATCGCTGATACTGGCCGGTCTGGCCGCCGAGGGGGAAACTTTGGTCAATCGTGTCTATCATCTGGATCGCGGTTATGAACGGGTCGAAGAAAAACTGGCCGCTTGCGGCGCCAGCATCACCCGGATCAAAGAACCATGAGCGACGCAAGTTTTAAAGACGGGGCGACAAAACCCTTGAACCTTGCCGCATTGGACAGCGACGGTTTGGCGGTTTTATCCGCGCTGGTTCAGGATTCAGTTTTTCCAATCAGTGAGATGCGCCTTGATCCCAAGGCGCGCAGGTTTGCGCTTTTGCTGAACCGATTTAGGTGGGAAGACCAATCAGCAGATGGCCCAAAGCCGCGCGAATACGAACGTGTGCAATCGGTACTGGCCTTTGACGGTGTGTTGAATGTTGCCAGCCAAGGCATAGATCGCAGCGACAAGGATGTGGTTCTGTCATTGTTGACGATCAGCTTTGAAGCAACCGGCGAAGGCGCGGGAAACATTCTGTTAACCCTCGCAGGTGACGGTGCCATTCGCCTGAACGTTGAAATGCTGGACGTATTGTTAAAAGACGTCACGCGCCCCTATTTGGCACCCTCAAAGCGTGCCCCTTCGCACCCGGAATGAAAATTTGCCCCAATATCTGAACATAAATGACGCTGATTTCGAGGCTCGCTTTCAGGTACTGCTGAGCGCAAAACGCGAAGACGCACCGGATGTGGATGCAACCGTTGCACAGATCATCAATGACGTGCGCACCCGTGGCGATGCGGCGGTTTGCGAGTTGACCGCCAAATTCGATCACTTGGATTTGCGCCCGGAAACACTGGCATTCAGCGACGCGGAAATTGACGCTGAGTGCGAAAAAGTACCACAGGATCAACGCGATGCGTTGGAACTTGCGGCCAAACGCATTACCGATTATCACGCCCGCCAACTGCCCCACGATGAACTGTGGCAGGATGAACATGGTGCCACATTGGGGTGGCGCTGGACGGCAATTTCGGCCGCGGGGCTTTATGTTCCCGGTGGTTTGGCTTCCTATCCCAGCTCGGTTTTGATGAACGCAATTCCCGCCAAAGTTGCCGGCGTCAAACGCTTGGTGGTAACAGCACCGACCCCGAATGGCATCTGCAATCCACTGGTATTGATGGCCGCGCGGCTGGCCGGCGTGGACAAGGTATACCGCATTGGCGGGGCGCAAGCGATTGCGGCCTTGGCCTATGGCACCGAGACAATTACGCCCGTCGACAAAATCACCGGACCGGGGAACGCCTTTGTCGCGGCGGCCAAGCGGCGGGTTTTTGGCAAGGTGGGCATTGATATGATTGCCGGGCCGTCGGAAATTCTGGTGATCGCCGATCAAGACAATGATCCCGATTGGATCGCCTATGATTTGCTCAGCCAAGCAGAACACGACGAAAGTGCCCAATCGATTTTAATCACCGACAGTCAAGAATTTGCCAATGCCTGTGGGCAATCTGTGAGTAAAATTTTGAAAACATTGCAACGTCAAGATATTGCGTCCGCAAGTTGGCGTGAATTTGGGGCGATCATCGTCGTGGATAACCTTGCGCAGGCGGCGATGCTGTCGGATCGCATTGCCCCGGAACATTTGGAATTATGCGTGTCCGATCCCGCTGAACTGGCACAAAAAACCACCCACGCAGGGGCGATTTTCATGGGCAGCCTAACACCTGAGGCAATCGGCGATTACATCGGCGGGCCAAACCATGTTTTGCCCACCGCCCGATCAGCGCGATTTTCCAGCGGCTTGAACGTGCTGGATTTTATGAAACGAACGACCTTGGCCCAAATGACCCCCGCCGCGCTGCGCGCTATCGGGCCGGCGGCTGAAATACTGGCAAAATCAGAAGGGCTGCAAGCACACGGCCTGTCTGTGGCGGCCCGTCTTGCGCGACTGAATGAGGAAAGCGAATGAGCAACCGATTGATCCAGATCGACATTGACGACAGTTCAATGGCGCCGCCCACCGCCGAGATAGAACAAGAACGCAAAGTCGCGATTTTTGATTTGTTGGAAGACAATTCTTTTGCCTTGCCCGGCAAACCCGACAAGCCCGCGCCAATCGGGCCCTATCGATTGCATCTGGCGATCCGCGACCGCCGTCTGGTTTTCGACGTGCAAAGCGAGGACGAAATTCCGGTGGCGGAATTTCATCTGTCACTTAGCCCGTTCCGGCAGGTGGTGAAAGATTATTTCCAAATCTGCGAAAGCTATTTTGAGGCGGTCAAACGCTTGCCGCCAGCGCAAATCGAGGCCATCGATATGGCGCGACGCGGCATTCACAACGAAGGCGCGGTTGTGTTGCAGGAACGACTGGAAAACAAAGCGACCATAGACAAAGACACATCGCGGCGGCTTTTCACCCTGATCTGTGTGCTGCATTTTGGCGGATGAGGTGCCCATAACGCTACCGGATTCGGTGCTGTTTTGTTGCGACCACAATGCCGTGCGTTCGCCGATGGCAGAAGGCATTATGAAAAAGTTTTACGGAACAGCCGTTTATGTTCAATCAGCGGGCGTTCATAATGACATGGAAATCGATGGGTTTTCTGTTGCGGTTTGCGCCGAAATGGGCATCGAACTTAGCCGCCACCGATCCCGCAGCTTTGATGAAATGCGCGAATGGGGCGATGATTTGGCAACTTTTGGCTTGGCCATTGCCCTGTCGCCCGCCAGTCAAAGACAGGCCTTGGAACTGACCAGATACGCGCATTTAGAGGTTGAATATTGGCCGATTCTCGACCCGACAGGCATGGGAGAGCTGCGGGCCGAAAAACTGGTATATTACCGTCAGGCCCGCGACCAGATTGTTGACCATATTTTGAAACGCTTCGGGCCAGTTCAAAACGAGTAAAACCAACCGTGATAATTTTGGCATTTCCCAAGCCAGCAAAAGCCCCGACTTATCGTTAGCAGACGCAAAAGCAGATGCAAAATATCACGCCCCCGATCGCCTGTACCAGCCCCATATAAACCACCCCAGACACAAAGCGGCGTTATGGCAAAAGCAAACCACCAGTCGCACGATCCACCGATTACGCCCAAAACCGCCCTGATTGGGTTGAAAATAGTGGATGAATCGACATCAACACGCATATATCCAGCAACTACCGCTTGAATAATCACCAAAACCACATCATTTAAGGTCTCGCATGGGGAAAGCCCCATGTTTTGATTATTTAGGAGAGACCATGGCCAAGGAAGAACTGCTCGAATTTCCCGGTGTCGTTAAGGAACTCCTGCCCAATGCGACATTTCGGGTCGAGCTTGAAAACGGCCATGAAATCATCGCACATACGGCAGGCAAAATGCGCAAAAACCGCATTCGTGTTCTGGCTGGCGATAAGGTACAAGTGGAAATGACCCCCTATGACCTGACAAAGGGTCGTATCAACTATCGCTTTAAATAAGCCGGTGCGTCTGGTTTTAGGGTCAGCCAGCCCGCGACGGCTGGAACTATTGGCCCAGATCGGGGTTGTGCCGGACGAAATTCGCGCGCCCGATATTGATGAAACACCAATGCCCGCCGAAAAACCCCGCGCATATTGCAACCGAATTGCCCGTCAAAAACTGGCCGCGATCACGGCGGCACCAGATGAACTGGTGCTGTGCGCCGATACCACCGTGGCCATGGGGCGGCGCATCATGGGCAAGCCGGAAAATGCCGGTCAGGCGGCCGAGTTTTTGCTAAAATTATCGGGCCGCCGGCACCGTGTTGTCACCGCGATTGCGCTGAAATACGGCGCGCAGGTGTGGACGCGGGATGTGGTAACCACGGTGCAGATGAAACGGTTGTCTGATAACGAGCTGAACGGCTATCTGGCGACCGGTGATTGGCGCGGCAAGGCCGGTGCTTATGCCATTCAGGGGCCAGCGGCCTGTTTGATCCCGTGGATTTCCGGGTCGTTTTCCGCCGTTGTCGGCCTGCCGCTGGCCGAAACCGCCAGCCTGCTGCGCAGCGCCGGATACCCACTATTGGAGGCATCATGAAGGGACGATTGGTAGCACTGGACCACGTCAATGGTCGCGCCGCCGCGGCGTTGATCGTTGATGGACAATTGGAAGATTTCCTGATCGATCCGGTCGATGACGGACCCGCCCTGCCGGGCACGATTTATCGCGCAACCGTGGATCGCCTGATCAAGGGGCAAGGTGGTGTGTTTTTGAAAACACCCGACGGAAACGCCTATTTGCGCGGTGCCAAAGGCCGCGCGCCCGGGGAGATCATGTTGGTTCAGGTCACCGGCGTAACAGAGCCCGGAAAAGGTATCCCCGTGACCGATAGGCTGTTGTTTAAAAGCAAGTTTGCCATTGTCACACCAGACCGTCCGGGCCTGAATATTTCGCGCTCTATTACCGACGAAGACCTGCGCCTGACCCTGCGTGCCGCGGTTGAACCCCTGTGCGAAGATGATCGCATGGGCGTGATATTGCGTTCGATTGCCGCCGAGGCCGATCCTGATGAGGTGGCCGAAGATGCCAGCGAAATGCTTGATTTGGCCCATGCCATGGATGCCGAGCGAACAGGCGCGCCGCAACTGTTGTTCAATGGGCCTGACGCGCATCACATGGCCTGGCGCGAATGGGGTATTCCTGACGACGTGGAAACCGAAATGGGCTGTTTTGAACACACCGGGGTGTTGGAACAAATGGCGGCAATTTTTGCCGATGGCATGGCGCTTGCTGGCGGCGGTACCTTGTATGTTGAACCCACCCGTGCCTTGGTGGCGGTGGATGTGAACACCGGTGCCGATGGCTCACCCATGGCCGGTCTGAAAACCAATATTGCCGCCGCCCGCGCCCTGCCACGCGCCCTGCGCCTGCGCGGATTGGGCGGGCAAATTGTTGTGGATTTTGCCCCGATGGCGAAAAAAGATCGCAAGCAATTGGAACAGGTTTTGACGGCAGCCTTCAAGAAAGACAGCACCGAGACAAATCTGGTGGGCTGGACGGTCATGGGCAACTTTGAATTGCAACGCAAACGCGAACGCGCGCCACTTGTGGCCAAGGACCTGACATGAGCTGCCCGATCTGCAAAAAACCGACGATGACCGAATTTCGCCCGTTTTGTTCGTTGCGCTGCGCCGATGTCGATTTGGGGCGCTGGGTCACCGGCAAATATGCGATCCCGGCCGAAGATGACGACAGCATTGACGACGCCGCGCAAGCAATCGAAAACAATGGTCAAAATATTCACTAGAATGGGCAAAAGGCCCTTGCCAGTCAGCCGCCCCTCGCCTAGAACATCGCGACCCAGAACAGAAATGTTCACCCGTGCCCGGGTAGCTCAGGGGTAGAGCAGTGGACTGAAAATCCTCGTGTCGGTGGTTCAAATCCGCCCCCGGGCACCATTTAAATTAAGTAAAACAGTAACTTGCTAGACTTCTTGTGGCGCGCCGCCACCTTTGGCACAGATTTACACTACCTTTGGCACACCAAATCTGAAATTCTAACGCTCTCAGCGTGATGGCGGATCAGTTTTCAGGCAGTTGTGCAAATCTCTGTGATCTCTAAACGTGGTGCTAAATCACATGGAGAGTACACTTGGAAAAACCTGATTTTACAGCAGAGCCAAAGATTGAAGCGCGTTATTGGTTAACCATTGCCACCTGCGTCACCTAGGGCAATGTGGGTGATATCGCCTTCAAGCCCTTGGCCCGAAGTCGATAAAATGGCATTCAAGCCAGCGTCGGTGATTGTGGGAGAGATAAATTTGGTCATGATGCCTCACGCTGCTTGGGCTGTAAATTTGTGAATTTGAAGAACGCTCACACCAGAAGTTGCCGCGATATTGCTCTTGAACTGGGAGGCTCTCGTGGCTTCGCCCATTGGGCGAACCATCGTCAATGCCGCCGAAATCGGCCTAAAGACTATGGATTGCTTGAACGAAGTTGGTCGCAAAGCGTCACCGCTCGGTTGCGAAATCTGTATCGTTTGCGCGACTGGCAAAATCTCAACATCGCGCTGCATGTTGACGCCAATGCGGATCGCACTTTGCTGGGACTTTCGCTTTGTAGCACTAATCATGCGACTGGCCGCTTCAATGATGCGCGGCCCAAGAATGGCATCCTCATCAAAGAGCGTTTCCCTTGCGATTTTCTGCCGCTTCCAACCTTTGGCTTCCAGATCATCCACCTGACGCTTCAACCGTTTGCGATCCAAAGTGAGCGGTACATGGATCGTTTCTCCACCACCGCAATAATCACAAAGCATCTGCGCCTGTAATCTGCCCAACTTCATCAATTGATGATCGTCGGATAGTGTTTTGGGAATGCGCAACTCAAGACCACCGAATTGGTCAACCAATGAAATAACCATGCCAAGCCCAAAAGTATCGGCAATGTCTTGCATGGAAGCAGGGAGCGATCCCGTAAACAGAGAACGTGAGTTATGGCCGATTTTCATGAGCGCACCTCTATTTCTGTTTCTAAGCGCAACGCTGCTAGCGTGACAGCCTTAAGGCGATCTTGAAGAATGACGCGCTTGTGAGAATTGGCTGCGGACATTATGAAATCACGGACCTTGGTGAGGCCTTCCAACACCAAAGGTAAGCGACCGGCAAATCCGACGGGCGCAACAAAGAATAGAAAATGGTGATGTCAGCATTGATGAACTTGCTGCGCTGCACGGCATACATCCATGGACATTACGGCGGCGGATTGGAGAGTTAGAGGGTAGCAGTTGACGGGCTGTCATGTGCTGTTTGGAGTGTCATTTTAGCAGCCAGTTGCGTTTTTCTGGCGTATCCGCGCTCTAAGTTGACAGCGATTACCCCTTGATTTCAGCGGCCTAGAACAATTTGTTGACTTAATATCATCCTCGTGATACTAATCATACATGCTGGAAATTTCAAAAGACGATATCTTAAAAAGCCTCAAACGTGACAACCCATGGTGGGATGCTGCCTACGAGATTCCTCTGAGTCCGACAGAAAAAAAACGGGCCTATTTTACTCCATTCACGCAACTTGCATTGGATTGGGGCGTTCGGCGCTCAACAATTCTCATGGGACCACGCCGCGTTGGTAAGACCGTAATGCTGCGCCAGATGATCGAAAAAGCCATTTCAGATGGTTTCGACGGTCAAAACATCCTCTTCGTATCCATCGATACACCGCTTTACAGCGGTATGCCGCTGACGCGCCTGATCGAACTATTTGAAGAGGTCACTGCGCACGATCCCAATGAGCGCCGGATTATCGTTTTTGACGAGATACAGTATCTCAAGGATTGGGAAGTTCACCTTAAGGTGCTGACCGACCAACATCCCAACACGCGATTTATTGCCTCTGGTTCTGCCGCAGCGGCCCTGCGATTGAAAAGCCAGGAATCCGGTGCCGGTCGATTCACTGACTTCTTCTTGCCCCCACTGACATTCGCGGAATTTCTGGCATTTCGAGACCTTGAAGACGAACTGATCGATGTCGCCCAGTCTGGAGCCACCCTGCGCTTTGCGACGTCCAACATCGAGCGATTGAACATTGAATTCATCAACTACTTAAACTTCGGCGGCTACCCAGAGGCTGTATTGAACGAGCGCATTCAATCTGACGTTCAACGATATCTAGGGCGCGACATTATCGACAAGGTTCTATTGCGCGATCTACCAAGCCTTTATGGTATTCAAGACATTCAGGAATTGAACCGGCTTTTCACAACCATCGCCTACCACACAGGGAATGAAATCAGCCTCGACGGGCTGGCACAAAGTTCTGGGGTAGCTAAAAACACGATCACGAAATACCTCGACTACTTAGAAGCAGCGTTTCTGATCGTGCGCGTGCGCCGTGTCGATGACTCAGGGAAGACGTTCCAGCGGATGCGCCATTTCAAGGTCTACTTGACCAACCCGTCGATGCGCTCGGCCTTATTTGCCCAGCTTTCTGATGGCGACCAAGCCATGGGGGCAATGGCCGAAACGGCGATTTTCAGCCAGTGGTTTCATTCTGACCTGATGAAGAATCTGCACTATGCACGTTGGAAAAAGGGGCGCACAGAACTGGAAGTTGATTTGGTCCGTGTTGATCCTGCGCGCCTCAAGCCGACATGGGCATATGAGATCAAATGGTCGGATCGATTTGCGGATCAGCCGGGCGAATTGCGCGGTCTCATCGAGTTTGCCAAGCGCAACTTCGGCGAAGAAATCCCAGCGGGAGCCACCACCAAAACGATCACGCAAAATAGCGAAATCGACGGGGTTGCCATACGTCATTTCCCTTGCGCGCTGCATTGCTACCAGGTTGGAAAAAATGTTGCGGAAGGCCGCGCGCCATAGCATGCGGCGAGAACCAACAACCGTTGCTTTGAATGCCGTCTATTTTGTAAACTTTGGGTTCACAAAATAGGCCGTCCACAAAGCCGCTGATCAAAACAAACTCAATTGGCGGGAAGCTGCTTCATTACGTTTCCACGTTTCCGACTGCGCCGCATGATCCAGCCACGCCATGACATAGTCTACAGGTGTGCCAATATCTGCGATCTGCTCAGGTGTGAGGAAATGCGACTTGTAGCCCGTCTCTGTGATCGGCAACGGCACGCGCTTATCGCTGACCACTTCGATATGATCAATTTCCACCGCTTTTGCCCACATCGGACAATGGCGGATTTTGAGGCTGATCCCGCGCCATTCGGCACGGAACACGGTGTAACGGTCGTCGGGCTTAGCGGTAGGCGTAGACATAGCGTTTCCCCGCAATTGTGATTTCAGAAAAATCTACCGCCAGATCACGCGCGATGGCGTCATAGTCGATGTAGAATTGAAGTTGTTCGGGCACTTCGCCAAACAAACCGTCATCAACAAACTGTTCCGCCAGTTCCCGCATGGTGCTGACACCATAGACATCAATACCGTAGTGGTCGGGATCGTCCTGAGGGTCAAAGCTGCATCCCAACTCACCCGTGGCTATGATGGTAATCCCCCCATTTCTAATGGGGTCCGCTTGTAGAATTATGCGGCTAGTTTCAGTTTCATGGCAGGTGTGATCCCGCCGATGGCCATGTTGGGCCGG
>Ga0316204_10004412_pt1 | contig 25276 bp, 25 predicted proteins | sample 6monrhotite_MG_2_FD_205661 | JGI IMG/M metagenome (GOLD analysis project Ga0316204, IMG submission 205661) | Microbial mat bacterial communities from mineral coupon in-situ incubated in ocean water Damariscotta River, Maine, United States -... | ecosystem: Environmental > Aquatic > Marine >... | reverse complement strand
ATCAGTTTCATCATTTATTGCCGGAGTTTTCGGCGTTGGAAAATGTAGCGATGCCATTAATGATTGGCGGCGTGCCTACGGCTCAAGCAAGGGCCAGGTCGGCAGATATGTTAAGTCGCGTGGGCTTGGATCACCGTTTGAAGCATAAGCCAGGGGAGTTGTCAGGTGGGGAGCGACAGCGCGCAGCCGTAGCGCGTGCGTTGGTGACGAATCCAAAGTGTGTTTTGGCGGACGAACCAACAGGGAACTTAGATAAGCAAACGGCCTTGCAAGTCTATGACTTGATGCTGGAGTTGAATCAGGAGCTGGGAACAAGTTTTGTGGTTGTTACTCATGATTTGAATTTGGCCGCTCGCATGGATAGGGCATTAACCTTGGACCAGGGGCTTTTAGTTACTGCAGAGCTACCTAGTAGTTAATGTTTGTCCATTGACTGCTGTTCACGTTTTTTCTTTGCCCGTAGTCGGCGTAAGCGGCGTCTTTTTATGTATCTAATAATATGTAGTCGCCATAACAACTGCATGCTGATGTAGCCGAGCACAGAGGTAATAATGCTGAGTATTAGGCAGCCCAAGAGAAAAGGCTGCCAAATCGCCCCGAGTTCAACCATGAGCCAATCAAAGGAAAGCTCAAAGGAAAAATCATGGGTGGGCTCTTGCAGTACCCAACTACCTAATTTATAGGCAAAGTAGAATATAGGTGGAATGGTCAGTGGGTTCGTAATCCAGACCAGGGCAAATGAAATGGGTAGATTGACGCGCACGACAATGGCTAGCGCTGCGGCAATGAACATCTGAAACGGTACTGGGATAAAGGCACAAAACAGACCTACAGCGAATGCGCCAGCTACCGAATGACGATTTAAATGCCAAATATTAGGGTCGTGCAGTAGCGTACCAAAAAGCTTTAAGTGCTTATGGTTTCGAACTGTGTCATGGTTAGGCATGTATCTGCGTATGATTTTTTTTGGCATTCAGTACGTACGCTAGCTAATAATGTAAAGCAAGTCAGTCATTATCCACATATTTAGTTACAGGGATAGTTAAATCATGCGATTAGGGACGATCGCATTCCTTTTAGGAATTTTACTGTTACAACAGTTAGTTGCTGTGCCCGATAGCTATTGGGCATGGTTTTTGTGCCTCAGCCTACCACTAAGTTTCCTTGTAAAAAAACCGTTTAATCTGGTTTTCTGGTTATTAAGTGGATTTTTATACGGTTTAGTCCATGCACATTACGCCCTGTACCCAGAATTAAATGCCAATTATGAAGGTAATGATGTTTGGATTGAGGGTGTCATTGCGAGTGTTCCAAAGGATCTGTCCGGTGGTGTGCGGTTTGAATTTGATGTTGATTTAAATGATTCTGCCGTGACGGGGTTACCGGACAAACTTCGACTCAGTTGGTATCGTTCTGACGTAGTTATCAAGGCTGGCGAGCGTTGGCGTTTAAAAGTAAAGCTAAAACGGGCGTACGGTTTTATGAATCCTGGCGGCTTTGATTATGAGGCCTGGTTGTTTGCTCAGGGGATACGAGCTACAGGCTATGTCAGGCAGGATTCAGAGAATAAACGATTATCAAGTCCGGCTGGATTGTTCGCTCAGCTCTTGTCTGTACGAGCATCGCATGCGGCATATGTAATGGATCAGCGTCCGGCGCTAGAGTTTGGAGGAATGCTGGCGGCTTTAAGTGTCGGTGTTAGGCATGATATCGCTGATGAGCACTGGCAGGTGCTGCTTAAAACAGGCACAAATCACTTGATGGCGATTTCCGGCCTACATGTGGGATTGGTGGCTGGGTTTGGTTTTTTTCTGATTCAGTGGTTCTGGCGTCGTTTTGAAGTTCTATGTTTATACATGCCTGCTCAAAAGGCAGGAGCGATAGCTGCGATTGTAGTGGCGGCTATTTATGCCTTATTGGCTGGCTTTTCTGTTCCGACCCAACGCGCTTTTATTATGGTGGCCGTCGCTATGCTGGGTTTGTTGTTGCAGCGAAATTTTGCTCATACCCAATTGCTGGCGATGGCTTTGTTGGTGGTTCTTGTTGTTGACCCTTTAGCAGTGATGGTTCCCGGATTCTGGCTATCGTTTATTGCTGTCATGATTATTTTGTATTGCGGTAGTGGTCGGGTAGGCGAGGCCAGTATTTGGTCGCGCTGGGGGAAGATTCATACTGTGCTTGGTTTAGCTTTGTTGCCGATGACATTTTTGTTTTTTCAGCAAGGCTCTTTGATTGCTCCGTTAGCTAACCTTGTGGCCGTGCCTTGGGTTAGTTTTGTTGTGGTACCACTTACTTTGTTGGGCGCAGGGTTGGCCGGTATAGCACCGTGGTTAGGGCACCTGATTCTTTCGGTTGCAGATGTCACCTTAGGTTGTATATGGCCATTTTTAGTCTTTTTATCGGAGCTGCCGGGAGGTCATGTCCGTGTTGGTATTCATGAGTTAGTCCTTTTTGTTGCGGCCACTATTGGTTTGTGTTGGTTGTTAGCACCGAAGGGAGTGCCTGCTCGGTGGTTGGGTTTGATTTGGCTGGGTGGTTTGTTTTTTATACCGCAACAACGCCCTGCTTATGGCGAGTATTGGTTTACTTTGCTTGATGTTGGGCAAGGGTTGGCGGCGGTGGTGGAAACGCAAAACTCTGTTTTAGTCTTTGATGCTGGGCCTAAATACAGTCAAAGCTTTAATGCCGGTGAGGCCGTGCTTTTGCCCTTTTTGGCGAGTCGCGGGATTAGTCAGGTAGACCTAATGATGATTAGCCATGGAGATAATGATCACTTGGGTGGAGCAAATAGTGTATACGAGGGGATAGCGGTGAAGCGGGTAGTTACCAGCGTACCTGATTTGATTGCATGGACTCAGGCGGAGTCATGTTTGCGTGGTCAATCCTGGCGTTGGGAAGGCGTTTTGTTTGAGGTGCTGCATCCTCCTGCCCAATTTTCTGGTATTGAAAATGACGGTTCGTGTGTAATCAAGGTGTCTACTTCTATAGGTGTGCTGTTGTTGACTGGAGATATCGAGGCGAGGGCAGAGCAAGGGTTAATCGCCCATTATTCATCGAGCGAGTTAAAGGCCGACGTGTTAGTCGCCCCACACCATGGTAGCAAAACGTCCTCGACCGAAAGGTTCGTCGCCGTTGTGCAGCCTAATTACGTTTTGTTTGCTGTGGGGTATCGAAACCGTTGGGGCTTTCCTGCCAATGAGGTCGCTGCACGATATGAGGAGTTGGGGGCACAGTTATATGAAAGTCATACCAGCGGTGCGATTAGTTTTAAGTTTACGGCCTCAGGGCTTAGTGAGCCTTATCAATATAGAATAGAAAAAGCTCGATATTGGCACCACTTAGCGCAATAGAACATTCAGTCAGTTAAAAAAATCGAGTATGATTGCGGCTTACCGAATTGGAAACGAGGAGTGAATTTCCAGTGCTCGAAATAGTGAAGTCTGGTGGTTGGTTAATGATTCCCATTGTTCTATGCTCGATTGTCGCGTTGGCAATTTGTGCGGAGAGAGCGTGGGCCCTGCAAAAACGTCGTATTTGTCCAACGCATTTGTTGGCGCAGATTTGGAATTGGATTAAAAAGAATGAATTAGATAAAGCCAAGATCAAAGAATTGCAGGAAGGTTCACCCTTGGGGCGTGTATTGGCGGCCGGATTGGTTAATCGTCACTATGAGCGTGCGGTGATGAAGGAGGCCATCGAAGAAACAGGTCGTCACGTTGTGATTGAGCTGGAGCGTTTTTTAAATACCTTGGGTACGATTGCGGTAATCGCGCCCTTATTGGGTTTGCTCGGTACTGTTATTGGAATGATCAAGGTGTTTACCGCGATTACTTTACAAGGTGTGGGTAATGCAAACGAGTTAGCTGGGGGGATCTCTGAAGCCTTGATTACGACAGCGGCAGGCTTATTGATTGCTATTCCGGCATTGATCTTTTACCGCTATTATCAGCGAAAAGTGGATGAGCTTGTTATCTCTATGGAGCAGGAATCGTTGAAACTCGTTGAGGTGCTGATGGGGCTTCGAGAGCGCGACGATAGCGAGGGTGACCAGTTTTGAATATGCGTAAGTTCAGAAAAGATGATACTGAAGTCAATATGGCACCATTGATTGACGTCGTCTTTTTGTTGCTAATTTTTTTCATGGTGACAACTACTTTTCGTGAAGAGTCTGAGATCCAAATAGATTTACCTAAAGCGGCCAATGAGCCGATGGATGCGATGCCTGAAGCGATTGAAGTTATTATTGATCGAGATGGTAAGTTTTATGTCGATGATCAGGCCTTGATCAATACGCAAGTTGATACGTTGAAGCGGGCATTTCGCCAGTCGTTAGGGGAGCGCCAAAACGTGCCAGTGATCGTCAGTGCTGATGCAAACGCGCCTCATCAAGCGGTTGTCAAAGCAATGGATGCGGCTAGGCAGGTTGGTTTATCCAAGTTATCAATAGCTACGCGTAATTTTAAAGAAGAGTAAGTGATCTAAAGGCGGCGCATTTGTGTCGCCTTGTTTTTTAATTGATTTTTCTATGTCGAAACTGGAACAACGCTGGTATAGCGGTCCACTCCCTATTGCTCTTTTGCCTATAGAGGGGCTTTATCGGGCGATAACTGCTGTGCGCCGTCTGGCTTACCGTGGTGGTCTTTTTCGAAGCTATGCATTGCCCGTACCCGTGGTTATTGTCGGCAATATTAGTGTGGGTGGGACAGGTAAGACTCCTTTAACAACCTACTTGGTCGATCTTCTAAAAGCTAATGGCTACACGCCAGGCATTATTACGCGGGGTTATGGCGGCAAGGCGAAGCAGTGGCCCCAATTGGTGACAGCTTATAGTGATTCGTTGTTGGTCGGGGATGAGCCGGTATTGCTTGCTCAGCGCTGTGCTTGTCCCGTTGTTGCGGGTCCTAATCGTGTCGAGGCTGGTCTGCGCTTATTAAATGAATATTCATGCAATATCATACTGAGTGATGATGGCCTACAGCATTATCGTTTGCGGCGTCAGGTTGAAATTGTCGTGCTTGATGGTGAACGTCGCTTTGGTAATGAGCACTGCTTGCCCGTCGGGCCTTTGCGGGAGCCCTTGTCGCGATTGTCGTTAGTGGATTTTGTCGTGGCTAATGGTAAGGCCATGCCTGGGGAAGTTTCTATGCAGTTACAGTCCGGTGATGCGATTTCGTTATTGACGGGCGGTACTGAAGCATTATTGGCTTGGCGTGATAAAACGGTGCATGCAGTCGCAGGTATTGGCAATCCACTTCGTTTTTTTAATATGTTACGTAGTCAAGGTTTAGATGTAATCGAGCACGCATTTCCTGATCATCATCAGTTTTGTGAGGTTGATATTTGTTTTGATGATGGGCTGCCTGTTCTGATGACAGAAAAAGATGCAGTAAAGTGTATGGGGTTTTGTGATGAGACTCATTGGGCGGTGCCAGTGGAGGCAAGGTTATCCACTGGTTTCTCTGATAAATTATTAGCATTATTGGCTCGATAAATATCGAGTTGAGGAGTCTTAAGTGGATGTAAAGTTACTTGATCTTCTGGTTTGCCCTATATGCAAGGGTCCCTTGGTTTATGTGAAAGCTGCTCAGGAATTGGTGTGTCGAGGGGATCGTTTAGCGTATCCAATAAAAAATGATATTCCCGTCATGTTGGAAGATGAGGCTCGCCAATTGGCGGTTGATGAGGAAATAAAATGAGGTTTCAGGTGGTCATTCCGGCACGCCTTGCTTCAACTCGTTTGCCAGGCAAGCCATTGTTGGATATTGCCGGTAAGCCAATGATTCAGCATGTTTATGAACGTGTTATTAGCAGTGGGGCTGAGAATGTGGTTATCGCCACTGACCATGTTGATGTGGCGCGGGTAGCGGGGCAGTTTGGAGCTACGGTATGTATGACATCTGTGTCTCATCGCTCTGGCACTGAGCGGTTATCAGAGGTCATTGAGTTGATGGGCTGGTCTGGCGATGAAATTATCGTCAACGTACAGGGTGACGAACCCTTAATTCCTCAAGCTTTAATTAAGCAAGTAGCGACTAATTTAAATAATAATGCTGACGCCAGTGTCGCGACTTTATGTGAGAAAATCACCGACTCGGTCGAATTTTTTGATCCAAATGCCGTTAAAGTCGTTTTCGATAAGTTCGGTATGGCTATGTATTTCAGTCGCGCACCTATACCTTGGAATCGTGACGCATTTGCTAGTGATAAGAGTTGCTTGCTTGATGAGGGCCAATATTTTCGTCATATTGGTCTGTATGCGTATCGAGCGAGTCTGGTTGCTGAATATATGGCATGGCCGGCATGCTCATTGGAGGGTGTTGAGGCGCTGGAGCAACTAAGGATTTTATGGAATGGACAGAATATTCATGTTGCTGAGGCTTGCGAGAAAACAGCGCCGGGTGTCGATACGGAGGCTGATCTGGCGTTAATTCGTCAACTCCTACAATAAATGATTGACGTTTAAATCGCTGAATGCGGAGCTATAGGCAACGCCATCGCTATCGAGGATAGGGACGGTGTAGGTGGTTGGCACTTTACGGTGAGCCTCACCGTGTTGATCTGCTTGAATGGTGCTACTTAAGGTTCTTTGTTGAAGAATTAGGCTCGGACCGTCTTCAAGTATTTCGATGATGTGACAAGGCTTCCCCTTGTGTTGGACTTCATTTCCAATTAGCTGCTGTAAGCGAGCTATATCAATATTAATGGCTAAATTAATCATAGTGGTCATTCTGCGCGGTTTGGGCCTAGTTCTTATTTTAGTGGCATAGGCAAAAAATGAAAGTAATTCTGATTATACTTTAAGGTAGTTGATGATGACGAAGGTACTTTTTGTTTGTTTGGGTAATATCTGTCGCTCTCCAACGGCACATGGTGTCTTTTTGAAAGTGCTGAGCGATAACGGTTTGATTGCTAAGGTTGAAGTTGATTCTGCAGGTACTCATGCCCATCATATTGGCGAGGCGCCTGATCCCCGGTCTCAGAAAGTTGCCCTAGGTCGGGGTGTTGATCTTAGTGAATTAAGGGCAAGAAAGGTAAAGCCGTCGGATTATGGTCATTATGATTACATCTTAGCCATGGATAATGAAAATTTGGATATTTTGAATAGCGATTGTCCGGTTGAGCACCGAGAAAAAGTTAAATTGTTTTTGGAGTTTGCTGTAAATCGAAAAGAGCGCGAAGTGCCTGACCCTTATTATGGTGGGGCAGGGGGCTTTGATCATGTTCTTGATTTGGTTGAAGCTGCTTCGGTAGGGCTACTTGAAGAGATTAGGGCCAACAATTAAATCATCGGCTTATCTCTGGTCTATTGAAAAAAAGCCCGGCAACCTATTAAGTTGCCGAGCTTTTTTGTTTACTCTTCTGTTTTTCTTGGTGCTGGCGCAGCGCTGGAAGCAGGTGGTTTAGATGGTTCTACCTTGGCTGCTTCTGTTTTAGGGGCGGGTGGCTTAGGTGCGTCCACGTTGGGTGCCTCTGATTTAGGAGCAGGTGGTTTGGGTGCTTCCACTTTGGCTACTTCTGATTTAGGAGCAGGTGGTTTAGGTGCTTCTGCTTTAGCTGTATCACCGGACGTGTCTTTGTGTGCTGGTGCAGCTTGCTTCTCTGACGTTTGTGGAGTTGACGAGCCTTCACCTTGATCAGATTTGTTTTGATCATTTCTATCGGTGCGAGGACGTCTGTCCCTTCTTGGCCCACGGCGTCTCGGGCGGTTGTCAGGGCTGCGATTTGATGCGCTGCCTGTATTGCCTGTCGTTGTGTCGTTAGTGCCCGCTTTGCTCTCCGTCTCTGTCTCTGGTTTTGGCTCGTTAGCTTCGTTAGCAACTTTTTTAGGGTCGGATGTACGAGCTTCCTTCCAGGGAGAGCTGTCTTTAGTTACCGAGCTGTTAGAGTCGCTGGTGGCGTTGGTTTTTGGTGTGCCAGTCGTTGTTGTGGCTTCAGCACCGCTAGTATTTTCTGTGCGAGGGGCACGACGACGACGGCGTCCACCGCCGCGACGACCGCGTCGTGTATCGCCAGTGTTTGTTGGTTGATTCTCTTCGTCAGTAGCGCCACTTGTGGTGATTTGTGGTTTGGTGCTCGCCTCGGTTAGATTTTGCGTGGGTGTTGCGCTTTCTTGCTCTGGACCTTTTGTTTTTAGGTCCTCCTGAGTGTTGCGGTTATTGCGGTTATTGCGTCGGTTGCCCCGATTGTTGCGGTTACCATCTCTGTCTCGGCTGTTGCGGCGAGGTTGTTGTCCCCGACGGGCGGTACTTGGACGACTAGCTGAATCGCCTTTTTTGTTTTCCTTTGTACTTTTTGTATCATCTTCATTGGCGGTTTTGTTGCCACCAAAAAGGCTGGTCCACATACGCTTGAGGAATCCAACTTCCGCTTCGCGTTGAGCGTTATTGCTCTCATCGGCACGCTTTGGTACTGGGGTCGTAGGATGAATGCCTTTAACAACGGGCTCTTCAACGATGCGAGCTTGGCCCGTTTTGATGATTTCTCGCTGTTCGGCAATGGGCTTGACCTTTTGATAACTTGAGGGGGTTTTGCTATCGGCAGGTGGTAACTCATCTAGGCGAATGCGTGTAACTTCGTAGTGCGGCGTTTCCATCTTGGGGTTGGGGATGAGTACGATATGTGTGCTGTGACGGTTTTCGATATCGTTTACGGCTGAACGTTTTTCATTGAGTAGGAATGTGGCAACAGACATCGGAAGCTGGGCTTCGATGCGTGCCGACTTTTCCTTCATGGCTTCTTCTTCGATGAGGCGGAGAATGGCCAATGAAAGTGATTCAACATTGCGAATGGAGCCTTCCCCACGGCAACGTGGACATGACACTTGAATTGATTCGGCAAGAGAAGGGCGTAGACGCTGGCGCGACATTTCCAATAAGCCGAATCTTGATATGCGGCCGATTTGTACGCGTGCTCGGTCCATCTTCAAGCAATCGCGGATACGATTTTCAACTTCGCGTTGGTTGCGGGCAGGTGTCATATCAATAAAGTCGATAACAACAAGTCCACCAAGGTCACGCAGGCGTAGCTGGCGTGCAATTTCTTCCGCAGCTTCTAAATTGGTATTTAGGGCTGTTTCTTCAATGTCTCCGCCTTGGGTTGCTCGAGAGGAGTTAATGTCGATAGAGACTAATGCTTCAGTTCTGTCTATGACAATAGAGCCGCCAGAAGGTAAACGCACATCGTGTTGGAAAGCGGTTTCAATTTGGCTTTCTACTTGGTATCGAGAAAATAAGGGAACGTGGTCGTCATAATGCTTTAACTTTTTGATGTTGTGAGGCATGACGTGCTGCATGAAATCGATGGCGTAGTCATAGACTTCTTTATCATCAATTAATATTTCACCGATATCTTGGCGAAAATAGTCGCGAATGGCGCGAATAATGATGTTGCTTTCTTGGTAGATCAAAAAAGGGGAGGTTTTTTCTTTGCCCGCTAAATCAATAGCTGCCCAAAGCTTTAACAGGTAGTTTAAGTCCCACTGTAGTTCTTCAACGCCCTTGCCAACGCCTGCGGTACGAACAATGACGCCCATGCCATCTGGGATTTCAAGTGAGGCCATTGCTTCGCGTAGCTCTGCACGATCTTCTCCTTCAATGCGGCGCGACACACCGCCAGCACGAGGATTGTTAGGCATTAAAACAAGATAACGTCCAGCCAGGCTGATGAAGGTGGTGAGTGCTGCACCCTTGTTGCCGCGCTCTTCCTTGTCAATTTGAACCAGTACTTCTTGCCCTTCGCGCAGAACTTCTTTGATGTTTGTGCGACCATCACCGGATGGTTGGGCAATAAAACAAGAGGGGGCTACTTCTTTAAGTGGTAAAAATCCGTGCCTATCGGCACCGTAATCGACAAAGGCGGCTTCCAAGCTAGGCTCAATTCGAGTTATTTTGCCTTTGTAAATATTAGATTTTTTTTGTTCTCTTCCTGGTGTTTCTATGTCTAAGTCGTATAGCTTCTGACCATCGACCAGTGCAACGCGCAACTCTTCTTTCTGAGTGGCGTTAATTAGCATTCTTTTCATATTGCAAACATCTCCAGGCTCGACCGATCTTTCGGGCGTGTGGGATGCTGGATAACCTAGTTTTCTAGCGCTATAGCAAGCCTATCCCCCGCTAATGAAAATTGCAGGGAACTGGTCGTATGGAAAATTGCTGCGCGCTCACGCGGTAATTTTTCGGTGGCGCTGCAGTTAAAGTTCTTTTACTGGCTCGACCAGCTTAGTCAAATAGCCCAATATTCTAGGGCAAATCCAGCTCCCCGCACTTATTGATAGGAGCGGGAGCCGTGTTATTCGTTAAGTTTCTTGTCTCTTCTCTACCCCAAATGGTATCGAAGGTGTTTATTCTCATCCCACACTTTTAATATTTAACTGGGTTTTCCCCAAGCGTGGTAAAATTATTTTTTTGTGAGAGGCCCTTTGCTGGGCATCAAAACAGAGGGGTCCTATGCTTTTATCTGGCGTTAAATCCGGATATTAGGACTGAATAATACTCCCCATTTACTGTCGAAAGTGTCGATCAAGGTCGTAGGCTATTGGCCAACGTGTGGTGTTGCCCCTGAGCGATGAGGCAATATAGCATGTTCACTTTGGGCGTAAAAGTATATTTTCTTTATAAAATCTTATACATAGAATGACTGATAGCAATCAAAGTTCGAGTCCTAAAGTTAGATTTGTCACCGTGGATGCTGATAGAGCAGGGCAGAGGGTAGATAATTATTTACTTACCTTCTTAAAAGGTGCGCCTAAGAGCTTGATATATAAAATATTAAGAAAGGGAGAAGTGCGAGTAAATAAGGGTAGGGTAAAGCCTACTTATCGCCTTGAAAAGGATGATGTGGTGCGGATTCCTCCGATTAAACTATCTGAGGAGAAGAGTATTACTCCCAGTACCTATGTTCTCGATCAAATTCAACAAAGTATTATCTATGAGGACGAGGGTATTGTTGTGCTCAATAAGCCTTCAGGCTTGGCCGTGCATGGTGGGAGTGGGATTAGTTATGGGGTTATTGAGGCCATCCGCTCGCTCAAAGATAAGTACGGAACTTATGAGCTAGTCCATCGTTTGGATAGAGATACATCCGGCTGTTTGGTGGTTGCTAAAAAGCGTAGTGCTCTGCGACGTATGCATGAATTAATGCGAGAAGGGCAGATAAATAAAGTATATCTTGCTCTGTGTAAGGGTGTTTGGGAGGGTCGGGCGCGTGAGGTTAATGCGCCATTGAGAAAAAATACGCTATCGTCTGGAGAGCGGATCGTTCGTGTTAGTGCCGATGGTAAGGATGCGCGCAGTCGTTTTACACCAAAGCAAAGATTTGTTAATGCGACCTTAATGGAAGTGAAGTTATACACAGGACGTACGCATCAAATCAGAGTTCATGCTCAACACGAAGGACATGTGATTGCTGGAGATAGTAAATATGGTGATCGCGAATTTAGTAAAGCGCTAAAGACCCTTGGTCTGAATCGATTGTTCCTTCACGCTCATTCACTTTCATTTCCTTGGGGGGACGATGGTACGATGCTCAATGTAGTGGCACCCTTGCCTGAGGAATTGAGTTCGGTATTAAATAAGCTGACAAAGAAATAATTGCTATGTCGTGTAGGTTCGATCTAATTGTGTTTGACTGGGATGGTACGCTGATGGATTCAGCGGCATGCATTGCATCGAGCCTTAAAGCTGCTGGTAATGACATGGCGCTTAGTTTGCGAACTGATGCGGAGTTACGTAATGTTATTGGACTTGGGATGCGAGAGGCTGTTTTAACATTGCACCCCGATTTAACAGATATCGAATTACAGCGTTTTACCGACGCCTATCGGCAGCACTTCTTTCTCACTAATTCTGATTCAATGCCTCTGTTTGATGGTGTGGTATCTATGTTGGAAAAGCTGAATCAAAAGGAGTTATGGTTGGCAGTTGCAACGGGCAAGGGTCGCAAAGGGTTGAAGCGGGCTTTGGCGGCTACGGCGTCATCTCATTTTTTTCACTCGACTCGGACGGCGGAAGAAACATGTTCTAAGCCTGATCCTCAAATGTTATTCGAACTAATGGATGAGTTGGGTGTGGCGTCTAATAAGGTGCTAATGGTCGGGGATACTGAATACGACTTGGATATGGCCAAGCGAGCCGGGGTCTCGTCTGTTGGGGTGAGCTATGGAGCACATGAACATCACCGGTTTTCCGTGTATTCTCCGTTAGCATGTGTGCACAGCATTTTAGAACTTGATCAGTGGTTCGAAACACATTTGTAGTAATTTTTTTAATAACCGGATGAGACATGGCTGAAGAACAAGATAGAAGTGCTACGCAAGCTGCTTGGCTAGGTGATGAGCAGGTGAGGGATGATAAGGATGAAAAATGGGAGAAAGAGATAATATCTAAGCTGGCGCTTGGAGCTTTGGCAGAACAGCGTCGAGCACGACGATGGGGTATATTTTTTAAATTATGTATGTTGGTATACGTGATTGTTTTTCTTATTGTTTTATTACCAGGTCGAGAGGGTGCAGGTATGCACACAGGCAATCATACTGCGTTGATTGATATTAATGGTGTGATTGCGGCTGATGCTGAGGCGAATGCGGATAGTGTCGTCACGGCACTTCGAAAGGCATTTGAGGATAAGAGTACTCAGGGCTTAATTCTTCGCATCAACAGCCCAGGTGGTAGCCCAGTGCAAGCGGGTTATATTAATGATGAAATTATGCGTTTGCGCGACAAATATCCCGATATTCCCGTTTATGCGGTGGTGGCTGATGTTTGTGCATCAGGAGGTTATTATATTGCAGCGGCTGCGCAAGAAATTTACGCTGATAAGGCCAGTATGGTTGGCTCTATTGGGGTTGTAATGAGTGGCTTTGGCTTTGTTGATACGATGGAAAAGCTAGGTGTCGAGCGTCGGTTGTTGACTGCGGGCGAAAGCAAGGGCTTGTTAGATCCTTTTTCCCCAGTTAGGGAGCAAGAAGTTGATCACGTCAAAACGATGTTGGGTAGTATACATCAGCAATTCATAACTGTTGTAAAAGACGGTCGTGGAGACCGATTGAAAGGTGGTGATGAATTGTTCACTGGTCTAATTTGGACTGGCGAGCAGAGCTTAGAGCTAGGTTTGATTGATGGACTGGGAAGTGCTAGTTATGTTGCACGTGAGTTAATAGGTGAGGCGGAGATTGTCGATTTTACTTTTCGCCCCGATCCTCTTGAACGATTTGCTGAAAAGCTTGGCGTGGGCGCGATGAGTTCTATGGTAAAAGCCTTAGGGTTTCCTGCAGAGCTTCAATAGCGCATAAAAAAGGGGCCTCATTGGCCCCTTTTTGCCGCTGCGTTGCTATTGAGTTATGCGGCGGCCTCTTTGGACGAACTAGCATCTTCAGGCTTACGCAGTAATGAATGTCCAGTCATTGACTCTGGTTTATTTAAGCCCATAAGTTGAAGTACTGTCGGAGCTACATCTTTAAGTCCACCAGCGGTTTCTAGTGCCCATTCTGCTTTATCAATAATAAGGCAAGGAACGGGATTGGTTGTATGTTGAGTATGTGGTTTTCCTGTTTCAGGATCGATTAGCTGTTCACAATTGCCGTGATCTGCGGTTAATAGCACCGAATATCCTATTTGTCTTGCAGCATCAAGCACGCGACCCACTTCTTTATCGAGTGTTTCTACGGCTGTAACGACGGCATCTCTAATGGCTGTATGTCCAACCATATCGCCGTTAGCAAAGTTGACGACAATAAATTCGTAGCGATTGACTAGCATTCCCTCAATGACGTGATCGGCGACTTCGTGGGCACTCATTTCTGGTGCTTGATCATAGGTCTCCACCTGAGGTGAGGGTACGACTAAATGAGTTTCGTTGTCGTGGCAATCACCTTTTCCACCATTAAAAAAGTAGGTGACGTGGGCGTATTTTTCGGTTTCCGCACAATGAAACTGGCTTAATCCTGCATCGGCTATGGTTTCAGCTAAGGTCGTCGCTGGACGTTCCTGGCAATAAGCAAAGGGTAGATCAAAGTCAGGGTTATACTGGGTCATGCAGGTGACGTTGATGGGCTGGAAATCATTCCCTCTGTCAAAAAGATCGAGTTTGCTACTCGATAATGCGGCGGTCAGTTGTTGGGTTCTATCTTTTCTGAAATTAAAAAACACCACTTGATCGTTGGGTGCAATGACTGATGCCCCCTCTATAACGGTGGGTTGAATGAATTCATCAAACTCGTTAACCGCATAAGATTGCTCTATCGCAGAAGTCAGATCTTGAGCGGTCTTGCCTTGTTGGTTGATCATTGCTTGCCAAGCACGCTCTGTTCGGTCCCAACGATTATCTCGATCCATCGCATAAAAGCGGCCTGAAACGGTTGCTACATGACCGTTGGCAGCACGAAGTGCAGGTTCAATAGATGTTACTTGGGACAGCGCTGCTTGAGGGGCTGTATCTCGCCCATCGGTGATCGCGTGAAGCACTGGTGATACGTCATGCCTACGACACAATTCGATCAGTCCCAGCAAATGTCGATTATGGCTATGTACCCCACCTTCAGAGACAAGGCCCAATAGGTGTAAGGGGCGTTGATTTTTCTTGGCTTTTTCTACGGCACCGAGCAAGGCCTTATTGTCGAAAAAGCTCCCATCATCAATGGCGTTATCAATGCTTACAAGATATTGGCGCATGATAGCTCCAGCGCCCAATGTTAAGTGGCCAACTTCAGAATTACCCATTTGACCCTTGGGTAGCCCAACTGATGGCCCAGCGGCCTTTAACTCTGTATGTGGAAACTGTGCAAAATAACGATCTAGATTGGGTGTGTTCGCAGCAGCGACGCCATTGTTAATCTTACTATCATTTATACCGAAACCATCGACAATGATGAGTAAGGTAGGTTGACCATGTGAATCCGACTGATTGTTCATTAATGTTCCGAAGTAAACTAAATAATTGCAATTGTTGCAAAGATATATGAAAGCTTTGTGACGTTGCCATCACTCGCAGCACCTTCTCGTTAAAGCGGCATGAAAAGAAAATTCTAAAGCCTCAAGAGTGTGACAGATGCCAAACTTTTGATCTCTGATGGTGTTAAAGATTGATGCCAAATTACCGTTAAAGGTAAGTAGGAAGGCTCTTGCAGAGTTGTTCAAAAAGCGTGTGAATTCTAAACAATGCTGGCTAAGAGGGCAAGAGGGATTTCCCCTCATTTGGTGATATATAAAGGTGCGTTGCCATGAATAACAATACAATCAAACAGCTTGGTAAATTGGTGATTCCCGTTGTTGCCATGTGCGTCGCTACTGCTCATGCTGGCATGGATCGCGAGTTTGGCAAAATTATGTGGACTAGTCCAAGTTTGAATTGTGTGGATTGGCAGGTGCAGGACTTGAATGCGGGTGATTTTTCCGGCTGTTTGTCGAGCAATACTCAGTACATGGGCGCTGAAGAGATGGCCGAGCTTGGGGATAAATATTACTACGGTGAAGGTGTGGAAAGTGATCATGCACTCGCTGCGCAGTGGTATCGAAAAGCGGCTGCTCAGGGCTTAATCTATGCCCAATTTAGTGTGGGTTTTATGTATAGCAAGGGCGAAGGGGTGCCGCGGGATACGTGGTTAGCCTTAAAGTGGCTAATCAAGGCTGCGGACAGTGGCTATGCGGCGGCTCAATATGCAGTGGGCGATATGTACTATTACGGAGAAGGTGCTTCAAGAGATTTTGATAAAGCGCTGGCTTGGTACACAAAAGCGGCTGACCAAGGTTATAGTTTTGCACAATACAGTTTGGGATACATGTACAAAAAAGGTGAGGGCGTTGCACGAGATTATGACCAAGCTCGCCAGTGGTTGACGTTGGCTGCAGCTCAAGGGCATTCCGAGGCCCAAGCGAGCATGGGCTATATGTATCTTAATGGTGAAGGTGCTGTTAGAGATTTAAAACAGGCCTTTCAGTGGTTTTCGAGTGCGGCTGAACAAGGGCATCCTGCTGCGCAGACTAATTTAGGGTTTATGTATCGTGTTGGTATTGTTGTCGAGCAAGATACGGTAGAGGCTATGAAGTGGTTCAATGCGGCGGCCGATCAAGGGTTTTCCGCAGCACAAAGTAGTTTGGGTGTGATGTACCACAAAGGCATTGGTGTCAAACAAAATATATCAAAGGCTGTTGAATGGTATGGTTTGGCAGCAAGTCAGGGTGAGCCGTCGGCACAATATAATTTAGCGACACTTTATATGAATGGTGAGGGGCTAGGGGTTGATCTTCAACAGGCAGCCTATTGGTTTCAGTTAGCAGCAGAGCAGGGCGACGCGGAGGCTCAGTATTATTTAGGTATGCTTTATCGCAATGGTTGGGGTGTGTCGCAAGATATTGATCAAGCATTTAAGTGGTATAAGCGTGCTGAGCAGCATGGTCATAGCAAAGCCAAACAAGAACTCGATGATTTGGCCGCCCTATTTTCCGCGTAATACCTTGGTATTAAGGGCTCTCCCCGCGATAAGCAATAGGGGAGAACTCTTGTTTGGATTTATGGTGTGACAGTAACCGTTATGTTTTCGCTGGTATCACCAAATGTTGTTGCTGATTCATGTCGTAGCTGCCAGGCGAAGCTGTATTTCCCTGGCTCGCTCGGTGCCTGGACATTAAAACGAAAAGTGTAAAATTCCCCCCGCCTTGTTATGTTCTGAAGTCTAATTTGATCAATCATCCAATCCATATCGCCTTGGGGTGTGGCAGGGCTAAGGAAATATTGGCCTGGCGTCCAGACAGCGCGGCCAGTGTTTTTAAAATGTAAGGTGACTGGATATGATTGATTGACTTTCATTTTATCAGGGACGTTTTGAAAGATGAACTCAGAGCTATTGGGTACACCACCATAGCCAATGATTTTAACGTCGACTTGTTCGGTGGCCTGGCCGAAAAATGTACTCCATTGACGCATTTTCCATATGAACGGTTGTTTGCCAGCTTTTAATGGCGCAGTAGCCTCGAAACGGAAATTGGCAGTCTCGCCAGGGGCGATACGGGCTTGTTTAGGTAGTTCGACACGAGAGATTCCCCAATCTTCTTTGTTTGCATTGGCCAAGTGAAACCCAGTCTTTTTGCTCCAAGTCGATGAGCCTGTATTCTTGAATTGAATCATTACAATGAATTTTTCACCGCTTTTAATGTCTCCTCCAATGAGTTGAGTTAAAGGCTGTGCTAGATTTTGGCTGTGTCCTGGGCTGCTCAATGTGAGCCCGATCAGTAGTATAATAAATGTCAAAAACAGCAACGTCGAACGGTCGTTCTGTGGGCTAGCCATGTCTTTCTCCATCATTTAATTTTTGTTATTAGCTATTGTAAAAAAGTGTGATATCGACTCGGAAGTAAGTGCTGTTTTGGTACTATTATCACTGTTTTTAAATTATTTGAGAATATGTCACTATAGCGCTCCTTATGAAGAAAATACTAGAAAAAGGACTGAACATGAAATTAACCAGAAGTGCGGCGGTGTTCGCACTTTCCAGTGTGATGGCGGTAGGCTCTGTGTGTGCTGTTGAGCTAAAAACAACAGAACAAAAAGTCAGTTATGTTTTTGGACTACAGATTGGACAACAAATGGCTCAGGAGGGGGTCGAGCTCGATGTGGCGGCATTCTCTGAAGCTATTTCTGATGTGCTTAACAAGAAAATGCCTCAGTTAGACCAGAATGAAATTCAGGCTGCATTAAATGCCTACCAGCAAGAGCGTCAAGCTAAAACTCAGGCGGCGGCTGCAGGTAATCAAAAAGAAGGCGATGAGTTTCTCGCTACCAATAAAACTAAGCCAGGTGTCAAAGTAACGCCAAGTGGGCTTCAGTACAAAATTGTGACACCAGGCACGGGCAAGCATCCTGCGGCCACCAGTACTGTTGTTGTTAATTATCGCGGCACCTTAATTAATGGAACAGAGTTCGATAGTTCTTATAAGCGGGGTACGCCAGCGACATTCCCAGTTAATCAAGTGATTCAAGGTTGGCAGGAAGGTATACCTTTAATGAAAGAAGGGGCTAAGTGGGAGCTTTATATCCCTTCTGATTTAGCCTATGGACCTGCGGGCACTCCTAGTGGAATTGGCCCAAATTCAACGCTGATTTTTGAAGTTGAATTGTTAGAAGTTAAATAAAAATTAAAATCGGTGCCCTAGTAATGACGCGCTTGTTGTTTCATTGCTGGGGCACTTTTGGGTCTACTGGTTTTACACGATACCTTCATCATTTGAGGAGCTACATTTCTATGAGCCTGTTGAAAGTATTTAATGGCAATAATGCTGGTCAGTATCAAATAATTGATCAATACCAGGATATTTCTTCTGAGCTTGACGCTATCGGGGTTAGATTTGAAGCTTGGGAAGCTGGTCAGTCGTTGCCAGAGGGTGCTTCGCAAGATGAGATTATTGCGACTTATCGGGAAAATATTGATAATTTAATGTCAATGTATGGCTTTCAGTCCGTTGATGTTGTGTCATTGACTGCGAATCATCCTGATCGAGAGGTTCTACGTGCTAAATTTTTAGCCGAGCATGTGCACAGCGATTTCGAAGTGAGATTTTTTGTGGAAGGGCGAGGCTTATTTTATCTTCATGTTGAAGATAAAGTGTATGGTTTGATGTGTGAGGCTGGGGATTTGATTAGCGTCCCTGCGAATGTGAAGCACTGGTTTGATATGGGGCCAAGCCCACACTTTAAATGCCTGCGTTTATTTACTAGCCCCGAAGGTTGGGTCGCTGATTATACCGGGGATGCGATTGCTCAGTTATTTCCCAATTTTGAGCGGTTCTAACGATGGCGATTAAAGCGATTATTACGGATATTGAAGGCACAACATCGTCAATCTCCTTTGTCCACAAGGTGTTGTTTCCTTATGCGAGGGAGTGTCTTCCTCAATTTGTACGTGAAAATCACGAGGATGAGCAAGTTGCCTCGTTAATTAATGACGTGTGTGAGGAGGTTGGCCACGATTTGACGACTGATCAAGTCATCGATCAGTTAATTCAATGGATCGATGTAGATGCAAAAATTACCCCGTTAAAGGCACTGCAAGGGCTTGTTTGGGAACAGGGTTATGCTGATGCCGATTTTACCGGCCATGTGTATCCAGAAGTGCCGCAAAGTTTACAGCGTTGGAAGGACAAGGGGATCTCTCTTTACGTCTATTCCTCGGGCTCAGTTGCTGCGCAGCGGCTGATTTTTGGTTACAGTGATTTTGGTGATTTAACACCGTTATTTAATGGCTATTTTGATACCAAAATTGGGGCTAAGCGAGAAGCATCAGCTTACCAAAATATTCTTGACGAGATTAGGGTTGATGCTGCAGATGTATTGTTTCTTTCTGATATTGAGGAGGAGCTAGAGGCTGCTCATAGCGTCGGTATTCAAGTGATTCAGCTTGTACGCGAACCGGTGGCTGTCAGTGCCGCGCCGATGTGTCAACAAGTCAAAACCTTTGCTGAAGTTTTAACGAACTAGTTGATTGCATCCAGATGGCGGACTTATCCTTGAAAGTGATCGCCATCTGTAATTGACACTTAGTTAAAAGTAGTCTGGCTCGTTGCCTTCTTTCCATTTTATATTGCAACCCATGCTGGGTGTTTGTTGATCAGGGCAAGGTTGCCCAGCCAGTGTCGCGTTTATGGCTACTTTAATATCTTGACTCGTGATCGGAGCATCATTACGTGGTCGGCTTTCATCCCATTGCCCTCGATACACTAATGTTTGTTTGGCATTGAAAAGGAAAAAATCAGGGGTGCATGCTGCCCGGTATTTTTTTGCCACTTCTTGGGTTTCATCCAATAGGTACGGGAAGGGGTAGCCTGCGGCAGCTTTTTCTTCTACCATTTTTTCGAAGCTATCAGCGGGATATTTTTCAATATCATTGCTATTAATCCCTACAATTGATAGGCCTTTGGCTGAGTATTCAGTGGCAAGAGTGGTGAATGCTTGTCGCAGATGAACGACATAGGGGCAATGATTGCACATAAAAATAACTAAGAGTGCTTTTGAGTTCTTAAAATCGTTTAAGGACACGAGCTGTCCTGTCGTGTCTTTTAAGGAGAAATCTGGTGCTTGTGTACCTAAATCTAGCATCGTGGATTCAGTTCTAGCCATGTGAAGCTCCCAAAATATGAAGGTAGGAAAAACCGTTATTCTACAAGTCTAATCTTATCTTATAAAACATGGATTTAATGGGTGCACTCGGTGATGATACTTAGGTAATATATATCTTACAGTTTCAATTAAGAAAGAAAACTATGCACATTAAATCCCTTTTAATTATCGCGGTACATGCCTTTGTCTTCTTGGCGTCACCAGTCTACTCAGCTTCTATTGCTGATAATGGTGATTTTGAAACATGGTTAAGTCAGCTTAAAACGGAGGCAATCGCCAAAGGCATTTCAGTTAATATAGTCAATAAAGCCTTTGAGGAAATAAAACCCATCAAAAGAATTATTGAACTTGATCGAAAACAGCCTGAATTTACACAAACCCTGGATGAATATCTAGCGACTAGGCTTAACAAGCGGCGGATTGATACAGGTCGAAAGAAATACAAAAAAAATCAAAAAATGCTGCAAAAAATTGAGGCTGAATTTGGTGTTCAAGGGCGTTTTATTGTCGCTTTTTGGGGCTTGGAAACAAATTACGGTCGCTATACCGGGGGCTTTAATGTGATTCAGGCCTTGGCTACTCTAGCATTCGATGGCCGTCGTAGTGAGTTTTTTCGAAAGCAATTATTTGATGCGCTTGAAATTCTTGATCAAGGTCATGTTTCAGTAAAAAACATGAAAGGCTCTTGGGCGGGTGCGATGGGCCAAACACAGTTTATGCCATCGACGTTTAAAGCCTACGCAATGGATGGTGATGGTGATGGCAAGATCAATATATGGGAATCAAAAGCGGATGCCTTCGCTTCAGCGGCTAATTACCTTTCTAATGTAGGTTGGAATAGTGAGCAGACCTGGGGTAGAGAGGTTGAGCTTCCTCAAGGTTTCGATAATCAACTCATCAAAGATAAAACGCAAAAGAGTTTGGCCGAATGGCAGGCGCTTGGTGTGCGACGATTATATGGTAAAGAATTACCCCAAAAAGATTTAGTAGCTAGGGTGATTCAACCCGATGGTCCAGGTAAGCGTGCCTTTATCGCTTATCCCGCAAACTATAACGCCATTTTAGATTGGAATCGCTCTAATAAATTTGCTATTGCCGTTGGCTCTTTGGCCGATGCAATTGTTCGATAAGACAGACGGATTTTACAACCATGACTGACACTGCACCGAAAACTATTTATTTGAGCGATTATCAAGCGCCTACTCATGAAGTTTTATCATTAGCGCTACATTTTAATCTTCATGAAACGGCCACTGTTGTGACGGCGACTCAAACACTACAACGGCTCAAACAAGCTCCTCTCGTATTAAATGGTGAAGCGCTTAAATTATTGTCGGTGAAAATTGATGGCGAGTTATTAGCGTCGGATCGATATCAGTTAACGAATGAGCTTCTTACTATTGCTCATACCCCTGAACAATTTACCTTGGAAATAGTGACGGAAACCAACCCAAAGGAAAACACTAGCCTAGACGGCTTGTATTTGTCGAGTGGGAATTTTTGTACGCAATGTGAAGCCGAAGGGTTTCGACGAATTACCTATTACCAAGACCGCCCTGATGTAATGACTTTGTTCACGACGACTATTGAGGGTGATAAAGCGAAATATCCAGTACTACTTTCCAATGGCAACTTGATTGATTCCGGTGATTTGAGTGATGGTCGCCACTGGGCAAAGTGGCAAGATCCTTTTAAAAAACCTTGTTATTTATTTGCACTAGTGTCGGGCGATTTGCAATATATTGAAAATCATTTCACCACCATGTCAGGTCGAGACGTGACGCTGCGGATATATGTTGAGTCGCACAATATAGATAAGTGTGCTCATGCGATGGGGTCATTGCAGCGCTCGATGAAGTGGGATGAAGAGGTCTATGGCCGTGAATATGATTTAGATATCTACATGATTGTTGCTGTCGATGATTTTAATATGGGGGCAATGGAGAATAAGGGGTTAAATGTTTTTAACTCGAAATTTATTCTAGCCAAGCCTGACACGGCTACAGACATTGACTATGCGCAGATTGAAGGTGTGGTCGCTCATGAGTATTTTCATAATTGGTCAGGCAATCGTGTGACCTGCCGTGATTGGTTTCAATTAAGTCTAAAAGAGGGTTTTACTGTTTTTCGCGATCAAAGCTTTAGCGGTGATATGTTCTCGCACGCCGTGAAGCGGATTGAAGACGTTAACATGTTGCGAAGTGCGCAATTTATCGAAGACGGTGGGCCAATGTCTCATCCCATTCGTCCTGAATCTTATGTTGAAATCAATAATTTCTATACCCTGACAGTGTATGAGAAAGGTTCTGAAGTGGTGCGTATGTATCACACCTTGCTAGGGGCGGAAGGGTTTCGCAAAGGCACTGATTTATACTTTGATCGCCATGATGGACAAGCAGTTACCTGTGAAGATTTTATCAAAGCAATGGAAGATGCCAATGGTGCTGACCTTAGCCAATTTAAGCGCTGGTATAGTCAGGCAGGTACGCCAGAGGTATCAATAAGCACCGAGTATGATGCGGTTGCTAGCACCTATACCGTGGTGTTTTCTCAATCCTGCCCACCTTCGCCAGATGAAGCAGAAAAGCTTGCATATCATATTCCTGTATTGATGGGCCTATTGAATAAGCAAGGCGACGCGATGAACTTGCAAATGGCGGATCAGAAATTAGGTGTAAACACGGTGCTGAATTTTACTCAAGATGAGCAGGTGTTTGTGTTCACTGAGGTTCATGAGGCACCTGTGCCATCGTTTTTTAGAGGCTTCTCCGCACCGGTTAAAATCAGCCATGAATACAGTGACGAATCCCTAGCATTCTTAATGGCCCATGATAGTGATGAGTTTAATCGTTGGGATGCTGGCCAGCGTTTGGCTATTCGTATTATTGAAAACCGTGTTAAAGGCACTGTGAATAGCGCGACCGAGAAACTCCACAGCGATGCTTTTGGTCAATTGTTAGAAAATACCACCCTCGATGCCAATTTAGTAGCCGAAGCGCTGAGATTACCCAAAGAAAGTTACTTGAGTGAATTCTTTAGCCCTGCTGATCCTCTTGCAATTCACCACTCTCGTAGAGATATCGTAAAGTCTCTGGCAGCAACTCATAAAGAACGTTTGTTGAGTTTGTATCATCGTTTAGTCCAGCAAGACTACAACATTGATTCTGTCTCAGTGGGTAAACGATCTTTACGCAATACCTGTTTAGCCTATCTAGTTGCACTTGAAACTCAAGATGTGATTGATCTGGCTGTAGCTCAGTTCAATGCAGCGGAAAATATGACCGATGTAATGGCTGCCTTGGCGGGACTGGTGAATATCAATTGTACTGAACGAGACGAGGTGTTGGCCCAGTTTTATGCTAAGTGGAAGCATGATCCGCTTGTTGTTGATAAATGGCTGGCGCTTCAAGCAACCTCAGCTTTACCTGATACCTTAAATCATGTTGAGTTACTTATCGAACATGAGGCCTTTAATATTAAAAATCCAAATAAAGTTCGCTCACTGATTGGCGCTTTTTGTGCGGCTAACCCAGTGAATTTTCATCAACAGGACGGCGCAGGGTATAAATTTCTGGCCGATTATGTGTTGGCGTTGAATGAACTTAATCCACAAATAGCGGCGCGGTTGCTTTCCCCGTTAATTCAATGGCATCGATATGATGAGGCTAGGCAGGCGCAAATGAAGTTGGAATTAAAGCGTATTTTAAGCGCTAATAATCTTTCAAAAAATGTGTTTGAAATTGCATCCAAAGGTTTGGCGTAGATAATGAGTATTAGTGGCAATATAAGAAAAATGCAGGTCGAGCTCTCTGACCCTGTTCAATACACGCTAAGCTTGGTCAATGGCGAGGAGCAAGAAAAACTCAGCATGAATTCGCTGATCGGAAAAGAGATACACCTTCATTTTGATGGCGAAATAAACTGCGTGGCATGTGGTAAAAAAACTAAAAAAAGTTTTCAGCAAGGTTATTGTTTTCCTTGTATGCGTAAGTTGCCGGAATGTGACGGTTGTATTGTAAAGCCTGAGACATGCCATTTCAGTGAAGGAACTTGCAGAGACGAGGTGTGGGGCAAAGCTCAATGCTTCCAACCTCACTATGTGTATTTGTCCAACTCTTCTGGCCTTAAGGTGGGAATTACGCGAGGTACTCAAGTTCCGACTCGGTGGATTGACCAGGGGGCAACACAAGCGATTGCTATTTTTAAAGTGGCGACAAGGCTCCAATCTGGTTTAGTTGAAGTCGCGCTCAAACAGCATGTGGGTGATCGTACGGATTGGCGAAAAATGCTTAAGGGCCAGGCTGCTCAGTTAGATATGGCGGCTAGGCGTGATGAATTATTTGAGTTGAGTGCCGAGGCCATTGCAGCACTGCAGTCACGTTTTGCTGGCGATATTGAAGCTTTGCACGATGCTGATGTGGTCACTATCAACTTTCCTGTGACAGAGTACCCAGAAAAAGTGAAGTCGTATAACTTTGATAAAGACCCTGATGTTAAGGGCGTTCTACTAGGAATAAAGGGGCAATACCTTATATTGGAGGGAGGGGTGATTAATATGAGAAAGTTCGGTGGCTATAAAATATCCTTACACGCTTAGGTTTTAATAATGACGCCTGTAGAAATGTTGTGGTTATCTGTCTTAGTCGTCCCCATTGTTTTTTGGTGGAAAACGCTTGAAATTAAGCATATAGCTTATCGAATTACAGAGAAACGTTGCCAAGATGAGGATGTTCAGTTGCTTGACCAAGGTGTTGCTTTAAAAAAAATTAGACTTCGCCGTAGCGGCTCTGGTCGACTTACCCTGGAATTAACATTTCAATTTGAATTTGCGACGACTGGAGATGAGCGATATTTCGGGAGTGTGGTGATGTTTGGCAAGCGGCTAGAGTCGTTTAATTTTGAAGCATATCGAATATAGGTGGTGAAAGTTGTATGACGTGGTTAGATAAGCTACCGTTTGGTCCCTTGATTGTTATTTCCCTTATGTTAGCACTTGCCCCGTTTGTGCCTGAGCCTCACTTATGGGAAAAAATAAAAATGCTGGGAGCAGGGGAGTTGACTAAGGGCTTAGATATTTTTGATTTATTTTTACACGGTACTCCGCTGTGCCTCCTCGTGTTGAAATTTATTCGTCACAAACGGACGTAATCTAAATATTATAGTTTGTATACGT
>Ga0316204_10004410_pt1 | contig 25283 bp, 29 predicted proteins | sample 6monrhotite_MG_2_FD_205661 | JGI IMG/M metagenome (GOLD analysis project Ga0316204, IMG submission 205661) | Microbial mat bacterial communities from mineral coupon in-situ incubated in ocean water Damariscotta River, Maine, United States -... | ecosystem: Environmental > Aquatic > Marine >... | reverse complement strand
AACCCTCTCCCCCGGGGTACCCCCATCTAATTCAACTCAAAATGGATATTAACTTGAAAGCTGACCGTAATTCAGTTAATCGATATTGCAAACTAGTACATTACTTAGTACATTGTTTGTACATAGATATTACTTAACCAGACATTGGTTCTAATAGTATCAATGAGTTAGCGGGCATTATGTACTGTCATCGATTCCCGCCGCCTCCACCAAACAAAAGCTGGCCAGATTGGTCAGCTTTATTCGTTATGTGACAGGAATGTCATTAGTCAATCATAATTTTTGCTTCAGAAGATCCAACCAAAGGCAAAGAATAACTTACTTAAAATTCTTCAATCGTGCCCGGATGATTCCACACTAGTTAAATTTATATGAACAACATTCACTACTCACAAACCTTTAATCAATTAGGTTTTTTCGGTCCTTATTCATTATCAAAACCAGTATATAAAACGACAGCAAGGCTGAAAAATAACACCAAACTGAAATAAAGGCATAATCCAGAAACAAAATTGTAATGATAACCGAGGCAACAATAACAATGCCAAAGGTTCTTATATAACGATCACTAGCTCCCAATAGAGGAACAAGAATAATTAAAGTATAAAAAAGGCTCACTATTTCCTTCGAGATATATCGGTCGTATAACAATGTTGTTTTGTATTCGATCGAGTGATTAACCAACTCAATACCTAGCCAGTTTTCGTAACCCCATAATGGAATATACAGTGATAAACCATAGGTAGCACCGATTAAAATCAATATGAAAAATAGTTTTTTCTTAACTGGATTATTTTCGACGACATAACAAGCAAAGGGTATCCAGACTAGCCAAAACACATGAGAGAAAAATAAATAAATTAGCGCTGCATATCTACTGGTCGCGCCACTATCTGACTCAAACCCTAACCAGACTAACCCTTCAAAAAATTGCTGAAACCCAAATATAAGTGGCAGCAGTGCAATAGGCCAAAATAGCTTATGATAATTGATCGCTCGATTTAGACAATAAATACCGATGGGCATCAGAATAATAGCGGCAGTGAAACTCGCAGTTGCAGAAAAGCACATAACCCTCCAATAATACTTATTTTAGCAACGGATGATCCTTGGGTAACTTCTTCGAAACCCATAGTGCCAATCTGTGCCGCATCGATTTTTGAGATACCTGGTCCTCAGGCATCGGCTGGAGAAGCTTATCATGTACCAACAATCGATATATGTACTCAAGCTTATCTGCTGCTGAATCCGTAGCTTCAAATTCAACTACACCACGATCTTCACCGTATTTTACCCCTACGCGAATCGCTTCTTTCACTAGCTCTGATTCATTCTTTAATTTTTTCATAATCAGATACTTCCATATTGAAATTTTATTACGAAAAGATCTAAAATATTGTTACTCGTCTTTATCCATCATCGATTTGAGGTCGGCGAACGGGTTATACGTAGCCACTTCAACATCATCATTACCAATAGAATTATTCCCTTGCTGAGCTTCTAATTGCCGCTGATGTTCATTATCATGACAATACAAACATAATAACTCCCAATTACTTCCGTCATCCGGATTATTATTGTGGTTATGATCGCGATGATGCACAGTCAGTTCATGTAAATTCTGCCGGTTAAACTCACGTGCACATCGCCCACAAATATGCGGGTACATTTTCAGAGCACGTTCTCGATAACCCAGCTCTCTTTCATCACGTGCCTTACGTGCTTCCTCAACTACTTTATCCAGCTTATCGTTAACTGGCTTTACCATTACAATGCCCTCACCTTCATAAATTAAAACAAGTCTTGATACGATAATAGAACATAAGACCAGTATCCACTATTTTCGGACACTAATATACTTATGAGGTGTAACGGGAGGGGGTAAGCATAACTATATGAATAGAAATACTACTTATATATTGAAAAAGGTTTAACTAAGCAACTCAGGCTCGGCTAATGAGACTAAAGGAAAGATATCTTCGTCATCACTAACATTGACCTCAGCATCAGATTCGCCAGTTACTTCATCCCAGGCCCAGGCATTGAAAGTCTGGCTCACTTCTGTATTAGGTTGTTGAGTTGGGGGTTGAAATAATAGCGAGAAAGAAAACAAAACTGCGACAATGCTTGCAGCAATTGCACCTTTCATTCTTACGTTGTTAAATCCACGACCAGTTCTAGGTAAATCTCTCATGATACGATTTTGTAATTGCAATACCGCGTCACTGGTAACAGATCTTTCATCGCGCTTGGCTTCTAACAGCATGTCATCCAACATTTGTACCTCACGACAGCTTGCTTGTAATTCATCCGATTGCTGAACCAATACCCTCATGGCTTCACGTTCATTATCAGGCCAGTTTTCAGCCTTGCCACCATAGCATTCAATAATGTCTTTCGCGCGCTGTAAAGAAATCAACTGTTTTGTCTTATTCATATTAATCACTTTCCAATTTTTTCTTTAACGATCGTCTGCCACGTGACAACAATGATTCCAGTGCATCGACGCTACAATCCAATACTGATGCAGCCTCAATATTACTCAATCCTTGATAGGCACATAACATTATTGCGCTACGTTGCCTTTCAGGTAATTCCATTAAGCTCTTATTTAATAACCTAGTCTTGTCATTACTTATCAAGTGTTCTTCAGGTGTTAACGAAACATCTATGTGCTCACTTGATTCAGTGTTAACTTGCCCATCGTTTTTTCTTAAGTAATCCATGCACAAGTTGTAAGTGATACGATACACCCAACTTAATGGTGATACTCCTTGCGATGTCCAGCTTACTGCTTTTCTCCATACACGTGTAAATGCTTCCTGTGCGACATCTTCAGCTGCCGAATAATCATTAACATATCGCACGCTAAAGTTGACGATTAATTGCAAATGACGAAGCAGGAATTCATTGAATGCCTGCTTGTCACCACGCGCAATCATAGCCATCAATTCTTCATCAGTAATATTTCCGATATCCTGACTCATATATCATCTATCATCAGCAATGAGTCCCTTTAACTAGACGACTATATCTTTGCGTTTCTAGCGATTACGCCTAGCCTGCGCAACTTCTTCTTGCGTAACTACTTGATCATTATTGGTATCCATTCGATTAAACCAATTCGTCCATGCCTGTGTACTTTCATCTAATGTAACTTTGCTGTCATCATTTGCATCCATTCGCGAGAATACACGATGACCTTTATGTTTTTTATAGCCTTTTTTATGCCGTTTACAAGAAGCAAACTCTGTTGAACTAACTACTCCATCTCCATTTTTATCCATTCGTTTAAATTTACGTTCTATTTTATTCAGTTTAGCTGCTGTAAATTCTTCTTTTGATACTGCGCCATCCTGGTTCGCATCCATCTTTGCAAAACGTTTTTGCTTTTTAGCTTGTCGTTTTTGTTTTACGTACTTTTTGAATTCATCTTTTTCAATAGATCCATTCCCATCAATATCCATACTAGCAAACCGTTTAGATGACGCGTCATTAAACTCATCTTTTGATACAGTACCATCTTGATTTGCATCAAAGTATTTCATGAATTTAGATCCATGATGATGTCCACCACCATGATTACCCGCTAATGTTACTCCACCAATAGATAACCCAGTTGCAGCAACTACACACGATATCAACCATTTATTTTTCATTTTTAATTACCTTCTAAATATTTAATTAAAGTATAAAACCGTTCTGTTCTGGGTATATAACGAAGCACACGGGCAATTCCGTCGTTTGAGGACGGTTTTTTTAACCATTTTTTCTTTATACATTAAATTATATACAACATTTAAGTTTAATATTTAACTATATTTATATTTATCAATATGTTACGGACATTCTATTTGTACAATAAATCAGATTTTAACAAAAAACATATCCATTAAAGAAATACACTATTTAAGTCGAATATATACTAATCGGATAAACAATAAGCTGACTGATTCGTAACCATGCACCATTAAGCAGAAAAATTCGGGGTTATCAATTTTGCTAGCAGGCAAAAAAAATCACATTGAATAGTCACTCTAACCAAGGAACAACTTTTACTGTACAGTTACTTACATCAGTAAAGAACAACGTAATATATATTTTACAGCATAGAAAAATGGATATTATTAAGAACCATGCATTTTATTTTCAATTCACAGTATGTAGTTACAGGCAATTAAACTAAACTCTAAATCATGAATAATTTAATTAATGAACTAATCAACAATGCCAACAAAATAATCCTTGGCAAAGACACTCAAATACGCCTTGCCTTATCATGTTTATTTGCAAGAGGTCATTTATTAATTGAAGATTTACCCGGCATGGGTAAAACCACACTATCCCATCTTTTAGCAAAGTTGATGGGCCTTCAATATAATAGAATTCAGTTTACCAGTGACTTACTCCCCACTGATCTTATTGGTATCAGTATTTACGATAAAGACAGTGGCAGCTTTTCATTTCATGCAGGCCCTCTTTTTACCCAAGTTATTCTTGCTGATGAAATCAATCGTGCAACACCCAAAGCACAAAGTGCATTACTCGAAGCAATGGAAGAAAGGCAAGTATCGGTGGAAGGTGAAAGCCGAGAACTACCTGAGCCATTTTTTGTCATCGCCACCCAAAACCCTTCTCATCATGTCGGCACCTATCCTTTGCCTGAATCACAATACGACCGATTCATGATGAAAATTAAGTTAGGTTATCCAGATCGCAAGGCTGAAAGGAGCATTCTCTCAGGTCGTGATCGAAGTATTATGTTGCAAACTTTACCCGCATGCATGACAGCCGAGGACGTAGTCAGCATACAGTCTCAAATTCCACAAATTCATGTCTCTGAGCCTTTACTGGATTACCTGCAGGATCTCGTTGAATTTAGCCGTAATGAATTAGGCGACAACCCCGGGTTATCGCCAAGAGGCAGCATCGCTTTATTACGCTGTGCACAGGCATGGGCATTTATTGACGGGCGTGATGCCGTCATTCCTGAAGACATTCAAACCATTTTACCTTCTGTTGTTAGTCATAGACTTAGACAAGCTGATGAGCAGCAGAATTATCATTCAGATTCTATTGCAGAAAAGCTACTGGAATCTGTTGCTATCCCATAAAAAAAATGAATTAGCAGCCCTCCTACTATGAGCAAACTGGCAGACAAACTATCCTCACGCCGACTTAAAGGACCAGAAGCGGAACCCATTATCCTCAGCCGTAAACGCATCTATATATTACCTACGCGTTATGGAGTCTTGTTCACACTACTTTTACTTATTATGTTAATAGGTTCTATTAATTATAATAATAGCTTAGGGTTTGCACTTACTTTTTTAATGGGCAGCGTTGCTATCATTTCAATGCTACATATTCATAGAAACTTATCAGGCGTAGAAATAAAAACCGGTACAACGCGTTCAGTATTCTCAGGACAAAACATCTCATTTCCTTTTATTATTAGCAATACAGGTAAAATAAATAAATATGCTATTGTTTTTTTACATAATCCAGAAAAAACCTTAATCGATATCCCTGCCAATAGCACAATTACTACGCACTTGAATATTCAGTCAATAAGACGTGGGGTAATTCAATTAGGTCGCATAAAAATATTCACTGATTACCCGATGAGTTTATTTCATGCATGGTCATGGGTTATTCCTGATTGCCAATGTATTATCTATCCAAATCCTGAAGACAATTCTCCTCCTCCTGACTTTGAGGCCAAAGGTAGCGGTGAATTAATTTCATCGAATAAGGGTCAGGAAGATTATTATGGCATGAGGCATTATCAACATGGCGACCCTATAAAACATATTGCCTGGAAACAATCTGCCCGTAGCAATGAAATATTCACGAAAGAATTTAGTGGGAGTGGCGGCCAAACATTATGGCTAGAATGGGATATTGATAACGTAACCTCACTTGAGCATAAATTATCCAGACTCTGCCGATGGGTTCTGGAATGTGAAAAAAATGATATTAATTACGGACTCCGCATTCCAGGCAACAATATTCCACCTGGGAACGGCCATAAACATCAACATATATGTTTATCCGCTCTTGCTCTTTTTGCAGCTTAAATCAACATGAATCGTAACCAACAAAAAAACCTGGTAACAGCAAACAAAATGTTATGGATTCTTGTTTGTCAGATTGCGGTCATTTTTCCTCACACGATGAGAATACCTATTTGGCTCAGCCTGTTCTGCTTTGCAATGGGTGCATGGGGTTATTTCTCAGTCACCAATAGATGCAAACGCCCGCCACGTTTAATTTTGATTATGCTTGTTATCTTTTCTTGCTCTGCAATTGGATACAGTTACAAAACACTTATAGGGCAAGATGCCGGTGTTTCTTTATTAATGACGATGATGTCATTAAAAATACTCGAAATAAAAAAACATCAGGATGTTATTTTATTTGTCTTTCTCGGATATTTTCTCGTTGTAACAAATTTCTTATTCACACAATCTATTGGCATGGCCATTTATATGTTCGTTGTCTGCATCGGGCTTACCAGTACTTTAATTATGCTCAGTCGACATGATAGCCAGCTTAATTTAAAAGAAAACATCAAACTAGCCACAACGATCATTTTCCAGGCCATGCCTGTGATGCTAATTTTATTTGTTCTTTTCCCGCGTTTACCCAGCCCTCTATGGGCAATGCCAAAAGACCAGACTCATGCAATAAGTGGGTTAAGTGAAAACATGTCACCTGGTTCTATTAGTCAACTCAGTAAATCTGATGCCGTTGCTTTTAGAGTTAGCTTTGAAAACAATCCTCCCGCTAACTCAACGTTATATTGGCGTGGCCCGGTTTTAAGTCACTTTAATGGCAAAACCTGGACAATGGGAAGCTTTTATACCAGAAAAAGCCTGGTTGACATAAACCCCCTCAATGATCCAATTAACTACACAGTCACAATAGAGCCGCATAATCAAAAATGGTTATTCGCACTAGACATAGCTTCTCTTATTCCCAATCAAAGTTACATGAATCATGCTTACAGCTTAATCAATAACCAAACTATAAAAGAAACCAAACATTATAAAATAAGCTCACATACCAATTATATTATTGACCAAACACTTCTAAATAACGACACTGAAAAGTATCTACAGGTGCCACCTAACTTTAATCCTAAAACTAAAATATGGGCTCAACAATTACGGGCTAAACATTCTGATAATGCGGCAATAATTAAAGATGTTCTCAAGCATATACGAGAACAACCCTTTCAATATACATTAAGCCCTCCTTTATTAGGAAGAAATAGTGTTGATGACTTCTTTTTCCAAAGTCGTAGCGGCTTTTGTGAACATTATGCAGGAAGCTTTACTTATTTAATGCGTCAGTTAGGCATCCCTGCACGTGTTGTATTAGGTTACCAAGGCGGTGAGTACAATAAACTTGGCGATTACCTTATCGTTAGACAATCAGATGCCCATGCTTGGTCAGAGGTATGGTTAGAAAACCGCGGTTGGGTACGTATTGACCCTACCTTTTCTGTCGCGCCAGAAAGAGTAGAAAGAGGTATCGATGCTGCATTACCTCAACGTGTTTCAGACGGTGGTTTATTACGTACCAATAATCGTCTACTACACTCTCTCATATTCTACTGGGACAATGTCAATTACAAATGGCATCGATGGGTACTAGGCTACAACGCACAAAAACAATCCAGCCTATTAAAAAAATTAGGTATAAACATAACTAATTGGGAAGATATAGCCATCAGTATAATGGTCACAGTAGGAGGCTTCTTTATTCTGCTTGGCATTTGGTTAAACCTGAAAAAACGAAAACCAAAAGTAGACGCTGCTTTTCATACTTACCAGAAATTCTGCTCTCAATTAAAACGCATTGGTTTTGAGCGACGTAATCATGAAGGCCCTGTCGATTTTGCACAACGAGTCATTTCGGATCGACAAGACCTAAAAACAGATATTGAACTCATCACCCGCTTTTACGTTCAATTACGTTATGGAAGTAATCCTCCTAAGAATCTTTTATCTCAGTTCAGGAACCGCGTCGCAAAATTTCGTGCTTCGAAAATTATTATTTCAAATACCCCTTGACAGGCTAGAAAGCATTAGGCAGTCTTGATTCATGATATTTAAATTTGCACATATTGCAGTACCAGCCGTCATTCGACTGAAATGGATGACATTCAGTCTGTGCGCCCAGAAATTACATTGTTAAGTTAACTAAACAAATTCCGAAAAAGGCCGCAGACTCTAATTAGAACTGCGGCCTTTTTTATTGCCATCAATAAACATGAGATAAAGACAATGTCAGTACCAACAGCATACATAGGGATTATACTTATCTGGTCTACCACACCCCTCGCTATTCAATGGAGTGGCGACGGCCCTGGGTTTTTATTTGGTGTCACTGCACGTATGTTTATTGGCGCATTTATCTGTCTATTGATATTGGCATTTATGCGTACCAAGCTGGAATGGCATAAAAAAGCGATCATCACTTACTTGACTGCAAGCTTGGGCGTGTTTGGATCAATGCTATGCGTCTACTGGGGTGCACAGTACATAACGTCGGGGATGATTTCTATATTATTCGGATTAACCCCATTGTTAACCAGTATCTTTGCTGCAATGATCTTAAACGAACGTAGCTTACAATTTAGTAAATTGTTAGGTATAACGCTTGGGTTAATTGGGTTGGTTGCTATTTTTTATACTGATATTGTTCAGGATGAGAAAGCTTATTTAGGTATGATAGCCGTTATTGTCGCTACCACATTACACTCATTCAGCACAGTTGTGATCAAAAAACTGGATTGCAAGCTACAAGGAATCGTCGTTAATACGGGTACATTGATCGTTTCATGCTTGCTGTTTGTTGTCGTGTGGATGTTTGTTGACATGGAATTACCAAAAACTATCCCGCTTAAGGCTGGTGCGTCTATTTTGTATCTAGGTATAATAGGTAACGTAATCGGTTTTACATTATTTTATTATGCGCTCAAGAATCTTGATGCGAGTAGTATGGGGTTGATTCCACTTATTACACCAATCATTGCATTGATCCTGGGCTACTTGTTGAACAATGAAACCATTGATTTAAATTTAGGCATAGGTAGTACACTCATACTATCTGGCTTACTGGCTCATCACTGGAATCATTTTGTTATAAAATTTAAAACACCGGCACTTCAGCAATAATGAATGTCATGTTAATTTAAGCCGCGAATTGTTAACCCTCTTCTGCAACAAGAGGGTTAACATACAATACTAACCAATATTACGAGCAAGATAATAATGCCAATTCAACCCTTTAGCATAGCAAGACTTCCCAGAATAGAATTTGGACAAGGAACGCTTTCGACATTACCTGGCATCCTTCAACAATATGGTAATCATGCGCTGCTGGTTACCGGTAGCCACTCCATCGAGCAGGGAAACTATTGGCAACTCATCGTAGATAGCCTGACTACCATTAACTGTAAATGGGAACAGGTGAAGATTAATCAGGAACCTTCACCTGAACTTGTAGATAATATCGTCAAACAATTTAAACACGAACAATTCGATGTAGTCGTCGGGATTGGGGGCGGCAGCGTATTAGATGCTGCGAAAGCAATTGCTGGTTTATTACTGATTAATCATTCTGTCATGGACTTCCTCGAAGGCGTTGGGCCTGAGCTATCTTACCCTGGGCCTGCTGTGCCTTTTATAGCTGTACCTACAACGGCTGGAACAGGAAGTGAGGCCACCAAAAATGCGGTATTAAGCAAACAAGGAAAAGATGGATTTAAAAAATCCTTTCGTGATGATCAACTCGTTGCCGAACACGCCATTATTGATCCTGACTTACTGACTAGTTGCCCCCCTTCTTTAATCGCCGCTAATGGAATGGATGCTCTCACACAAATTATGGAATCATTCGTATCAACTAAATCCAATATATTGACAGATGCACTGGCTATAAGTGGCCTGCGTTGTTGCAGAGAAGGATTGTTAAACTGGTATGAGCAGAAAAATAATCAAGCTGTAGCACGTGAGTCTATGGCTTATGCATCATTAATATCGGGCATTAATCTCGCACAAACCGGGCTCGGATCGGTGCATGGGCTCGCCTCACCATTAGGTGCATTTTTCCCTGTTCCTCATGGTGTTGTTTGTGGAACTCTACTTGCATCAGCCACAAAAATGAACATTGAAGCTATGCTATTACGTGAACCTGACAACCTTGCACTAGATAAATATGCTCGGATTGCAACTATCCTATGTAATAAAAAATTCAAGCAAAAGACAGAAGCTTTCTCAGCCTTAATTGAATTATTAAACAATTGGACAGACGTAATGCAACTTAAAAAGTTACGGGAATATGATGTAAACGTGAATGACCATGAAAAAATCACTCAACATTGCCGTGGTAGCAGTATGTTAACTAACCCTATTGTTTTAACGGATTCTGAAATAAAAAATATACTGGCTGAAAGAACATAATAAATTAAAAAGAGAAAAACATGTTCACTAATCGAAAAATAATCCTTTGGCTTTACCTAATGACCCCCGCATTCTTTTTGCTGGACATCTTGTTTAACTGGGACTTAAGGGTTTCATTCCTGGATGATCACTTAGGCTGGAAAATATTTTATTATTCTTTTTGTTTTGGCATTGGCTTTCTTATGTGGAAGCTGCCCTCACTAGAATATATTTTAGGCATTGTCGAGGGTGGCGTAAACATGCTGCTGCTAACATTAAGTGTCATGCTGCCATATTACAATGCCATTGATGCTATATCTAGCGGGAAGACAGTAGATAATCCACTGAACACTTTCAACGTAATAAACTATATTATTTCAGGTTTTATACTCATCATGAGTATGCAATTACGTAAGACTAACGACCACGAATTTTAATTAACGTATAACCCAACTCGATATAATCATTAACTTGTTGTGGCCCAGTTGCTGACACCGTAATGTAATCTGGAAAATCTTCAGGGTCTACACCATTCCATGCAGCAAATGTCTGACAGACATGGACGGGTATATCTCCAGACTTCGCAAGCTCAGCCACCTCATCATGAACTTTTTGATATTCACTAGAATTTGATTTTTGAAGTGAAAACTGTTCACGGCCATGTGTGACTACAGCCATATCTAATTTAGGAAATTTCGTACGCAATTGATTTGAATATTCTCGAATCTTGGGTATCGCCCACTTTAAGGCATCTGCATCCGAGCTAGCAATTTCAAACACAACCCCGGCAGGGGCTTTGCTGGCTAGAAGGAGTTTTTGAATTTTCGCATCACTTGCAAACGCAACACTTGTCAAAAGACCAAAAAATAGAAAAATTGAAACTCGTGCAAACATAATTAACCCTTTTTCAGAACTATTAGCTATCCGACTAGCTTAACAACGAATAGTTCACGGTTAATATTGTTAATATGACAACATATTAGGATTAGCACTTCCCAGGGTATTAACAGCTGAAGACGTGGTTTTCTGTAAATTATAATCATCAACCATTTCTTGCAATGAAATACCCTCTAGAAAATCATATATCTTATCACTCAGGTTATCCCACATAGACTCAAGCACTTCCTGCTCTGACCCTGCTTCTATTGCAATTTGATCGTGTTTCGATTTTTCATCATTTATCGCTGCAACAATCTTGGCGATACTTAAATTAGCAGCAGGAACTGCCAGATGATAACCACCACCAGGGCCTCTAACGCCACGAACGAGACCTTTCGACCTCAACTTAGCGAACAATTGCTCAAGATAAGACAAAGATATCTTCTGATATTCTGAAATCTCAGCCAGTGTTGTTGGCTTTTTGTTCTCATTCAATGCGAGCTCCATCATTGCAGTAATGGCGTATCTCGCTTTGGTTGATAACTTCATTTCAACTCTCCTGTATTCCTATACTCAATCGTACAATCACACATTGCCCGTGTAGAAATAAGCGTCATTATTCAAGTATTGCTTACCATAGTAAAGCAGTCAAGAATAAGGATTAAACCCATATATCTATTGGCATCGTTTATATACCCTATTTTAAGTATAGATGCTAAATCACATAAATGTTGGCCGTTAGATAAATAACTTTTTGACCAACCGATAGGATTATATCGATATAAATCAACCACTAAGAGATTAGGGAACCTTGCCCTGCTTAATTGGACTAGTCTTATCTTTTGCATATTCAGCCATAGAACCGTCATATAACTTGATGTTGTTATACCCCAGATGTTTAAGAGCCAAATACGATTGAGAAGCACGATGGCCAGACCGACAATACAAGACAACAGGTGCATTTTTATTGGTAACACCCACTTTTTTCAAGCTAGCCTCTAATAATTCTTTTGATTTTAATGTAAAACCACCCTCATAATTTAGAGAATCATCCCAGGACCACAATTTAGCACCCGGCATATGCCCTGTTCTCTTATACTTAGGATGGCCTAAATACTCTTCTTTTGATCGCACATCTAGGATTGTAGCTTTTTTAGTATTGAGTAATGATTTTACTTGTTTAAGATCAATTTCATTATCTACCCTTTTATCACCAGGCTCATACGTAACTGAAGGTCTTTCAGAAATTTTATTTTCTACTTTTTTACCTTCAAGAATCCATTTAACCAAACCACCATCAACAACAGATACTTTTTTGTGCCCTATTTGTTCTAACTGCCAAAACAAGCGACCTGCATGCAGACCACCCATATCATCATATATAACGATATGATCATCTCGTTTTATCCCGAAATAACCCAGCACCTTGTAAAATCGTTTGTCCGATATTCTAAAAGAAACCTTATCTTTTTTTCTTTTTGCAACAAGGTATCCATAATCGATATAAATAGCACCAGGGATATGAAATCGTTGATATTGTGTTTCTTCACCACTCATATCAACTAAGACTATATTTTTATTATTCAGGTTTTTATGTAACCAATCCGTGGATACCATGAGATCAGCTGCCTGTACCGAACCAGAAAAAATTATAAGTAAAACCAACGAATTCAATATGCGCTTCATAACATTCCTTTAAATAACTTCAAGATCGATTAGTTGTGTATTGTCTTGCAATCTATCAAGACTAAAAACATGCCCTTGTTCTAGTGAATACCTAAGCCATTTGCCTACAAAAATATTACTTTCCCACCGGCAGTCAACATACGGCTTTTTATTCATATGACTATGTTCTACTGGCATGAAACCTGTTTTCATACACGCAAGTGCTTCTACCTGGCGTGTATCATGATATAGCTTTAATGTTAAATCAGGGTCAGCAATTTTTTCATCATCTGAAACAGGAAAATAATATGTCAATAAAATCGTTGTTGTGTATTTACAGCGTTCCAGAATGGTTAAATATAAATCAAGAGAACCGTTAATTCGTGAGACCATTGTATTAGGCAATAGTTCAAGATCAGGTATAATTTGATCAATTAAATGGTAATTTCTTTCATATACATCCATAAGGCCTGCGAAATTTCGCAAATCAATGCCTTTTTTCTTCTGTTTTTGCTTTACTGCATTCATCAATAAATCATATCATACCGACCAATTAATCAGTAATTGCCAACATCCATGCTTAAGCGTGAGGGTGATGCTCTACATTTCATAATATTATGAAGGAAAACAAATAAATGCAGGTTGAATCTATCCCTACTACCGCTTTCAGCGATCAAAAACCGGGGACATCCGGGTTACGTAAAAAGGTAAAAACATTCAAAGAAAAAGGTTATCTAGAAAATTTCGTACAAGCCATATTTGATTCGATCCCTGAACGCAAGGGAGCCACACTCGTGCTGGGTGGAGATGGGCGATATTACAACCTTCATGCTATCCAGGTGATATTAAGAATGGCTTCTGCCAATGGATTCAAAAAGGTTATCGTTGGCCAACACGGCATATTATCCACCCCTGCCGCTTCAGCTGTTATCAGAAAACATAAAGCGATCGGCGGTATTATCTTATCAGCCAGCCATAATCCCGGCGGACCTGAAGGTGACTTTGGCATTAAGTTCAATAGTGCAAATGGTGGCCCGGCTGCAGAGAAGGTAACTGACAAAATATATACTTATAGCAAAAATATTTTTCGCTACCTTATCGCTGAAAGCGACAAAATTGATTTAGATGTTATTGGTTTACAATCAATCGGAAAAATGCAAATAGACATCATCGATTCAGTTGAAGAATATGCTGAACTTATGGAAAGTCTATTTAACTTTTCAAAAATTAAAGCCTTATTCGAAAATAATTTCAAAATGGTATTTGATGCCATGCATGCGGTAACCGGCCCATATGCAAAGGAAATATTTGAGAATAGACTAGGTGCACCTAAAGGTAGCATGTGGCATGCAAAACCACTGACTGATTTTGGCGGAGGCCATCCTGATCCTAACCTAGCACATGCAAAAGAATTAGTTGAAAGCATTATGTCAGATAATGGACCCGACTTTGGCGCGGCGTCAGATGGTGACGGTGACAGGAATATGATATTAGGACGCAACTGTTTTGTTTCGCCAAGCGATAGCCTTGCAGTAATGGCCGCTAATGCTGAAAAAATCCCTGGCTATGTTAATGGCTTAAAAGGTGTTGCCCGTTCCATGCCAACCAGTCAAGCAGTTGACAGGGTTGCAAGTAAAATGAATATCCCTTGCTTTGAAACCCCAACAGGCTGGAAGTTTTTTGGCAACCTGCTCGATGCAGACATGATCACCTTGTGCGGAGAAGAAAGCTTTGGAACAGGGTCAGACCATGTTCGAGAAAAAGATGGTTTATGGGCCGTTCTTTTTTGGCTTAACCTTCTTGCTGAAACACAAAAGTCCGTTACTGACATTATGAAAGAACATTGGCAGGAATTTGGACGAAATTATTATACTCGCCACGATTATGAAGAATTAAACCTGGATAAAGCCACTTCATTAATCGGACAATTGCGTTCGAACCTGTCTGAAATAAAATCCAGTGAATGGTCTGATTACAAAGTTAAAGACTGTGATGACTTTGAATACATTGATCCTGTTGATGATTCGTCCAGCTCACAACAGGGTATCCGCATTTTATTTGAAAATGGCTCACGCATTGTTTTCAGACTTTCAGGCACAGGGACGGTAGGTGCCACATTACGTATATACGTAGAAAGATACGAAGCCGATCCAGATAAACAAGATCTGGACACACAACTTGCACTGCGTGACTTGATTCGTATTGCAGAAGACCTTACCGGCATTAAACAAAACTTTGACCGCTCAGCGCCAGACGTTATAACCTGAGACAAAAAGGACAGTAACATGAATAAACAGACACTCCCTTTAATTATCGAAGCTGTTCAACTTGAGCAACATCTTCATGATGACAATATAGTTATCGTCGATTTGTGCAAAGATGAAACTTATACGCAATCACATATACCAGGTGCAGTGCATCTACAATACCCAAAAATCATTCATGTTGAAAAACCGGTTATGGGTTTAATGCCAAGCATGGCTTCATTAAGCGATACACTTTCTGAATTAGGCATCACACCAGACACACATGTTATTGCTTATGACGATGAAGGTGGCGGTAAGGCGTGTCGCCTACTATGGACGCTAGACGTTATCGGCCACTCATCTTACTCACTTTTAAATGGCGGCTTACATGCATGGGCGAATGAAGGCCACACGTTAAGCAATGAATCAGTTGCCCCTAAGGCCGCACCATATGGTGATTGTAAAATTATTCAAGGTACAGTTAATAAGGATTATATTTTAAGCAACCTTAATAACAATGAATGCACTCTACTAGATTCACGTTCTATTGAAGAGTTTACAGGCAACAAACGTTTTGCCGAACGTGGAGGCCATATTCCCGGGGCTATTAACTTGGACTGGATGCTTACAATGGACAAGCAGGCTAATCTTCGCCTGCTCTCAGTTGATGATTTAAATAAACAATTACAATCGTTAGGTATATCAAAAGATAAAGAAATTATTTTGTACTGCCAAACCCATCATCGTTCATCACATACCTACATCATGCTTAAACATTTAGGCTTCACCAAGTTAAAGGGTTATCCTGGCGCATGGTCTGAATGGGGTAATCTAGCTGACACGCCTATTGAAATTTAGTGAAATAAATTAAGAACAACACTTAATTACTAAGCGTCGTTCTCATTCATAAATATTTAGCAGCCTTTGGCTGCTAAATTTATTTAACAAACAAATTCTCTCTAAAGAATTTTAATTCATTAATCGAATCTTTAATATCATCCATAGCCAAATGAGAGCTATCTTTCACATGTTTTTTAGAAATATCCGGATGCCAACGATTGGCCAGCTCTTTTAAAGTACTCACATCAAGGTTCCTGTAATGAAAATAATCTTCAAGCTCAGGCATAATTCGCGCCATAAAACGTCTATCCTGACAGATGCTATTGCCACACATAGGTGACTTACCAGCAGGAACATATTGCTTGAGGAAATCCAATGTCTGTTGTTCAGCATCCCGCTCTGAAAATTGACTATTTTTAATCCGCTCGACAAGACCAGAACCACCATGTTGCTTTGTATTCCATTCATCCATCGCATCAAGCGTTTCATCACTCTGATGAATGGCGACAATAGGACCTTCCGCTAAAATATTTAGCTGCCCGTCAGTCACAATGGTTGCAATTTCAATAATATAGTCATTTTGAGTATCCAGACCGGTCATTTCCAGGTCAATCCAGATCAAATTGGTAGAATCTTGTGTCATAACAATACCCTAAGTATGGCTCTCAATATTAAAAATTAATGGTGATTCATCATCACATACATTAACATAACTGTTACATTTACATACTATATTAACAGATTAAATAAGTGACAAATAACAAATGAATGAATTGAGTAACTTTTTTATTGTAATGGTAATTCTCACACTAGCCACACAACTGTGGCTCGCTGCCAGACATGTCAATCATGTAAAAAAACATCGCGCACAAGTGCCTGATGAATTTAAAGATCAAATTCCACTGGAAGCACATCAAAAGGCTGCTGATTACACCATTACCCGAACACAGTTCGGACGATATGACACCATACTGGGTTCTATTCTGATACTTGCATGGACACTCGGTGGCGGACTTGAGTTTATGGATCAAGCCTGGCGATCACTTCAATGGGATGCCCTCTGGACAGGTATTGCTTTTATGATAAGTGTCATGCTTATTATGTCGCTGCTTGATATTCCATTTTCACTCTATCGAACATTTGTTATTGAAGAAAAATTTGGTTTTAACAAAACAACGCTAGGTACTTTTGTTACTGACCTTGTAAAAGGCAGTATCGTAACCATTGCTATTATGGTTCCTCTTCTATGGGTTGTTCTCTGGATCATGGAAATATCAGGCTCTCTCTGGTGGCTTTATGTCTGGGCCGTCTGGTTTGGTTTTAGTCTACTAATGATGTGGGCCTACCCTGCCTTTATCGCCCCTTTATTTAATAAATTTAAACCGCTTGAAGATAGCGACCTGAAAACCGGCATTGAAGCTTTATTAAAACAATGCGGCTTTAAAAGTAATGGTATTTTTGTCATGGATGGGTCACGTCGCTCCGCTCATGGTAATGCTTACTTTAGTGGCATTGGCAATAAAAAACAGATTGTATTTTTTGATACCTTAATGGAGCAACTAGACGCTGATGAAATTGAAGCCGTACTCGCACATGAATTAGGTCACTTCCGTATGCATCATATTCGCAAACGTTTAATAAGCATGGGTATTATCAGTCTCGCAAGCCTCGCTATTCTGGGATGGCTAATCGATCAAAACTGGTTCTACACAGGCCTTGGTGCCAGCATGCCATCTGATTATATGGCACTCATGTTATTTATGTTATTGGCGCCGGTTATCGGGTTCTTTCTCACACCTATCAGCTCTATGTTTTCACGTAAACATGAGTTCGAAGCTGATGCGTATGCATCTAAACAAAGAAATGCCAACTTACTCATTACCGCTTTGGTTAAAATGTATGAAGAGAATGCCAGTACATTAACACCTGACCCACTGTACTCCAGCTTCTATGACTCACATCCGCCGGCACCTGTTAGAATTGCACATTTGAAAAAACAACCTCAACTGGCAAATTAGTGAGTTCACTCCACGATCAAAATTGCTGTCATCAGTCAGGTAAGCCATTGACTGATGACAGTATTAATCAATACCTCTCACAACTTAGACAATCATGGTCATTTAATAATAATCATATTGAGTATGACTTTAGCTTTAAAAACTTTTATGAAACCATGGCATTTGTAAATGCAGTTGCCTGGATAGCTCACCAGCAAGATCATCACCCTGATCTTGAAGTAGGTTACAACCATTGCCTTATTCGTTTTAGCACGCACTCCGTTGATGGCTTATCAATCAATGATTTTATTTGTGCCGCCAAAGTCGAACACCTTCTATAAACACCCTTTAAATGGCTCAACGTAAACTCAACAAGCAACAACAGCAACGTATTCGCGACAATCAATCTAAAACCCGTGAACGAAATACAGATGATTCAGAGAATAACAACCAGAAAGAGTCAAATGGCCTCGTCATACAACATCATGGCAAACAAGCGATCATCGAAACTGATGAAGGGTCATTGATTGACTGCAAGGTCCGTCAAAATCTTGGAAGTATCGTGTGTGGCGATATTGTGGTCTGGAAACCCAGCCTGGAAGGACAAGGAGTCATTCTTGCCATTAAAGAAAGAAACAATGTTCTTTCTCGGCCAGACTTTCGTAAAAGACCCAAACCATTTGTTTCCAACATTGATCAAATTGTAATTGTAACTGCCGTCGAACCCGAACTTAGTCAACACTTACTTGACCGTTATCTTGTTATTTTAAAAACCGTTAATCTTCCCGGTATTATTGTTGCCAATAAAATGGATTTACTCTCCTCTGAAAATCAAGAGCACATTAATAAACAACTCTCTATTTATGAAAACATCGGTTACAAGATAATTTACACCAGCGTTAAAAAAGAAAAAGGTCTAGACGAACTAAATATAACATTAAGTGATAAACGCAGCATACTCGTTGGACAATCCGGTGTAGGAAAATCATCTATCATAAATCATATACTACCCGATCTGGACTTGCGGACTAACCAGCTAACACAGGCTAGTCATGGTAAGCACACCACATCATCATCTATTCTATATCATTTACCTACAGGTGGAGATATCGTTGACTCGCCAGGCATTCGTGATTTTTCAATATGGCATGTCGATCCAAAGGATATTGAATCCGGATTTTTAGAGTTTCAGCCCTATTTAGGAAACTGTCGATTCAGTAACTGCAAACACGTTAATGAACCTGACTGCGCAGTCAAACAAGCCGTGGAAGAAAACAAAATATCTAAAGAGCGGTTAGAAAGTTATCAACAAATGCTTGAAGAAATAGAAGATAACAAATAAAAAATTATCCTGGAGGCCAGCTCATACTTCTACCACCTAAAACATGTAAATGAATATGAAACACCGTTTGCCCTGCACCTGCATTGCAATTCATTACAGCTCTATATCCTTCATCTGCTATACCTAAATCCTTAGTAACTGCTTTAGCTGCCAGGTACATTTCGCCTATCAAGCCTGCATCCGTTTCCTGTATGTCATTAATCGTACTAATATGTTTTTTGGGTATCACTAAAAAATGCACGGGTGCTTGAGGACTAATATCTTTAAATGCCAATACATTTTCATTTTCATAAACAACTTCTGCTTTTATTTCGCCTGCTATCAATTTGCAAAACAAACAATCCGACATAACTATTCCTTGATTTTTATAACCTGGTTGAAAAGCTTATTTAAACATAAACATCAATCAATGGTCTCGTGTGGTAACCAAAACTACTGATGTCAGCATTATCGAGATATGAGCGAATGGCAGTTTGAGCTTCAGCGCTTAAGCCTGAAAGATCTGGTTTTTCGCGCCTTGCGCGCTGTTCAAAGGTATACCGATCAGACGAAGATGTATTTGACTGTTTTTTAGCATTACCCAGTACTTCGCCTTGTAACACTCTTTCGGAAGGCGAACCAGTATGACTATTTCGAGATTGGAGATCAGATTTAGCGCCATTAGCTGGCTTAACGTCCACTACTTGCGGTGTGGGCGGTGGAATATACGGCACTGGATAAGCAGCTATTTCCATCAATCTGGTCTTTTTCTATGAAGATGCAAGGTTATCGAACAAGTTTAGCATAACTTGAGCAAAACCCAGGTTGATATCAAATTAACATAATCTATTGTAATTTAATAATTTTTAGTTAAAAACAATGAATAAAAGTAAGTATAACCGAAATAAACAGGTTAAATATCACGCCTGTCAGAAAATGCGTGTGAAAGCGTTCCCCCATCGACAAACTCAAGCTCGCCACCAAGAGGAATACCATGCGCAAGGCGAGTAGCACGAATACCACGCTTTTTACCCATTTCACTGATGTAATGAGCCGTCGCCTCACCTTCTACAGTCGGATTGGTTGCGATAATCAACTCATTAACCTCGCCATCATTTAAGCGCTGAGCCAGCTTATCAAGCCCTAGTTCATCTGGCCCGATTCCATCAAGTGGTGATAAATGCCCCATCAGCACAAAGTACAGGCCTTTATAACCCGTTACTTTATCAATCATCATTACGTCTGAGGGGGTCTCGACAATACAGATACTAGCAACATCACGTCGAGGATTCGCACAAATAGAACACAACTCATCTTCTGTCAGCGTACGACACTGCTGACAATGGCCTATATTTTCAACGGCAGATAATAATAAAGAAGATAATGTCTTAGCGCCATCACGATTACGCTCTAATAAATAAAATGCCATGCGCTGCGCGCTCTTTGGGCCGACGCCGGGAAGAACACGTAACGCTTCTATCAACTGATCAATCAGTGGAGATAATGACATTAGAAAATTCGCCTAAAAAGGCATTTTAAACCCAGGAGGCAATGGAATACCTGCTGTCATGCTCGACATTTTATCTTGTGAAGCAGCGCTGACTTTATGTGTAGCATCATTCACAGCGGCTGCAATCATATCTTCTAGCATGTCACGGTCTTCTTGTATCAAACTATCATCAATCTTCACACGGCTTACTTCATGTTTACCATTCATAGTAATAGTAACCATACCGCCACCTGATTGACCATTCACTTCCATATTGGCAAGTTCTTCTTGCGCCTTTTGCATATTTTCCTGCATCTCTTGCGCTTTTTTCATTAAATCTCCAAGACCACCTTTCATAACAACCTCTATATAATATTTAAATTACACAATTTATTCTGTTGGCTCAATTACTGCTGCGTTAATATCTGCATTAAGCGTATCTTGCAACTCTTGTACAAATGGATCCTGCTTTATTGAATCGACCGCTTGATCCTGTCTTTCTTGTATAGCACGCTGTTTATGTTGAGCGGGTGATTCCATTTCTACCTTTCCAATTTTAATGTCGAGTGTAACCGCTTCATTAAAATGTGCACTCAATGCTTGTTCAAGCCGTTGCTTTGCACTGCTTGTGCAAAGCTGTTCATACGAAGGATCGATCGATAATTTAAAAACATTACCTTCTCTTTCCTGCATAACACTATGTGCCGCAAGTTCTTTCGCTACCGCTTTTAAACCCAGCGTTTCAATTATTTGGCCCCACTCAGAGGTTCCATAATTATTCTGAGCCGGTATATTTGATTCTACTCTTGGCGGTTCTTCTACAGCTTGATACTGCTGCGTTTCTTCTTGATCTGATGATTGCGGCTTAGCAACCATTTCAGCAGGCCGATTCGTAACAGGCGCCGGTGTTCTGGCAGGTGCATCATAAGGTTTAAACGCGAGCATGCGCAGTAACAGCATTTCAAAACCAGACTGCATATCAGGTGCCAACGGCAAGTCACGTTTACCTATCAAACCAATTTGATAAAAAAGTTGCACATCTTCATTTGGAATCAAGCCTGCAAACTCAGCAACCAGTTCTTTATCACCTTGTGAATCATCAATGGCTTCTGGCACCATTTGTGCAATCGCAATACGGTGCAACATCGATAATATGTCACCAAGGATAAGCATAAAGTCGGGGGACTTTTCAGCAAGCGCGCCTATCTCAGTCAGCACTTGAGGCGCATCGCTATTAACAATAGACCTTAAAAGATTCTCGACATGATGATGCTCGATAGTCCCTAACATATCATGAACTTCAGAAGACATAACCTTCCCGCCACCATGCGCAATAGACTGATCAAGTAAACTTAACGCATCACGCATACTGCCATCAGCTGCACTGGCAATCGCATAGACTGCCTTATTTTCAAATTCGATATTTTCCTGATCCAGAATAAACTGCATATGGTCAGCAATTAACTTTAGTGACATTCTTTTTAAACTGAACTGTAAGCAGCGAGACAAAATCGTCGCAGGCAATTTTTGAGGGTCCGTTGTTGCTAATAGAAATTTAACGTGAGGCGGAGGCTCTTCCAACGTTTTTAATAACGCATTAAAACTGTGATTAGAAAGCATGTGTACTTCATCTATCAGGTAGACTTTAAAGCGGCCACGTGTAGGCGCGTACTGTACGTTCTCTAGTAATTCTCTGGTGTCTTCAACTTTGGTTCGAGATGCGGCATCCACTTCAAGTAAATCAATGAAACGGCCTTCATCGATCTCCTGGCAAGCACTGCAAACACCGCAAGGGGTTGAGCTGATGCCCTCTTCACAATTTAGTGATTTTGCGAGAATTCGACCAATGGTTGTCTTACCAACACCACGCGTTCCGGTAAACAAAAAAGCATGATGCAAGCGGTCATTATCAAGCGCATTAATCAACGCTCTCAAGACATGCTCTTGCCCGACCATTTCGGAAAAATTCTTTGGCCGCCATTTACGGGCCAAAACCTGATAACTCATATAGACTCACAATTGACTAAAATCGATAAATTAAACTCTATTGAATTAACACGTAGTTAAATCCAACAAGAACATGAATTATAAAACATTTAAGGCAATAAGTTTGATGTTTTTTACCATTAAAAACATTAACTTATAATTTATTTGATTTCGATATCAAGAATGGAGGCGGCTTAATCCAGCCACACCCCGGCGCCCAAATCCACTGTTACCGTTGCTCCCTTCCAGGCCTGGCGGAGTTCACAGCTTATTGTCGCGAGGGGACCGAAAAAAGCCACCATATCTAAGCCGCCTATAATAACAAACTCGTCCACAGATTGCATGACGGAATTACAAGCTAGACCAGACCTTAACTCAGTCAATAGCCATATTAATAAACTAAGCAGAAAGAATGCTTATGTCAAAGCAAACGCATGCAGTTCAATATAACCAAAAAAAGGTGATAAATCACACTCAGTCAATCAATCCCCAGGCAAGAAACTCAAACGAAACTAAGTGTTTAGCGCTAATGCCATTTCAAATTGCATCGGTCATAAATCTGCGGTAACCTTGCGACCACAAATAGGAGAGGTGTCTGAGCGGCTTAAGGAGCACGCCTGGAAAGTGTGTGTAGGTTCACCCCTACCGAGGGTTCGAATCCCTCCCTCTCCGCCATAGGCGTTCGGAATTTTGTGATAAAAAACAGAATTTCGGCAAACAGAAGGATAGAGAGAAATCTCTATCCTTTTTTTATATGTGATGGCAATCAATCTCTGGGAGGCCGAAAACGGCCATAAGCAGACACTCAGTACCAGCCAAATTGGGCAAAAGCAGACACTAACGCTTGAGCTAAGAGGCGCGCTTTAGCGCGTCCTCGTTCTTGAGCGATTTGTTATGTTGTAATTAATATGCATCTCGTTCAAATGGTACATCTATCCAGCTTTTAGCCGTGATTACATCAGCTAAATCAGTGATTAATAGATTCTTAATCGATGAGAAAGTCTTTTGTATACTTTCTTCTTTTTGTATTATACCGAAAGCATCACGTAGATCAGGGTGATAACGGTATAAATATTGATCTAAACTCAAATGTCCAAATTCAGAATATAATATTATGGTTATAAAACCAAAATTCTCATTATCGATTGCTGCAGGCGTGAAACTAATCTCGATACTTCTGTTTTCGCCTGTGAGCCTGAACTTATAGACTAAACTGCTACCAACTAATTCAGTTTCTTCGTAAGAGTCACTCACGTAGCTATAACCATAATGTTTTAACCACTCTCCTAAACCTTCAACATTAGGCCTAAAGTAATCGAACTTTTCTTTTTCATTCATGGTTTTTAAGCACCATAACGATTAAGCTCAGTTGAGAACAAAAGCAAGCAAAGCGCCGCTTTTGTGAATCAACTGGAGTGCCTTGTTAGGCTTAAAATTTAAACAACTTTTTCGCATCATGTAAAACTTCATCTGGCGTTTTTCCGTACGTATAAATAGTCTTTGTCGAAAATAAATTGTTTGTAGGGTGCATAATTAAATATGTATTTACTTCCCAGTTCTCTTTGAAGCCAGGAAGTGACTTAATATTCACCTCTAAATCCTTTGATGGCATTAATAGTATAACTTCGTCGACTAAGTTAAATGCGTTTTTTGCTCTTTCAATTTGATGTGGTTCATCAAACGAGTGGGCACCAGCACCTAAGTCGATAATATGGTTGGGATGGTCTCTTATTATAGGTTCCAATATTTGAGACTTGTACTCATTCATGTATTGAATCATCGCGTAAGCACCTTCTTTTTCATTTATTTCTAATGCTTTCTCACGACTTAAACCTATTTTATATCTGTATTTGTCTTTTATTTTGTCGTACGTGCAAACAGGCATCCCTAATTCAGCACCAAGCAAACCAGCGAGCGTTGATTTCCCAACTCCTATTGGCCCTGTTAGCACGATAGTTTTCTTCATTTCGCCTCTTCGACTTAAGTGTTCTAATTTCTAATTAGCCTAACGACTAAGTTAACGGGCGCGAGTCTTTATTCGCGTCCGGGTTGAACGCATTGTTAGGCATTTTATTAATGACAACTGTACCAGCAATAAAGTCATGAATAGCGCGACGCTTTTTATTGGTGAGCATTACAACAAACTCACTCCATATCCAAACATTCATTAATATATTAACAAAACCGTACCAACTTGGGCTATGTTCATTCATGTACAAAGCACGAGCTTGCCATTCCATAGAAAAATATAATTCGTCAGACATTTCTAAAGAGACTAGCAGTATAGCTAATGACATAATTATTGATAAGGCAAATAAAACGGAGTAACGAAGAATTGCTTCCTTATATTTAACGTCGCTCCCATCAAGCTTTGATATTTTAATTTTGAGTAGTAACTTGCCTGGT
>Ga0316204_10004409_pt1 | contig 25285 bp, 22 predicted proteins | sample 6monrhotite_MG_2_FD_205661 | JGI IMG/M metagenome (GOLD analysis project Ga0316204, IMG submission 205661) | Microbial mat bacterial communities from mineral coupon in-situ incubated in ocean water Damariscotta River, Maine, United States -... | ecosystem: Environmental > Aquatic > Marine >... | reverse complement strand
AAGAGCATTTTCCGCTATTTTTGAAGGAATGTGAGTGGCGTTTTAACAACAGTGATTCTAAAGTTAAATTAAAGCAGTTAAAACAATGGGTTAAGAAGAATGACAACTAGTTATCTGGGACAGCCCCGTGTTTAATTTATATATGTACCGGAATATTATCTAGGCGACGTCGAGATTCAGGAAGTTTTGCATTGTAACCCTCTTCTGGATGATGATACCCAATCGCCAGAGCAACATCGCATTCATAACCATCAAGTTTATTCTTAAACTCTTCACTTACCAGGTTAGTATCAATACCTTCTATGGGGGTTGAGTCTATTCTGAGACGAGCCAAGGTATGCAGGTGTTTCCAAGAGCGATATAGGTTTGTATTTTTGTCCAATTACCCGTGCATCCATTTTTATCGGTATTAAGCTCTGCAAACAAAAATTATTTAACACATGACATTTCATATAACAAGATGTTTTTTTCAATGTGCGTATTTTTCTCATTGAACCAATGAGGTTAGATTGAACACCTCTAACAATACTGAGGTCGATGAGCTCCGATTTTATTGATTCGAAAATATTCGAAATATTTTTTTTAAAAACAGGCTTGTTTTAGATGATTATGCATAACTATTTTGCTTAAATAGTTAAAATTTTATTTATGATGAATGTTTTTATCTATTTACATAATAATCGTTTGTTTTGAAGGTTTTCTTTTTTCTCTTGTTCGATTGAACCCAGCAAAAGAATGGAAGACTAAAAAAATACCCTTTTTGCGGGATGGAAGAGTGAAGCTGAATGTGTTTTTATGTGCCGCAAATGGGGGCGTTTTTTTGGTGTGCTGGATGGGCCTGTAACACCTGCCATAAAGTTGTCATATACGACCTGTATTCTATGTTTCAATCTCATTTGGGATAGAACCATGATGAAAAAAGTGTGTTGTTTTTGCAGTGGGTTCATGCTGAATTAGCTGTAGAATATCCATGTAAAATATGGGTGAAAGGCGACTTGACGAGAGGGTGCATCCGACCCTGTTTTGCGCGCTGTTTTTTTGAATATGATGCTGTGATTTGACTATGTTATTTGTAAAGATAGGGGAGGGGGATGAGACTTCATATGATCAATCGGTGTGATTTTAACTGTTTTTTTCAGACTTGTTATGTCCAAGCTTGGAAAAGTAATCAGAGGTATAAAAAAACAGGTGTCGACACCTTTGCAGACCCCGGACAAAAGGGATTTACGCTGCTTGAATTGATGGTCACAGTTTCGGTGTTGGGTATTCTTGTTGCGATTGCAACACCATCGATATCACGGTGGCTGGAAAATGCCGCGATATCCAATGCATCATCCACCCTGGTGGCTCATTTGAAACAGGCTCGTCACAAAGCGATTGCAAGCAATCAAAGTATTAACGTTCAGTTTACAACCAGTGGTTACACCCTTGATGCGTGTACGGTTGCGGGATCGGAAGATTGCAGCACACATAAGCCTGTTCGGATCGCTTTATCATCGTATTCAAGTCACCTTTCTCTGATAGGGACAACACCCGTAAATCTTACGTTTACAAGCAGCTCAATGATCACACCTGCAAACATTGAATTAAGATCATCTGTTCTAAATCGCAGTGAATATATCGCAGTGAATGCGACAGGCGGTGCCAGTCTGTGAATATTGATATGCAGATTGATATGAAGATTCACAAGAGCTGTGAAAAAGGTTTCACGCTGATCGAAGTCATGGTGGCGATGCTTATTCTTGTTGTTGGCATTCTTGGTATGGCAAAAGTTGGAATCGGTGCGATGAAGTCAGATTCAGTTGCCGGTTCGCGAACGGTTGCGATCAATGTGGCTCAGCAGGTGATGGAAGTATGGAATGCCACAGGATCGCTGGATGGGCAATATGGTTTTACCAGCACGCCAACAGCAAATGTTGCCATGGCAACATCAAATGATTTGGCAGTGACCGGCTCACCCACTACATTTAATGTGCAGGCCGTCGCATCAAGCATGACCGCGCCACGCCCCGACTGGGATGGCGTTGCAAGCATTGCAAGCAACGATATGAATCTCTTTGCAAACGCACCAGCAGAGAATCCTCTGTTTAAAGAGGTGAAGGTGAGCTGGACTCAAAAGAATATAACACGAAGTGTGACACTGACCCATGCAACTACAGCTTATTAATATTTGTACAGATACCCGGGCGAATACTGGGGCAGAAAAAGGCTTTACACTCATCGAGATGATGATTTCGATGCTTATTGGTCTTATTGTTATGGCAGGTGGTTTTACAGCCTATTTTTCTCACAATAGCACGTTGTTCAAGCAGGCGGGGGATACAGAATCAATTACAGATCTGCATTTTGCATCTCAGTTTATGCAGAGAGAACTGAGATCTGCTGTTGGAACGCTGGATAAGGTTGCAGGCAGTTTTAACAGCGGTTTTGATTATACGCCGGATGTGCTTGATGTGGATGATGGTAGCTGCAATGCGCCAAAGAGTTATGAAACAAAAGGACATTTCAGGATTGGGGGTACAACGATTACCTGGAAAAAGCCAGCCTGCGGCGAGTATGTTGAAATTCTTGGTGGATTGAGGCCCATTGGATTAAATATATCAGAACAGACATTGACAGCGGCAGCGGGTGGCCCTTCACCGACTGTGAATATTTATACATTCACGTTAACAAAAGATGTGGTCGGTTTTAACAGGGGCAGGAAATATCAATCGCTTCAATTTGTTGTAAACCCAAGGAACATTTAAAATGATGGTCAGCAAAAAAGAGCAGGGCATGGTACTGATAGGTACGTTGATTTTACTGTTAATCATGGGCATCGGTGGTATTACACTTGCCGCACGCAGCATCGTGAATCAGGAAACATCTGCCTCTGCACAACACACGGTTCAGGCCTTATATTATGCGGAATCAGGCATCAATTATGTGATCTGGGCATTGAGGAACGATGCTGAGCTGGATGGTACTTCTCCGCCGATTATCGCAGCAGGTATTGATGCTGCGGATGTGGGCGATTGGACAGAACTTTTTATGTCGACGGGCAACCCTGGCCCAACATCGATTGATGATACACTCCCGGGCTTTGCGTATGGGCAGTTGGAATATTTTGATAACAGGCCTTTGGCGGATCGGGATTATGCGTTTGATCCTTATGCAAATGCATCACCATCGATCAGGCAGATGAGTAAACCAAAATACCTGATTTTAAATGTTGTGAATGGTGGTGAGATTGTGTTGGGCAATTCTGTGGCAACGCCGGTGACAAACTCGTTAACCGACACACCCTACAATGGTGCCATCGTATGGTTAACCGCGGCAGTCCCACTGGATGCTCCCGAGCTTTTGGATATGGCTGGAGCAGTGATCAATGATGCATCAGGGAACCCATATAGAAAAGGCAGAGATATTGCACTGAGGTGGCCACCCGGAGGATGTACGGGTTCTCTGCCTGGTGTTGTGGTGGCCGGATGTGTAGGCACACATAATATAAGAAAATACGGACTGGTTGCTTATTCCATTGGCTATGTGGAAGGGCAGCCAAGCAGGATGGTCCGTCAACAGATAGGTCTTGTAGAAAACCTATAAAAAAAGAGGGGGGATCTCTCTTATATTTTGTTCAATATGGAGGAACATAAGTGTTTAAGTATATAACCATGATGTTTGCATTTCTGATTTGTGGCACATTCACAATGTCAGTGGATGCAAAGCTGGCTACATTTGATGCTGGCATATCAACGGCATGGGCCAGTGATGATGACCATAGTGATGATGATCATCGTGATTACGAAGATGATGACACCGATCGTGATCATGATGGAGAGGATGACCATGAGGGTGATCGTGTTGGGCATTGTGACTGTACACTTGCACCTGAAAGCAGCTCATCTGATTATGATGAAACCGATGATGATCATGACGGGCATTCAGATTCGCATGATACAGATGGTGATGGTGAACCTGATCGTACTGATGATGACGATGATAACGATGGTATTGATGACGCACATGATTCAGATGATGATAACGATGGTGTCGATGATGAACATGACACAGACGACGCAGGTGAGTCTTGTTCGTGTACAGACGGTTCTTCTGGCGAATGGGTTGAAAGGGTTGTTGCACCAGGTCTTGGCATCAAGACTTACCGTGAGGTTCTTGGTCAATAAACACTGATGTTATGGATTGACGCTTTAAAAAAGGCTTTGGGTTGCTCCAAAGCCTTTTTTGTTCAACTTGTGGGCGCTAGATAGCCAAAATAAGTTGATTTATTGAAGTGTTTTTTTTGCAATGATTTTTCTGAAAAGTTGATGTTTTGGCTATTTAATAATGTGAATAATTGTTAAATCATATTAAATAATTCATTTTTTTATGGTTTTTACTATTTCTTTAAATTATTTATAGAAGCTTGATCAGGGTCATAAATAAATCAACTGTAACCCTCTCGATTTGAGCCGGCGATGATTTTTTCAGCGCGAATAAGGTCTTCCGGTGTATCCACACCAATACAGTTAAAATCGCCAATATTTACAGCAATGGAATAACCATGATGCAAGACGCGCAGCTGTTCCAGTGATTCAACCTGCTCAGTTTCACAGGCTGTTAACTCCGGGTAGATGAGCAGAAAGGCTTTGCGGTAGGCGTAGAGACCGACATGTTGTAATGGATTGCCACCATCACTTCTCGGGAATGGAATCGCTGCCCGACTAAAATAGAGTGCCTGCCCTTTTGCATCACAGACAACCTTCACGACATTGGGATCATGAAAATCTGCATCGCTTTGAATCGGGTGCGCCAGCGTTGCCATCGAAAGTTTATGATCGTGGCGGAAAGGTTCTGCAACTGCCTTGATCGCTTCAGGATCAATCAAAGGCTCATCACCTTGCACATTGACCACAACATCACAGTCAATATCCCGCATTGCTTCGGCCAGACGTTCACTGCCACTGCTGTGATCTGCGCGTGTGATACATACTTTGGCAGCGTATTCACGGGCTACTTTGGCAATGCGATCATCGTCAGTCGCGACGTATACATCGCCAATATTGGCGGCTTTAGCACGTTCAATCACATGCGCAATCATCGGTTTGCCTGCCAGCTTGGCCAACGGTTTACCCGGAAAACGAGTCGAATCGTATCTGGCAGGGATACCAATTGCGATTTTCATGATTGGGCTGCATCCCAAGTGGGCGCATGGGTTGTTGTGCGTTGCTTATTTGGGTTTACCAAACTTCATTCCCTGTGTGTTGCCTGCACCTGTTTAGAGCTGGAGCACATAGATGATCATGTTCAGTACGCTGCAATTTCATCCCAGGTTGCGGTAGCCGTACCAACTTTTCCGACCACAACACCCGCTGCAAGGTTGGCCGTTTGTGCGGCTTTGAGTGGATCATCACCACGAGCCAGACATGTGGTGAATGCGGCAATGACGGTATCACCGGCACCGGTGACATCAAACACATCGCGGGCAGCCGTTGGGATGTGGTGGCACTTATCGCCATCAAACAGCGTCATGCCGCGCTCAGAGCGGGTAATCAGGGCATAGGTCAGGTCCAGCTTCTGATGCAGTACTCTTGCAATGCTCTCAACATGTGCATCTTCATTGATGGCAGACATATCCGCCATGGCCGCCGCTTCAGAGAGGTTGGGTGTGATTAGTGTGGCATGTTTGTATGCATCGGTGTGTTCAGGTTTGGGATCAACAGCAATGATTTTACCATCAAGATGTGGTATCAAACGTTTAAGAAAATCCGGTGTTAACAGGCCTTTTCCGTAGTCAGAAAGAATCACTGCATTTGCGGTGGCTAATTTTTCCAGAATACGTTTTTCGATCTCATTCTGTGTTTCAGGCTGGGCCGGGTCAGTCCATTCACGGTCATAACGAACCACCTGTTGATGGCGTGCAATAATACGTGTTTTGATGGCAGTTGGCCGCTGGTTGTATTTGGTGAGCACGCCGGAATCATCGGCATTGAGCTCAGTCAGTTGCTGATGTACCCACTGGCCGGGTTCATCATCACCAACGATGCCAAACATGGCGGAATTCTGGCTCAGTGCATGCAGATTTCGAATCACATTGGCTGAGCCACCGAGCCTGCGATCAATCGACTCAACATTCACAACAGGGACAGGGGCCTCAGGCGAGATGCGTGAAACATCGCCCATCACAAATTCATCGACGATGATGTCGCCCACAACAAGAATCATAACTTTTCTCCTATATCCCAAATAAACGCAGGCTGCGTTGCTCGTTGTTCATTTGGATTAAACCAAACTTCACGCCTTGCCTGCGTTTATTTGGGGCATAAGAAACAGATGCGGCGACTTGTGTTTTATTTGCACTCATCTTGACTGTGTTATTTATCATTAAAACGGGCTTCCAGTGTTTTGACAAATGCACCGGCTTTCAGGTATTCATTTGCATATTTGATGAGTTTGCAGATGCGTCGTTGCAGGTAAGCCGGGCGCAGGTTATAGGTGAGAGCGTTGTAACGGTAAATCGCGGTTTTGGTATGTTTGGCTTCTTCGGCATCGGGCTGAAAGTGTTCCGGTACGATGGTTTTACGGAAAAGAATCTGGATATCCGGGTTGGCCTCATCTGTGAACTTCTCGACCACCTCAAAGCCGCACTTGGCAGCCATGGCGATCAGTGTGTTCGGTGTGAAATTATAGATGTGTGCAAAATGGAAAAGACGGCCAAACGTGGCAAAAGGCGCGGCAATATTTGGGCACTCAATATAAAGCAGGCCATTTTCTTTTAGTAACCCTCTGATATGAGAGAGTGCACGTGTGGGTGATGAAAAATGCTCAATCACATGGATCAAAAGAATGACTTCTTTATCGGTACTACTTTCCAAATCGTACAGGTTGGTATTGGCGACATTGGCATGAAGTGTATCGCGTGTGTAGGCATTAAAGCCTGTATTGGGTTCGATGCCGGAGGCCTGATAACCCGCGGCCTCAAAATTCTTTACAGTACAGCCAATGCCTGCACCGATTTCAAAGACGTCTGTTTGTGCAGGAATATGAGGTGTGAGCTGTTTCAGAATCCGTGCGCCATTGTTCCATGCCCGCATGATCCGACGGGTCGAGGGGGTACTTTCACCGTGATAATCACGTCGATAATCTTTGGCATAATAGGCACTTACTTCTTCTTCACTGGGTACAGGGAGATGGGATACCAGCCCGCATCCGTTGCACAGGCCTGTGGTCAGTGAGGAACCATGTCGATCTTTTTCGGAGATGACAGAAAATTGATTGCTGCCACAAAGATCACATGTTTGAAGATTATCTGGCTGATTCAATATCGACTCCACCCTTTAGAGATACAACTAAAATCGAGAAAAACTAAAAAAATGCAAACCATTCAAAAGTCCGAAACTATCTCAGAATCGTTTGGAACTGTTCGAAACGCCTGCAAAGTGTGGAGTATAAGCAGGAAATGTCCGGCTTACCACGGGTCTGCACTTCTCCGACAGATGTTACCCAAAAGAGGCTTTGTTGCGACGGGCAGTGATCTCGGTTTTTAGCTGGCCACATGCTGCAGAGATTTCATCGCCTTTTGATTTACGCACGACAGTCACCATGCCCGCGTTAACCAGAATGGACCGAAATGCCGAAACAGTTGCATCATCCGGACGTTGGAATGTCGTGCCCGAAAAAGGATTGAACGGTAGCAGATTGACTGTGCATCCAAGCCCGTGCAACAGTGTGATCAGGCGCCTGGCATCCTCACTGGAATCATTGATGCCTCCGAGCATGACATATTCGATCAATACCCGGTTTTTATCTTTGGACTTAATATATTCACGCACAGCTGTCATCAGTTCGGCAATCGGGTATTTTGCATTGATCGGTATGATCTGGCTTCGGACTTCATCGGTGGTGGCATTGAGTGAAACGGCCAGATTACATGGCAGTTTATCTTCAATCATCCGGTAAATACCGGGCACCAGCCCCGATGTGGAGAGGGTGACGCGGTGAGGTGAAAATGCCAGCCCCAGCGGATCGGTCACGATGCGGACAAATTTGGCAACCTCTTCATAGTTGTGCAGCGGTTCACCCATGCCCATCAGTACAAGGTTACGAATTGCCTGGTCCGAAATATCACGGGCAGTCATCACCTGAGAAACCATCTCTGCAGCGCTCAGGTTGCGGGTAAGCCCTGCGGTTGCAGTCAAACAAAACTGACAGCCTACGGCGCACCCAACCTGTGTTGAGACACATTGAGTTAGCCTTTTTGGGCCGGGAATAAGTACGGTTTCAACTTCTTTACCATCCGGCATGCGCAGCAGCATTTTATGTGTGCCATCTTCGGCTATACGATTGGCCACACATTCTGGTTTGAGTTGCCCGACATGTCCGTCAAGATAATCATAAAGTGCGTGTGGAAGATCAGGAATTTGGTGGGTATCGGTGACACCATGGCGAAATACCCAGGCATTGAGTTGTTTTGCATGCACGGGTTTGACCTCGGCTTGTTGGCAGAGATGCAGGAGATCCGCATGATCCATGCCGATCAGGGCAGGGGATGTTTTAGTGGTCATGTTTGGGTGCATAAGCGGTTTTTAAATAAAAATGGATGGCCTGCTCAGGGTTGAACAAGACCATCCAGATGTACGATTTAAGGCTGTTGATTTAAAAGCGGTCGATGAAGATCGATCAACTAAAGACCAAACTTGGCCTTGTTGGCAGCAACGTCTTCAGCAGATGGCGGCTCATGATCTTTCACTTCTGCCAGATCAAAGGAGTCACGATCTGTATCGCACAGATCGTTCAGGACGATGTCAGCTTCAAAAACCTCGGGTACATCCTCTTCAGGATAGATTGCTTCCCAAGGGCATTCAGGCTCACAGACTGCACAGTCAATGCACTCTTCAGGAGAGATGAAAAGCATGTTTGGGTGCTCTTCCGATACATCTTTTGGCTGATAAAAACAGTCTACCGGGCATACAGCGACACACGCGGTATCAACACAATCTTTACAAAGCTGGGTAACAACAAAGGCCATGATTCAACCTCTCCAATATTTATATTGCGCCGCACTCTAGCACGGCATTTCATCAGTCGCTATGGTCATTCATGCTGACCCATGGCGAGGCTCAACTGCCATAAACCACCTGTGCTGCAGCAAGGGCAACACCATGCTTGACCGGTGCGTTGAGTCTGCCCAACACATCATCAAGTGCGCTCAGGCATTTTAATACGTTCTCTTTGCGACAGGCGTGACCCATCAAGCCAATGCGCCACACTTTGTTTGCCATCGGCCCAAGACCGGCGCCAATTTCAAGGTTGTAATCGTTTAACAACAGACCACGAACCGTGGCATCATCCACACCCTCTGGAATGCTGACTGCATTGAGCTGCGGCAGGCGTTCGGACACCGGAACGATAAAGTTCAGACCCATCGCTTCCAACCCTGCCTTCAAAGCATTGTGATGATGGCTGTGGCGTTTCCATGCACTTTCCAACGTCTCATTTTCTAACATCACCAAGGCTTCATGCAAGCCATAAAGGGCGTTGATAGGTGCGGTATGATGGTAAGCACGCTTGGCACCGCCGCCCCAATAACCCATGACCAGATTCAGATCGAGGAACCAGCTTTGTACTTTGCTTGTACGGCTCCGGATTTTCTCCAGTGCAGCCTCAGAGAAGCTGACAGGGGAGAGTCCCGGTGTGCAGGAGAGACATTTTTGTGTGCCGGAATAAATTGCATCAATGCCCCAATCATCCACACGAAGTTCTGAACCGCCGAGTGAGGTGACTGCATCAACAATGGTGAGGCAATCATATTGATGTGCGAGTGCAACCAGCGTTCTGGCATCGGAGATAGCCCCGGTGGATGTTTCAGCATGCACAAAGGCAACAAGTTTGGCATCCGGATTGGTTTTTAAAGCTTCTTCGAGTTTGCCTGCATCGACAGCACGGCCCCACTCATCTTCAACCATCACAGGGATACCGCCACAACGCTCGACATTCTCTTTCATGCGTCCGCCAAATACACCGTTTTGGCAGATAATCACGGTATCTCCCGGCTCCACCAGATTAACAAAGCAGGTTTCCATGCCCGCTGATCCGGGTGCGGATACTGGCATGCTCAGCGCATTTTTTGTCTGGAAAGCGTATTGAAGCAGTATCTTCATTTCATCCATCATGCCCACAAAAAGGGGGTCAAGATGGCCGATGGTGGGCCTGCCCATGGCTTCAAGAATGCGCGGGTGTACATCAGAAGGGCCGGGGCCCATCAAGGTGCGTTGTGGCGGATGAAATGATGCTGTCATACAAAACCTCTCAATATTTTGTGGGGTAAACTATAAAAAGAAATACAAACAATGCATCCCCATGGTTCCTGCGGTTATGTTGGCGCGCCTATGCTGATTAAAAACAACTGCCCTGGCTTGTTTTTCGAGGTCTTTATTAGTATTGCTTAGAGTTCTAATTTTTGGGCGGTATGAGCAGCGTCAGCCAGTGTTGCACGGACATGTCTGTGCCGCTTTGCATATGATGCAGGCAACCGATGTTTGCGGTGGCAATCAGTTCCGGTTGGCTTGCAGTTAAATGAGTCAGCTTCTGATCGCGCAGTTGCTCGGAGAGTTCGGGTTGAAGAATCGAATAGGAACCTGCCGATCCACAACAGAGGTGGCTATCCTGTACAGGCGATAGTTCATAACCGATAGATGTCAGAATGGATTCAACCACGCCGTTGAGTTTTTGCCCGTGTTGTAATGTGCATGGTGCGTGAAAAGCGATGCGTTTGGGTTCGGCCAGTTTAAATGAAGAGAGATCCGCATCGTGCAGGATTTCAGCGATGTCTTTGGTAGCATTTGATATGCGCGTGGCTTTATCGGTATAGTCAGGATCAAGTCGAAGAAGATAACCATACTCCTTGATTTCCAGTGCGCAAGCGCTGGCTGTGGAGATGATGGCTTCGACACCCCGATCAAGGAACGGCAGCCAGGCATCGATATTGGCACGAACACGATTCAAACCCGCCTCTTTGGCATTGAGATGATTTTCAACCGCACCGCAGCATTGCGGCATGTGTGTTCGTAGCGTTTCTATGCCGAGTCTGTCCAGTAGATGTGCTGAAGCGATATCAATTTCCGGAGACATGGCTGGCTGTACACAACCTTCGATGAGAAGCACTTTGCGTTGATGCTGTGTTGCTGGAAAAGAAGGTGTTTGTTGCCGCGCTGGAATCTTTTGTTGTAATTTTTTTGGCAGCAGAGGTTTAAACATTTGGCCCAGCGCGAGGAAAAAAGAGAAGCGGGCGCGATGGGGAAGGATTCGTATTAACAAACCTCGTAACAGACGTTGTTTGAAAGGACGCTTCACCTTTTGTTCTGCCATGGTTTTGCCAATTTCAGCCAGATGTGCGTATGCCACGCCGGAAGGGCAGGTGGTTTCGCAGGCGCGGCAGCTCAGGCAGCGATCCAGATGATCCAGTGTGGTGGTAGAAGCTTGATTGGATTCCATCATCTCCTTGATCAGGTAAATGCGCCCACGTGGCCCATCCAGTTCATCGCCGAGCAGTTGATAGGTTGGGCAGGTCGCAGTGCAAAAGCCACAGTGTACGCAGGAGCGGAGAATACCATCCGCTTCCCTGCCTATCGGGGTAGAGAGCAGGTCAGGTAAAATTCTTGTTTGCATTCAGAGTTCCCTGTACATCCGGCCCGGATTAAGAATATTGGCGGGATCAAAAGCATGTTTGACGCGGCGGTGAAGTTGCATAAGCGCTGGTGCGAGCGGGGCGAACACTTCCCCCTCCTGGTTTCCATGTGAGCTTCCGTCACTGTTTTCGTTTCTGTTTTTGTCGCTGTTTTTATCTCTGAATAGCGATGCGGTTCCGCCAGCGTTGTGTGCAAGTTTTTGAATGGCATCAAAAGGAAGGTCGCTTCTTAACCAGCGTTGGGCGCCGCCCCAGCCGATGAACCAGTCCTGCTCATCAATGGCTTCGGTTTGAATGTGTGCGGCGGCTTGTGGAACAGAAAAACGCCATAGCGGACGTGGATCATCAAAATAGGCAAGTGTATGTTCACGCAACGCCTTCCAAAAGCTCCAGCCATCTTCAAAAAGATCGCCGTTGATCTGTTGTCGACTTTTTTCAACGGCTGATGGCGTGCCGCAAATTCGGAAATAGATACGTTTGCCATCAGCTGCCATGGCGGTAACCGGAAGGGGTGTGGCGGCCCATTGATTCATGATTTCAATGGCGGCAGGAAAGTCTGCATCCAGTGTGAGGGTCTGCTCGGCTAGCCTGTGTGGAAGCACCTTTAACGAGATATCCAGAAGCAGACCCAAGGTGCCAAGGCTTCCGGCCATCAGACGGGTGACATCAAAACCGGCAACATTTTTCATCACTTCACCACCAAAACGCATCACCTCACCTTTGCCATTGATGATGCGACAGCCGAGCATGAAATCGCGGCAGGAACCTGCATAAGGGCGGCGCGGGCCGGAGAAGTTGCATGCAACAGTGCCGCCAATGGTTGCATGTTCTCCAAAGTGGGGAGGATCAAAGGGTAATCTCTGGCGATGTTCATCGAGTGTGTCTGCAATCTCGGTCAGTGGTGTGCCCGCGCGGGCTGTGATCATCAGTTCACTGGGTTGATAATGGATGATTCCGCTATGATCGCTGACGTGCAGCGGGGAACCGACAGCGGTGCGCCCATACCATGATTTGCTGTTGCCACCGATGATATTCAGGGGTGTTTTGGATTGATAAGCAGCCTGAACAGTTTGTTGGAGTCCGTTTGAGAGATCAGACATCAGAAGCGCTCCAGTTCAGGGTGTGGTAGCTGGCCATCATGCACATGCATGCGTCCAAGTTCCGCACAGCGGTGAAGTGTCGGGATCGCTTTGCCGGGGTTGAGCAACTTGTCCGGGTCGAAGGCATGTTTGACAGCAAAAAACTGTTCGAGTTCATGTTGTTTAAACTGCACACACATGGAATCAAGTTTTTCTACGCCAACACCATGTTCGCCGGTAATGCTTCCACCGACCTCAACACACAGGGCCAGGATTTTTTTGCCAAAGGCTTCCGTTTGCTCCAGTTCACCCGGTTTGTTGGCATCGTAAAGAATCAGCGGGTGCATATTACCATCACCTGCGTGAAACACATTGGCAACAGGCAGCTGATATTCGGCAGACCACTGGGCAATTTTTTTCAATACACTGGGCAGTGCTGCTTTGGGAATCGTGCCATCCATACAATAATAATCCGGTGCGAGACGCCCAACCGCTGGAAACGCAGCCTTGCGCCCTGCCCAGAACTGAAGGCGTTCCGCTTCATTTTGAGAGGTTCTGATCTCTGTGGCTCCGGCTGCTTGCATCACTTTTTCAACACTTTGAATATGATCGTGTACACCTGCTTCTGTGCCATCGACTTCACATAGCAAGATAGCCTCGGCCGCCGGGTAACCCGCTTTGGCAAAGGCCTCTGCGGCTTTAATTGCAAGCCTGTCCATCATCTCTAATCCTGCCGGAACAATGCCGGCTGCAATGATATCGGCAACGGCTTGCCCGGCTTTTTCAACATCATCAAATGCAGCCAGTACGACTTGTGCAAGTTCAGGCTTGGGCAGCAATTTGACTGTGACTTCGACAATAATACCAAGCAAACCTTCTGAACCATGCATGAGTGCAAGCAGATCATACCCTGGTGAATCCAGAACATTGCCGCCGAGTTCGATTAACTCGCCTTGCATGTTAAGAAACTTGATACCCATGACATTATGCACGGTAAGGCCATATTTCAGGCAGTGCACACCGCCCGAGTTTTCGGCGACGTTGCCTCCGATTGTGCAGGCGATTTGGGAAGATGGATCGGGGGCATAATAGAAGTTTAGATGCTTGACTGCCTCTGAGATTGCAAGATTGCGAACACCAGGTTGAACGACCGCAGTCCGGTTACTGGCATCAATGTTTAAAACGTTGTTGAATTTGGCCAGTGATAAAACCACTGCATTCTCAAGTGGCATGGCACCGCCGGAAAGTCCTGTGCCTGCACCGCGAGCCACGACAGGCACCTGTTTGTTATGGCAATGTTTAAGCACAGCCTGAGCCTCTTCAAGCGTGTTCGGGAGCACGACCATGGCAGGCTGCTGTTTGTAAACAGAGAGACCATCACATTCATAAGGTGCAAGTGCTTCCGGTGTTGTGAGTAGCGAGTCAGTACTCACCAGCTTTGCAATTTCCAATATAAAAGGTTGCCAATCGATGGGTGTTTTCTTTCTGTGTGTGGACATGGCGAAAAAAGATGCAGTGGGATGCCTATGGCGTCCACCCTTTTAAATATAAGGAGATTCTATTACATCCAGATTAAGTCGGGTTTTGTTAACCTTGATAAGACGATGCTAAGAAAATGTTCATAGACGATTTTTTTATAAGCCTGTTAGTCTAGGGCGATGCGTTTTTCGCCCTTTGTGCATCTGCATAATCATTCTGACTTTTCCCTGTTGTCCGCTGCGATGTCTGTGCAAGACATGTTGGACAGGGCCGTTGAACTTCGTCAGCCAGCGGTTGCTTTGACAGATTATGGTAATCTGTTTGGGGCGATTGAGTTTTATTCCAAAGCGATGCGGCTTGGTATCAAGCCGATTTTGGGTTGTGAATTTAATCTGTGTGACGATCATACAAAACGTATCAGCGAAGGCCCGCGTGCGCCCAGATTTCCACAAATTGTACTCTTGGCACGCAATAATCACGGTTGGCAAAACCTGATGAAACTTGTTTCCATCGGTTACCTTGATGGTTTTTATTACAAACCCCGGATTGATAAAAAACTGCTCAAAACGTTTGGTGAAGGGCTGATTGCACTTTCATCAGGATGGAATGGTGAGATTGAACAGTTCTTGCAGAAGGGCAAAGATGCAGAGGCAAAACAGGCGGCACTGACATACAAAGAGATATTCCCTGCCGATTGTTTTTTCATCGAATTACAACGCCATGGATCGGCTGTTCAGGAAGGCATCAATCGACAATTGATTGAGATTGCGCATGAGCTTGAGATACCGCTGGTTGCCAGCAATAACGCACATTTTTTGACGCGAGAGGATTTTCACGCTTTTGAAGCAATGCTGGCACTACAGCAAAACAGAACCATTCATGATGATGTCTCCGGTCATTTCACACCTGAGTGTTACCTTAAATCGTATGAAGAGATGGAATCGCTGTTTGAGGAGGTGCCGGAGGCACTTGAAAACACGCTTCATATCGCCAATCGTTGTAATGTAGACCTTCAATTTGGTAATTATCAGCTGCCTGATTTTCAGACGCCGGATGGCACGGATCTCAAACATTATATCCGTGTGCTTTCCAAAGAGGGGCTGGATAAACGTTGGGGGGGTATTGTTGCACACTTTCCTGCGGCAGAGCGTGAGGAATATGACAAACGCCTTGAATTTGAGCTGAATGTTATCGAGCAAATGGGGTTTCCCGGTTATTTTCTGATTGTGGCAGATTTTATCATGTGGGCAAAAAATCATGAGATTCCAGTTGGCCCTGGTCGTGGCTCCGGTGCGGGTTCACTGGTCGCCTATGTGTTGGGCATTACCAACCTTGACCCTATAAAATATGGATTGCTCTTCGAACGTTTTCTTAACCCTGAACGTGTTTCGATGCCCGATTTTGATATTGATTTTTGCATGAGCAGACGTGAGGAAGTGATCCACTACGTCACTAAAAAATATGGTGAGGATAAGGTCGCACAGATCATTACTTACGGCTCAATGAAGGCGAAAGCGGTGGTGCGGGATGTTGGCCGTGTGTTGGGTATGGAACTTAGCAAGGTCAATATGATTGCCAAGCTAATCCCCAATGATCTGAAAATGACCCTTGAAAAAGCATTGGTTGAAGAGGCCCGATTGACCAAGATGATCAAAGAAGATGATGAGGTGGGACGTCTGTTTGAGCTTGGTTCACGTCTTGAAGGTATGCACCGAAATGCAGGGACACATGCGGCAGGTGTGATTATTGGCCGGGATCCATTGGTGGATACTGCACCACTGTTCAAGGTCTCGCGCGAAGATGGCCAGGTTGTGCAATGGGACATGATCAATTCGGAAAAGGTTGGTTTGATCAAGTTTGACTTTTTGGGTTTGAAAACGTTGACAGTGATTGATTTGGCCTGCCGTTTGATTCGTCATCAAATAGGTTGTGAAAGTTTTGATATTGAGACCATTCCATTGGATGATGTTGAAACCTTTAAACTCATGCAGCGCGGCCAGACGGGTGCAGTGTTTCAGGTGGAATCCTCCGGCATGCGAGATTTGCTCACACGGCTCAAACCGGACTGTTTTGAGGACATTATTGCGCTGGTGGCACTTTATCGTCCGGGTCCATTGGAATCCGGCATGGTGGATACATATATTGAGTGTAAACACGGGCGTCAGGATATTGTTTATCAGGTGCCTCAGTTAAAACCTATCCTACAGGAAACCAATGGTGTGATTCTTTATCAGGAACAGGTGATGAAGATCGCGCAGGAACTGGCGGGATATACACTGGGGCAAGCGGATATGCTCAGGCGAGCGATGGGTAAAAAGAAAGCGGAAGAGATGGCTGAGCAACGCAAGTTTTTTATGGAGGGAGCCGAAAAACAGAAAGTGCCTGCCGATAAAGCCGAGCAAATTTTTGATTTGATGGAAAAGTTTGCAGGTTATGGTTTTAATAAGTCACATTCGGCTGCTTATGCACTGATTTCCTACCAGACAGCTTATCTGAAGACGCATTATACGCAGGCTTTCATGGCCGCAACTTTCTCCTGTGATATGGGATCAACCGATAAAGTGGCAACGCTGGTGAATGATTGCCAGACGATGGGTATGGAAATCTTTCCACCGGATATTAATGCTTCTGATTGGGGTTTTATTCCGGAAGAAAAGGGCATTCGTTATGGTCTTGGTGCGATCAAGGGCGTGGGTGAAGCTGTGATTCTTGAGATGGTCAGTACACGCAAGGAAGGCGGTGTTTTCACCTCTTTTGAAGATATGATTCTTCGCTTGCCTGAACGGACGATGAATAAACGAACCTGTGAGGCGCTGATGAAAGCCGGCGCGATGCATGCCGTGATACCCCATGTACATGCAGGTATTGAAGGCATGGCTGAAGCGCTGGATGAAGCGGTTCGCAGGCGTAAAGAGAAATTAAGCCAGCAGTCAGCGCTTTTTGAAGTGGCCGAGCCGAACGGTGATGGCGATGGCCTTTTCCCCGGTGTGCCGGAGTGGAGTCAGGGTGAGTGTTTACAGGCTGAACGTGAAGTGCTGGGTTTTTACCTGACAGGACATCCTTTGGAAGCATACATGACGCATTGCAGTGGTCTGGGTGATATCAATTTAAGTCAGCTTGGTGATGTGGCAGATCAGTCCAGTGTTGTGATTCCGATTGGTGTCAGTTCGATCAGAGAGTACAAGGCTTCCCGTGGCGTGATGGCTTTTATTCAGGTTGAAGATCTTTTTGGCAGAGCAGAAGCGGTTTGTTTTGCTAAAATTTATGAAGCCAGCCGTGAAACATGGCACATGGATCAGCCTTTGCTGTTGGCAGCACGTGTGGATACATCCAAAGATGAACCTGCACTGATTGTAGAGGCAATCGAACCGTTGGAGAAGATGTTGCCGGAGCTTGTTGCCAGGGTGCGGGTTGAGAGTAGTAATATTGCCTGGGATGAAGCTACAATTGTAAATATTGACAGGTTGAAACACGAAAAACAGGGACATGTCCGGTTTCAGTTTCATGTACGACTTCCAGATGGCAGCATTGCCGAGTTAGAATCAAAACCAATGCTGTGCTGGGACCATGATGTTGCAACATGGTTTAAAGCATGTTTTGGCTCAGATTCTGTGCATGTTCAGTGCCGAACATGGAAGCCTGAAATAACAGGTGGGAATAACAGGAATCATTGGAGAAATGGTAAAAATGCAAAAGCGTAAGGAGCAGAGAGATGGCCTATAGTTATCTTGAATTTGAGCGTCCCATTGCCGAATTAACAGAAAAAATTGATGAATTGTCACAGATGGGTGCCGATTCAGAGGTAAATATTGCTGATGAAGTAGAGCGCTTGCGAAAGAAGCGGGATAAACTTGTTGAACAGACCTATAGCAAGGCAGATCGTGGGCAGGTGGCTCAGTTATCACGCCATCCGGATCGGCCGAATTTCCTTGATTATGTCCCCATGCTGTTTGATGATTTTCAGGAGCTTCATGGTGACCGTGCCTTTGCTGATGATGGTGCGATTGTAGGTGGCATTGCTAAATTTCGTGAGCTTTCTGTGATGATTGTTGGGCATCAGAAAGGACGTAATACCAAAGAGAAACTCAAGCGCAATTTTGGCATGGCCCGGCCAGAAGGGTACCGCAAAGCACTGCGCCTGTTTAAGTTAGCTGAACGTTTTGATATGCCTGTTTTAACGTTCATTGATACAGCCGGTGCATGGCCCGGTATTGATGCCGAAGAGCGAGGGCAGAGTGAGGCAATTGCACGTAACCTGATGGATCTGGCGGTCTTAAAGGTACCTGTGATTTGTACCGTGATTGGTGAAGGCGGTTCCGGTGGCGCTTTGGCGATTGGTGTGGGCGATCGTCTTTTTATGCAGCAACTGACCATCTACTCGGTGATTTCACCGGAAGGCTGTGCCGCGATTCTTTGGCGGGATCGCAAGTTTGCCGATGAAGCTGCGGAGGCACTGAAGCCGACAGCGAAAGATTTGGAAACGTTGAACTTAATTGACGCGATTATCCCGGAACCTGCTGAAGGCGCACATCGTAACCCAGAAGCCGCAGCGGAAATGATGGCAGATGTTTTGGATAAGGCATTGAGAGAATTGTTAAAAATCCCTGTTGATAAACTGCTCGGAGCGCGTGAGACCCGTTTGCGTCAGCTTGGTGTGTTTAACGGAGAATAGATTTTGGGCACGAGAGAGCTTCTCTTTGTTTTGAGTTTGTTTTGAGATAGTCATCGATGATTCCGGTGTCTTGGTATGAAAACGATGTTTGCACGTGCAGGGAGGGTCTTCATTTTCTCCAATTGTGTCGGATAATTTTATTGGCGTGGCTTTCTTCTTGTTCTGACCGTGCATATTCGTATGCTTCGCCGTCTTCTACTGTAAGGCTGTTATGATTTTGGAGAGATGTCTGAGTGGTTTAAGGAGCACGCTTGGAAAGCGTGTGTATTCGTAAGGGTACCGAGGGTTCGAATCCCTCTCTCTCCGCCAGATTTGTTATGCAGTAAAAGGCAGAAAGTCTTTTGGGAAGTTATATCTGTTTGAGCCATGTCTGACCGGCTTGCAGATACCCTGTGTCACCCGAGTTGGGCCCCGCACGGCAGGTTCTTGTGAACCCCGTCAGGTCCGGAAGGAAGCAGCGGCAACGAGCGATCAGCGCGTTGCGGATTTGTCCGGCTCGGGTGGCGCTTTTTTAAGCTGGCAAGCAAAGTCTCGCAATCAATAGCAAATCCCTGATACACTTTAGCTCATGGTTCTGGATCGTTATATCCTGCGTATTTGGCTGGCGCCTTTTTTAGGCTTCCTCGTTATTGTTACCGGTGTGTTATTGCTTGGCCGTGTGCTGAAGCTGTTAGGCATGTTTGCAGATAAAGGCATTGATTGGAGTATCATGGCAACCATGCTGATGGCAATCATCCCTTATTTTTTATTAATTACAGTGCCGATCGCATTCTTTTTTGCCATGCAAGGGATGTTTTTGCGCCTCTATCAAGGCAGTGAAATGGATGCGCTGCGCGCCTCTGGCATCTCTTATATCAGACTGCTTCGCCCCATTATTTTAATCGCTGTGCTTTTATGGCTGTTTTTAACGGTGACAGCGCTTTATTGGGTTCCTGAAGGGCAAAAGTCTTTTCAGGGATTATTTGTGGCCATTCAAAAGGCAAAACCGGCACCGGGTTTTGATCCTCAACGTTTTAATCAGAATCTGGAAGATTTTACTGTTTATGTTGAAGGCAAAGATGAGCAAGGTGATTTGCATGGCTTTATCTTGGAAGATCGGCGTTCGAGTGTGCCTGTTGTGTACGTTGCAGAGAGGGCTCGTGTTAAAAGAGAGGGACCATATCTAAATTTTATTCTGTATAAGGGGACACGACTTGAAGGTTCAATGTCGAGTCTTCGTTCGCTGGCATTTGATCAATATCAGGTCTCGATTAGCCTTGGCACACTTGGTTTGCTTAAGGTACCTGTGTGGCGAGCCAGAGTGTTTGAGATGGATGCTGGAGAGCTTTGGAAAGAGGCTTTTGATGTCAAACGTTTGGATGCGATTGCCGAATTAAATCGGCGTTTACTGTTGCCAACAACGGTGATTGTCCTGATGTTTTTTTGTCTCCCAGTTTCGGCAACGCCAAAACGTTCGGGCAAAGCCGGAGCTTATATTGCAGGCACTGCACTGATACTGCTGATTTATAATGTTCAGGTTGTACTACATCAGCAGGTGATGGGTGGAAACATCCCATGGTGGGGCATGTGGCTGGGGCAATTGATGTTTTTAAGTATAGCGGTGTGGGCGTTTTTCCGAACATGTCAGGATCGTTTGCCATCGTTGATGTTATGGATTACCCGACTTTATTCACCCGTTCATGAAAAACTTAGAAAGCTTATAAGACAGCGTTCAGATATTCAGACATAGATATAAAAAAACGATTTCAGGCTGTTGAGGCATGAGATGTTTTTTGTACTATCCAATCAAGCGCGCTCGACGTATTCGCCGTTTTCAGTGTTCACTTTTACTTTGGTGCCGGATTCCAGATAGGGCGGAACCATGATCGATGCACCTGTTTCCAGTACACCGGGTTTGTACGAGCTTGTGGCTGTTTGCCCTTTAATCGAAGCATCACACTCCGTTACGGTTAGCACCACACTTTGAGGAAGCTTCACGTTCAGTGGCCGTTCGTCATGGAATTCTACTTCCACCATCATTTCAGGCAGCAGGTAAGGTTTGGCATTTTCCATCATATTTTCATGCAGGGCGATTTGATCATACGTTTCCATGTCCATGAAGTGGTAGTCGCCCGAATCTTCATAGAGATACTGCATGGGACGTTGAGAAAGTATGGTGCGTTCTGCCCGTTCAGTTGAGTTGAAACGTTTGTTGGTTTTGGTACCAGTCTCGATATTACGCATTTCTACTTGCATGCAGGCGACACCTTTCCCGGGTGTTACATGTTTGGTTTTCATCACTTTCCAGAGGCCACTATCGATTTCCAGAATGTTTCCAGTACGGATGGCTGTTACATTTATTTGCATCGTTTCACTCCACAAGTGACAATATCGAGTCTTCTTTTTAAAACGGGTCGAGACGATAGCCATTACGCTCTTTTTCAGCAAGGGTACAGGCAGTCATAGGAGCTTATGATAATAGATACCCCAGTTCAGGAATCCATGGATCAGTTCATTCTGGAGGCCTCTCCTACAAAAGATATGAGCAGTTCAATAGAACGTTGCATGGAGATGTTTGCTGCATACCTGTTACATTATTCTGATCTTTATCAGGATGATGAATCATGGGATGAGGAGGAGGTTCAGGAGTGGGAGGAAGCGCTCGGGCAATATGTGGAAAACCTGTTTGATGGTGATGCTGAGCCGGCAACTGAACTGGGGAGTTTGCCGGTCTCTCTTTTGGAACCTGAACATTTCCGTGATTTTCTGGGCTGGTTTATATTGCGAGAACCTGGCGTCGACAGCCTTGAAGTGAAGTTGCAGGCTGAATTGTTACTGCAATGGGTGAAGTTTTTGCATGGCAAACACTGGATTGAAAGTGGAGATTATATTTCCTTCCTTGAAAGTGTTCAGGAAATTAAGGATGAAGCGATGCGTGCGGCACAGGCGGCACATATACTGCTGCATTATGTACGGTTGGGTGGCGGTGTTTCTCCTCGTCATCGAGGTAAACGTTTTGACCAGTTTGTTGAAGGGCATGCCCGGGTTTCAAAACTGGAAGAGAAATCTGTATCACTGCAATTTGACAATAAAAAAATGGAAATTGGCCCTGTTGCATTGCCGGAGGAGATCAGTCGCCACTTAAAATGTGGTGATGTACTGGATATTGAGTTGGGCTCCAGAGGGGGAACCTGGTTGATTGTGGATATCGGTCCGGTTTACCCTAATGAGGTGTACGTTGATGCGGATGAGTTTGATATTCCAGAGAAACTGTCTTAATTTTTAATCAGCTGCTTTGGGTATAGGACACCGAAATACATTCGATGTTTTGGATCAGAAAGAGGCATTGCCTCCACCATCAGCACTGCCTGTAGGCAGGTTTCCGGCATAATCTTTACCATTGCCTGAGGCCCTGTTGTTTGCGTAGAAGTTTTGCGGCCCATTGGCTGGGTGCGCAAAGTTAATACCCTTTCCTTTTAATGAATCGGTGATGAGATTTTCTTCGATCATATTGTCTGAACCCAATACGTGGATATTATTCTGTTTGTTGCTTGTAACCGTATTTCCTTTGATTTGGCAGTCATTGCCCACAGAAATACCACCTTTTTCAGGTGTGTCTGCCTTATTGTTCAGGCTTACAGTATTGAAAAGTACGGTTGAACCATCCGATGCCTGAATGCCCCACCCTGAATTGTTGGAGATGGTATTTCCGATCAGTGTAGTGGTTCCGGCAAAGATGCCGGTACCTGCATTGTCATAAACGCTATTGTCTTTGATCGAGCTTCCCGTCGCAGAAATACCATACTCACCTTTGTTGGCATATACGGTGTTACCTATGATTGTGCTGCCATTTTCGGTTGAAATGCCATTGCCATGATTGGAACGGGAAATACTGTTGCGAATGATGGAGTTGGTGCCTGTGGCAATGCCAACAGAGCTGTTTCCCCAAGCCATACATTCGTCGATCAAGGTGCCGGATGAAAAGGCAAAGATGCCTCCGGATCCATTGTTGATCACACGAATCTGAATGATACGGTGGCCATCACCTGAGGAGGTGAAAATACCGGCGGCCCCAAACCCGCGAATGGTGCCATTTTGAACTGTGACATTGCTTGTCCCATCCAGAGATATGCCATTTGCCTTTGAACCATCACCGATAATAGAGAAACCCATAAGATCAATCGTTACGTTATTGCTCTTTACATCGATGCCATGTTGTTTTGAAACTTTCAAATCAGCAGTAAGGAAATATGAGCCTGATTTGGAGATTGTGAAAGGCAAGGCCTTGATGGGTGTGCGCACTTCACTCTGTGCGGCTGCGATAATTGCTGTGGCTTGCATACCATCAAGCAGATCAGCATCGAGTTTTGACCCTTTCCCGCCTTTTATTTTTTTTGCTGTGATGGTGTGGTTGGCAATGTCTTCAGTTTTGATTGAGGCATTGCGAATCTGCTTGCCTGTGATGCTATTGGCTGCGATCTGTTTGCTACTGATTGTATCTTTAAGTTCGGAAAATTTTGTGGTTTTTTGATGGTGGACAGAAGCCCGTTGCGCATGGGCATAAATGTCTTTTTGAGTGGCTGCATCAATCTTCGCTGCGGTGACCTGGTGGGGATTATGATTGTTTTTGATGTGTTGTTGCAGTGCCTGATTTGATGCGTCATTGCTGGCAGAGGGGAGGTGGTCGATAGAGATGTTCGCCGTACTTGCATGGGTTGCAACAGGGATATGGGTGTTGATGGAGGTATTGGCAGAAGTTGAAGCAGGTGCGGATGTGATTGTTGTGGATGAAGGCTGTGTGTTTGAAACCCGTGCAGATCGAACTGGTTTTTTGCGAAAAATTTCACGAGGTTTTTGTTCCTCTGCATTGCCAGCACGAATGCCGAGAAAATGTAACTTCTCCCAGCGAATAGATGCTGATTCAAAAGGTGTCTTTGAACCCAGCTCAACATGAAACGTTCCATTTTTTACTTTGACACCAGCCTGTTTTTCGACCCAGACTTTTCTTGATGCATTGCCCTCATAGAGCGTAAATGTGATATCAAAATTGCCACTCAGTGGTGAACCATTCGGGTCAATCAAAAAACCTTCATATTCAATCGCATGTGCCACGGCAGGCGATAGAGCCATAAGAAACACAGCCATTGATTGAAGTAATATGCCTTTGGCAGATTTAAAGAAGAATGAATTCATGCAGGAACCTCTGCTTAGCCATAGAGAAAGAATACGTCGTTATTTTATCTTTTTTGCCTGTGCTGAGGCATTGCCGATATAAGAAGCGGGGGTTAATTTTATGAGTTCAGCTTTGGCTTTTTCAGGCATATCAAGGGTTTCGATAAATGTTTTCAAAGCATCCGGTGTGATGCCTTTACCCCGTGTTAAAGCTTTCATCTGTTCATACGGATTTTCCAACCCGTAACGGCGCATGACGGTTTGTACCGCTTCGCCAAGCACTTCCCATGTTGTATCCAGATCTTCAGCCAGGCGCGCCTCATTAAGTTCCAGTTTTCCTAAGCCTTTTTGTGCGGACGAATAGGCAAGGATGCTATAACCAAAACCTACACCAAGATTGCGAAGTACGGTGGAATCAGTCAGGTCACGTTGCCAGCGTGAAATGGGCAGCTTGGCTGAAAGGTGTGCCATGACTGCGTTTGCCAAGCCTAAATTGCCTTCAGCATTTTCGAAATCGATCGGATTGACCTTATGCGGCATCGTGGATGAGCCGACCTCGCCTGCAATCAAACGCTGTTTGAAATAGCCGATTGAGATATATCCCCATATGTCACGACAGTTATCAATCAGGATGGTATTGAATCGACAGACTGCATCGTTTAGTTCTGCGATATAATCATGGGGCTCGATCTGAGTGGTATAAGGGTTCCAGTTTAGGCCAAGACTCTCTACAAAATCTTGAGCAATGGCTTCCCAGTCCAGTTCAGGGTAACTCACGATGTGCGCATTGTAGTTGCCAACCGCACCGTTGATTTTACCTAGAATTTCAACCTTGGCGATTTGATCTCGCTGACGCATCATGCGATAAGCCACATTGGCCCATTCCTTACCAAGGGTGGAAGGGGAGGCTGGCTGACCGTGTGTACGGGATAGAAGGGGTACGTCGGCCATGTCAACGGACATCTGTTTCATGGTTGTGATCAGGCGATCAATTTCAGGTAAAAGTACGCTGTCACGGGCTTCTTTTAACATCAGTCCATAAGAGAGGTTATTAATGTCTTCCGAGGTGCAGGCAAAGTGAAAAAATTCAGAAATTGAAACCAGTTCAGGATGGTGGGTCACTTGCTCTTTAAGAAAGTATTCGACGGCCTTCACATCGTGATTCGTGGTGGATTCAATCTCTTTTACACGTTGTGCATGTGTTTCTGAAAAATTGATAATGATGGCATCCAAAAGTGC
>Ga0316204_10004405_pt1 | contig 25318 bp, 23 predicted proteins | sample 6monrhotite_MG_2_FD_205661 | JGI IMG/M metagenome (GOLD analysis project Ga0316204, IMG submission 205661) | Microbial mat bacterial communities from mineral coupon in-situ incubated in ocean water Damariscotta River, Maine, United States -... | ecosystem: Environmental > Aquatic > Marine >... | reverse complement strand
GTGACTTCATTTTTCGATTTGTTGAGGGATGAATGATGGGGTATTATCGCCTATTTTTTTGACTAAGTATCTATTTGATTTCAAATAAAATATCGAGAATCAGACTGAAGTTTTGTCAGGCAATCAGCCTTTTCTCCATAATTTCCAGCTTCGAAACCAGACATCCTCACCACTGATCGCCTGGTCAATCACCACAAACATTCTTTCCGCTGCCGCACCACTGCGAAGATTTCCCAACAACGACAATTGCCGCTGATATATATTTTTATCCGCATTAATTTTTACTAGCTCATCTCGTTGTTGCGCCGAGATGATCTTATCTCTCTGCAGTTTATCTATGTCACCTTCTAAACCATTGCTCAAATACATCAGATAGACATAGGATAAACACGATACCATCACCAAGATCATCGCACCAAGCGTAAAATACTTCACCAAATGCAAATGTAACAGCCATTTTCGATAGCTTTTTGGTATGAGATCGATTTCATTCATTGTGCAACAGACCTCTGAGGGCTAATCCAGTCGCGACCGCAATTTCAGCTGAACAAGAACTTTCCTCTCGGTTATTGTGGCTTGTTTGGCGGGGAAAACGAGTTAATATATCAGGAATAGTAATAACCTCCACGTGCAATAAAGAGCGCAGTATTTGATCCGCTCCTTGCCAACGCGCAATACTGCCCAACATATATATTTCATTGGCTGACCCACCTCGGGTTTCCGAGGCGATATAAATTAAGGCGCGATTGATTTCTTCGGAGATTTCAACAAATTTTGGCCTAACAATTTCCGCCATGATATTGGCTATTTCCGCCCCGCTAAGTTCACCCTCTTCTGACAGCTGATCGGCATCGGGTAGCAAACCGTAGCGCTGGATTAACTCACTGACTTCCGATTCAGATAACTCCAAATCATTAGCCACTTTCTCTAATAAATCCTTTTCACCAAACTCCACTTCATGATCAAATATCAATCTATCCCCTGAAATCATGGTAAAAAAACTTTTAACTTGCCCAAAATTAATAACCAAAACATTCTCATGTTTTTCTGAGGACATGGAAACAACCAAACGCTTAATGGCCGCTGGATTCACTTCAAGGGCGGTGACGTTCAAACTTGCCCTACGTAAATTTTCTAAATAGGCAATCACCGACTCACGTTTTGCGGTGGCCACCAAGGCTAAACAGTTTTCATTTTCAGCGCTTGATCGAACCAGCAAATAATCAATCACATAATCGTTTAAATCACCATCTAAACGATTGGTGAGCGCATTCACAATAAGCTGGCTTTCTTGTTTATCTGGATTTTTTTGATACGCGATGGGTAACAACCGGCACTTGCCCGGTGGTAAAGCAGACACCACTTCATTACCATAGAAATGGTCCAATTTAATCAGTTGACTGACAATGCGTTTGATTTCCTTCGGTGAATTTTGTAACTCATCGAGATCCATGGGATATTTAGCAGAAGCCTTGGCGCGTAAACTAATGGACCCATCGGCTAGTTTTTGCAGTTGTACCAGATGTAAGTTTTCTAGGGAAAAGGATAAACCAATGGGACCAATGATCATTGATGGTGATTTTAATGAATATTTTTTTAATTTTTCCAGAGCTAACATCACGAGATATCATTTTATTAATCAATAAATAATCGAGTCATATTATGCAACGACATAATACCCACCATGCAAAGTGGCTATCGACGAACTTGTGAATTAGCTTTAGCAAGAGACAAAAATACGGAGGGTTATAAGTGATTTGCGATGGGGTTGCTAAGGCGGGGTATATACCACTTCTAACTTTGGATGTTGCGCCGGTTTACTACTTTCTTGAGCGCTGAATGTTAAGGTATTGCCATGAGTGGTTTTTAGCAGCATTCCGTGATTAATACTAATACCATCTATCCATTCCTGCACTAGGCTTGTAACATCCCACGTTACCCAATCAGCCGCAGCGCTTAATGATACATTACTGCTACTTATTTGAGGATTTTGTACTTTTCCGCCTTGAATTCCCCAAGGCTCGGTTAAAGTGCGGTTGTTCCAAGTTACACCGTCTGAAGGAAATGTTTCATCACCCGTATTGGTGCCTTCGTCCCAGGCTTCTAATAACATATAAGCATTAACAGTCAATGGAGTGCTTTGAGAAGCTGAATCTTTTTTTTGCTTCTCCAGAAACAAATTTAATGTTGCGGTTTTAATTAATGCACCAGCGGGTATAGATGAAACGTCTGTTTGTATTAATAGACGAAGAGCATCACTAATATTACCTAGTGACATCACAGCAGACGCGCCATCATTCAGATCTGGCAATGTCTTATTTATTGTTGCATCGGCGAGCATGGACAGCGTGACTGTCACATCATTGCTTGGTGCTGCTGTGGCCGCACCACACTCTAAACGATAAGTCACCGTCAAATGGGGAGGTGCATTACCTTCGTTACTACTGAACAAGGCATTTTTAATTAGGTTATTACCCATTAAGGTAATACCCTTATTGAGCGCTGAATTGCTTACCCATTGTTGTACTATGGTGGTGACATCCCACGGATAATCGCCGAGCGTGGCAGGATCAATTTCAGTTTTAGAGCTGCTCGGAGAAGTCGCATAACTACTACTAAAACTCCAGGCATTAATACCATTGCTGCTATTGAATGTTGCCCCATCCCCGGTGGTCTGGCCATTGCCACTACCTTCCGTCCAACCCGTACTCATGGGGTAGGCTGTGATAATGCCACCGGTAAGACTCGAACCCGCAGACTCCAGATTTAAGGTCAGGGTGGCGGTTACGATTTGGGCATTGCTAGGTATGCTCAACAGGTCGAACAGTAATACCGGGTAAGCCGTGATACCTGCCTGGCCGTCTACCTTTAATTGTAACGATTTTCCGTAATTAAGGTTAACCGCCGCCTGGTTAAGGTAGGTATCCTGGTTTAAAGATGGAAAATCTTGTGTTGGTAACTGATAAATGTCTAATGAGCTGACTCGGGTGGTTGCCAAACCCTGACTGTCTGTTGTGGTAAATGTCACACTAATTGGTGAGCCATTGTTAGAGGATGGTGTGCTGTTGTAAGTAAAATCGCCAATAGGCATATTGCTTAATGTTGGATAATTTACACAACTAAGCTGATTCGATAACCATTTAAAGTGTGTCTCGGCGGCTTGCAACGCATAATGGGCATGGTCCGGAGCGGCCTCCGCTTCAGCAATATGGCGCTCAATACTGTTGCTGCGATTCATTAAATAAGCGACTGATGCCACCAAAAAAAGCATGGTGACTACCGGCAATAGAATAAATCCGTGTTGATATTGAATATGGTTACGACTCATAATCCAGATCCAACACGTAACTGGGTGGTTAAACTTTGGCTATGACCTTCATTGTCGGTGAGCGTCAGTGTTATTTTCAGCAATACGAGTTGTGACGACCCCAGGCGCTCGACCAAAAAATTTTGTACGTTCTGGGCAATGATCTGCTCACTAAACTGAGTACCGTCAGTGGCTCCGGGGGTTGGGGTTCTTTCTAATAAATCCGTGCCTTGCAATCGGAAAACCACGGGGTCTAACCAGTCTTCATCTATAAATGCATCTTCATCGTCATCGTTTTTACTACCTTCATCGACCAAACCATCACCATCATCATCAACAAGCTTTATACCCGCTTTGGCATCACCATTCATATCCGCAGGAAAATCCTCGTCAACGTTGCCATCCGCATCATCATCAATGCCATTGATTAAGTCCTCATCGGATTTTGTGTCTTCATCATCATCATCCACAGACGCCTCATCGATATTACCATCATTATTATCATCAATGCCGATAATTCCGGACTTAGCATCATTGGTGGCATCTGAGCCTACATCCTCATCCACCCGGCCATCACCATCATTGTCAGCATCTGCAATACCATCCCCATTTCGATCAATGCTCGGGTCAAGGGTAACTGCCAATACATTGCGAACCGACTCACTATAGGGGGTTGCTTGATTTTCTGCAGTGGGTAGTAACAAACGTTCTGTGCCTCGTACCGCCATAACAATGCGCTGCATAACAACCTGAGCATGATGACTGAGTTTGACACTGGCCTGCTTGTCTTGAAGGGCATTGGACGACAAGGAAACCAAACCGGATAGACTCAGCATTAACATGCCTGCTATTAAGGTACTCAACAGTAATTCGATTAGCGTAAAACCAGAATACCACAAGGGGTTTGGTTTATTGGGAAAGTAATGTTTCAAGCGTTTGGCCACTGGTCGTCCCTGCTACGCGCAGTAATAATAAACCGGCATCAACCCCTGTCGTGGGATCATCATCCAAATCCGCATTATCACCATCGTAACGTTGCAGATAGACCAAAATTCGATTTTCAGTCCCCGGAAGGTCGGAATAGTTAGTGCTAGCTACACCGAGGGCGGTGGCTTGTGCTTCAACATCGAGAATCGAAAACGGCTCAACGGATAAACTCTCTAGACGACCCCGCAAGGCATGAAGATCATTGACCTGTTCCTCATAACCACTCGAGCTTTGCACACCTCCCTGTAAAGCCTCCAGCGCGGGCACTAAACACACGCCCACTAACATCACGGCAACCATCACTTCCATGTAGGAAAATCCCTTTTGTTGCCCTCGTTGGCAAGCCATGGCATTACTTGAAATCATGAGGATTGTGGTTCACCCGTTACCGGATTTAGCGTCACGGTGCGTGAGACGCCTTGGTCAGTAATGGTGGTGACTCCATTGCTCAACGGCTTTAAGTCGATGGGAGAAATCGGCTCTCCACGAAGATTAAAAGCCACGGCTCGATAAGACGTCGCACTTCCTTGATAAACAAAATCACCATCCAGGCTGACCGTGTTCGCAAAAACCAGGGCGCTTAAGTCAACATCATAGAGTGATTTTTTAACCGGATGATACACATCGTATGTTTCAGTGGGCAATGGTGTTGAGGTATCTAACCGAAAAACCTGAATGTGTTTTAAATCCGCTGAAAAACGCACCCCATACGGCATCCCTGTTTGCAACGCTTTGCTTCTGGAAAAATAAAGTGCATGACTCACTTCCATCACACTAATATTGAGCGCTTGTGACTCTTGATTCGCAAAGTCAGGTATGGCCACAGCGGCGACGATGCTTAATATCATAACAACGAGTAAAAGTTCTGTAAGCGTAAAACCTCGATTCAGTCGCATAGATACTGAATCAACATTCACTTGCTAGTGACCATGTTTATTCAAATTAACGATCATCAAAAGCTGCATCATCAGCAATAAATTTTCCGGTTTGTACATCAAATTTCCAACCCGCTGCAGTAGCGTTTCCTGTCATCAAAAGATTACCTGTGTTAGTAATTAGCAGAGTAGATATGCCACTGATCGGATTGGCTGGCATGGCATCTTTCTTTAGGTAAGGACCGTATTGAAACGTCGTATCGGTAGTGCTACAAGCCAGGCCTGCAAGATTGGTATACTGACTCAGCTGCGACATGAAGGCGGCTTCTGATAGAGCAGCACCCCCACCCGCTGTTCCACCGCCTGGGCAGGTTGCCCCACTGGCCAATGCACTCGCTGGGTAGCTACCATGATCTTTATAATACATATCAATGGCAGAACGCAAATTGGCCAATGAGGAAACCAATGCCGCCTCTCTGGCATCCGTTGTCGATGAAGAAAACTGTGGTACAACAATCGCTGCTAAAATAGCTAAGATGATCACCACAATCAGCAATTCAACCAGTGTAAAACCTTTGTTAGATATTCGCCGGCCTGTCTTCATTATTCAATGTCTCCACACACACATGATAAAAAGTCTTCATACAAACATAACGGTTAAACGTTAGTTTTCCTTAAGTATCTGATCTGACGCATCTTCAATTCATATATTTATCCAGCCGAACGGGATAACTGAAAAATCGGCAAAATTAACGAACTCACAATGACGCCAACCACTAAACCCATCAGCAATAACATAAAGGGTTCGGCCATTTTGGATAAAATATCGAGTTTCTTAGCTAATACCTTTTCGTAATGGTCTGCAATACGAGTCATGACTTTAGCTAAGTTACCGGTTTCCTCACCGGTGGTTATCATCTGCTTGACTAAAACCGGAACAAAATCCGCTTCGTTAAAACCATAACTAATACCCGCACCGGACTGAACCTTGTTTTGAACGGTTTCAATTAACTTCATAAAACGCCGATTGCTGACCACTTCTTTGCAGGAAACCAGCGCATCCGTCACATTGACGCCATTGGCGAGTGACAGGCCTAAAATGCGAAAGGCTTGTATAAAATACAAGGCAATAAAAATGTTTTTTATCAGTGGCAAACGAAGTTTAATATCATCGATGATGATTTTTCCAGAGGGCCTGCCCATCCAAACAACCAATGAGATTGTCACGGCAACAACTCCCGCGATAACAATAGGCCATTGATTTAATAAAAGTTGACTGATTTGCATAAGAATTTTGGTAGTGACTGGCAAGGTATCTTCAATTGATTTGAACATTTCACTAAATTTCGGGAATACCGCCACCAGCACAAATATTGTCACAGACAAGGAAAACACCATTAAAAAAGCCGGGTATGAAAGGGCCGATGCCACACTACTCATCAATTGCTCTTTTTTCTCCTCCATTTCCCTCAGTTGATCTAATACGGTATCCATGAAGCCACCCTCTTCACCCGCAGCAATAAGATTGACATAACTGGCGGAAAAAACCTTGGGGTACTTTGATAATGCTCTGGAAAAACTACACCCTTCTTTAATATCCACGACCAAGGCATTAATGAGTTTTCGCATCTCAGGGTGATTCGCTTGTTTAGCCAGCGATTCCAGGGATACGTGCAGGCTATTACCTGTTTCCAATAATAAGGACAACTGTTCAGTGAAAAATAGGCGATCTTTAGTGCTAATTTTTCGGTTAGTTAAATCTGTTAACAACGTATCGAGTGATACGCTGTTTTTAGCTGGGATGCTTTGATTGTCAAATTCTATAGCCATTAGTAATTAATTACCCGGGCGATTTCTTCAATCGTCGTTTGGCCATTTTTTACCACCTCAATGCCATCGTTAAACAAGGTTCTAATATCACGATCGACTAAATAATTGGTTAAATCATCTCGACTCGGGTTTCTCATGATCAGGCTCTGTAGTCGTTGATCAATATCCAGGATTTCGTGAATACCCGCACGACCTCGGTAGCCAGAGTCATAACACTCAGGGCAGCCCCGACCTCGTGCAAGTTTCAATGTGCCTTCGACTTGCCAGCCATAACGAGCGACCATTTCGGGTGGTGCGACAAACGTTGTTCGACACGTCGGGCATATTTTACGAATCAGTCGTTGGGCGACGACGCCGATTAAAGCCGAGGAGAGTAAATAGGGCTCGACTCCCATCTCAATCATACGCGTTACTGCACCCACACTATCATTGGTATGCAAGGTTGATAACACCAAATGTCCCGTCAGTGCGGCTTGTACGGCAATTTCGGCGGTTTCTTGTTCGCGTATTTCTCCGACCATAATGATATCCGGGTCTTGTCGAAGCACATGTTTTAATATTTTTGAAAAACTAAGCCCGATATTCTGTTTTACTTCATTTTGATTGATAATATCAATTTGGTACTCTACCGGGTCTTCGATGGTCACAATGTTTTTTTCAATGCTATTCAGATAATTCAGCGCGGCATAAAGGCTGGTGGTCTTACCACTGCCGGTGGGTCCGGTAACTAAAATCAGTCCATGAGTCCGTTTTAATAGTTTTAAAAACGTGGCTAAGGTGGGTTCGCGAATGCCCAGTTTATTCACATCAAGAATCGATTGATTTTTATCAAGCACCCGTAATACAATTTTTTCACCGTACAAACCTGGCAAAGAGCTAAACCGAAGATCGACTGAGCGCCCCTGGGTATGGACTTGAATCCGCCCATCTTGCGGCATACGCCGCTCGGATATATCCAGGTTCGCCATCACTTTTAATCGGGAAGCCATGGCCGGATGCAACTCTGATCTGATGGTCATCACCTCATATAACAAACCATCAATGCGATACCTGACTCTTGATTTTCCTCGCGAGGATTCGATATGAATATCACTGGCTTTGTCATGGATGGCTCGTTGAATAATGGAATTGACCATGTTGATAATTGGGCTACCAGCGGCCATTTCATCAATGGCATTCACATCAACCGTTAATTGCTCATCAACGATTTCAAACTCGCCCTCAACATCATAGATGAGATCTGAGGTTAAGCTGTTTCCTGCATGCGCTTCATTAATGACCTTGATAATATTTTCTTGTTGAGCCAAAACCGGGCTGACTCGATAACTGGTACGTTCTTCGATTTCATCAAAGCTTGGAATGGCTTGGGGATCTGACGTGGCGACAAAAAGCTTGTCTTTAATTCGGAAAAGCGGTAATACCTTTAATCGGGCAGCAATATCCTTGCTTAACAGTTCTGCAATTTCTGGGTCATACATACCCACTCGAAGATTGGCAAATGGCAGTCTGAGTTGTTCAGACAAGGCTAACATCATATCTCGCTCAGAAACCAAACCTTTATCAATCAACATACGACCTAAACGTTGGGCACCTTTGGTTTGTGAGGCAATGATTTGTTCAAGTTTTTTCTTGGTGATTAATTCTCTTTCTATTAAGATATCACCCAGCCTTTGTTTGCTGTCTGAGGTATTTTTTGAAGCCAGCCGACGGTCATTTTCGGTCGACATATCAATGATAGATATCAGTTCATCAAGTCCTGTGATGTAAAATATCTCTTTCACTAACTTATTAATTTGGGCAACCTTCAGCCATCCCCCATGGCGTACTAAAAGATTCTGTAAATCTAGCAAAGCCTCTAAGGCTGGGCTATGAATAACTTCCACTGCGGTCATATCAATAACGATTTGCACTTCTCGGTTATCGATACAAGTGTTCACTGCCTCGTTTACTTCCTCCAATGCTTCACTGGAAATAAGTGAGTTTTTAGGAGCCAAATACGTCATGACTCCGATACGAGTACGCGTTACAGTATTTGTTTGCTCTTCTTCTTCAGCAAATTGGCTTGACATCACTAGATTCGCTTCTGTGCCGTTTTTGTTTCTCGCTCAATCAAGTGATCCAATTGCTCGACCAGCGGAATCGGCTTACCAATGGAATATCCTTGAGCATAGTTAATGCCTAATTTTTTTAAATGTTCTTTAATTTCGTCACTCTCGACAAATTCGGCAATGGTTTTCAAGCCCATGAGATGACATACTTGCTGAATGGCCTTGACCATTTCTTCGGAAACCGCATCATTTAAAATACCGGTGATAAAAGATCCATCGATCTTTAGGTAATCAAGCGGTAAGGCCTTTAAATACGAGAACGAACTTAAGCCAGTGCCAAAATCATCCAATGCAAAGTGGCAACCAATATCCTTCACATCAAAAATAAAATTCCTGGCTTCCTCTAAATTCCCCAACGCGGTTGTCTCGGTGACCTCAAAACATATATTCTGCGCAGGTATCACCGAAGATTCTACTGCGTCAATCAGGTATTCTAGAAAACCGCTAGAAGCAATCGATTGTCCAGCCAGGTTGATTGCGATGGTTCCGTTATGATGCACTATTTGACTCCAATAACTTGACAAGATAGCGAGTGTCGATTTGATCACATATTTGTCGAGGGAAGGCATCATCTGATAACGCTCAGCGGCCTGTAAAAACGCCCCTGGACTAAAAATTTTTCCATTTTCATCTTGTATGCGCAGTAAAATTTCGAAATGAAAGCCATACGATCGACCGTTAATGACCTCAATCGGTTGCGCATAGATCTCAAACATATCCTTTCGAAAAGCCTCTTGAATACGCCCAACCCAATGCAACGCACCCTTTCTTTCAATAATTTCAGTATTCTTTTCAGAGTAAACACAGACCTTGTTTCTACCCTGTTCTTTAGCGGCGTCACAAGCGACTTCAGCGCCACTAAAGATGCTGGCTATACTGACCGATTTCGGATTAATTTCACATACACCAATACTCACAGTCAATTCCAACGGTATATTTTTCCAATGAAAATCTTGATCACTTACCGTCTGACGAACATCCTCTGCAAAACGTATCGCTTTATCGTCATCGAAATCATAAAGTAATACGCCAAAAACATCGCCGCCAATACGCGCTAGTGTATCCTGCTCGGCTATTTTACTTTTAAATATCGAGGCGATTTTCCTAAGGGCCGCATCCCCACCATGATAGCTGGCGGTATCGTTAATGATTTGGGTTTGGTCCACATCGATAAAAAGTAAAGTCGATCGAGTATTTTGCTGCTTAGCCGCTAACAACGTCGCTTCTAATGAAAACTCAAACGCTTGTCGATTCAATAAACCGGTTAATGCATCAAATCTAGAATTAAGTATCTTGGCAACTTTCTTGATCATCGCCAGCAGTAAATTTCGATCGCTATTGGTGTAATCAGGCTGAGTGTTCGATTTAAAACTCGCCAGTATACCTCGACAACTTCCGTCCTTAGCAATAAAGGGAACGCTAACTAATTTTCCGGGCAATATACAATTGAGCCCTTGCTTTTGATAATCTTGAGGGCTATTAAACACATCAGGACATAGCGACTTTTGAAAGTATGGTATAAAATCCGTCTTTATTTTCTCTAACACATATGGCGTATCGTCCATCGAATACTTCGGATTGCAATGATGAAAATCAATATGGCATTCAGGTACCACTAACGCAGTCAATGACACATCCAGATAGTCAACACAGTTTTGCACCAAATTCTGCAAGACCTCATTGGTTTCTGATTGTTTTTGGACGTCATCTTCTGTGGTATAAATCAAATTCAACTCATCATAACGTTCACTCAGCTCAGCGGCCATCGCCTCAAGTTCCTGCGTCAACGCATACTCCGTCACAATGGATGAGACCACTGCTTTTATTGATGGAACGAACTTATTAAATAATAAGTCCTCATCTTCATCGGCATCACATGAAAATATAATGGCGATATTGCCAACCGGCTCGCCGGCATTATCAACCACCGCCGATAAAAAACCGCTGAGATTATTATTTATTTTCAGCCATTGTATGGCATCATCACGAGATTTAATTTCAGCGTTAGCCATCAACTGAGTCATATTAAGGTAGTCGTTCGATACATCCGTCGATTGATTATCCCACACCTGTTCTCCAGTCACATCATAGACGCTAACAGAAATAGATCGTCCCAGAGAATTTGAGATAAGATCGGCATAGATACCGTAGTTGAGTGACGCTATTAGCTGGCTCATTTGATGCGACTCTTATTGCTTGTCCGTGTTAAAATAACCATCGAGAAGGGTGATTAATTTGCGTGCGCTGACGGGTTTCTCTAGAAAAGTAAGATTATTGATTTGACTGGACCACTCACGATGTTCTCGCTCGGTACGAGATGTTGCAATAATGATTGGAAATTTTCTATCAGGTATTTCTTGACTAATTTTTTTACATAATTCTTCACCATTCATGCGAGGCATTTGTATATCGGTATATAATACGTCGGGGTTGTGTTCCGTTATGAGATTGAATGCAATCTCACCATTGAGCGCGGAAACAACTTGATATCCTGCACGTTCCAAAGCCATTTTAACCACTCTGATCACGTGAGCTTGGTCATCGACGACCAATATCTGCTTCATAATTATATGGCCTGTTTTAAGAGCACATTGGATTTATTAAATTCGATGACAAATTCACTGCCCTGGTCTTTTTCACTATTGACCCGTAAATTCGCGTTATGCAATTTTACAATATCTTTCGCTAAGGCTAATCCTAGTCCATGACCATCCCGCTGTGAGGCGTCTTCGTCATCTGAGCGAGTGAATTTATCAAAAATTGTCTGCTGATCTTCTGTCGAAATACCAATACCCGTGTCTTTGACACTAATTCGAATGATCTCATCGGTCTCTTCTGCCGTGAGGGTAACCTCACCGCCTGCTCGGTTGTATTTGATGGCATTAGTTAGCAAATTATTAATCGCAATGCGCAAGAGATCTTTATCCACCGAGATAGCACTGAGTTTTGAGGGAATATTCAAATTAAACTTGAGCTCTTTATCTTTCCCACTTCTTGTTACGCTATTAAATGCATCTTCTAACAAATCATTTAAACGCACCCGTTTTTTCTCAATCTTCATGCTACCCATTTCAATGCTTGTCAGGCTTAGCAAATTATTGATCAACATGTTTAGGCGTTCAACTTCATCACTAATTATATTCACTGCATCAACCCGAAACTCTTCATTACTGCCGTCTTCGCCTTGCAAAGCTTCAGCATACGTGGCGACCACGTTCAAGGGGCTTTTCAACTCGTGGGAGACATGGGCAACAAATTCACCTCGGCTACGCCTGGCTAAAAACTCCAAGGTAATGTCTCGAAATACCACCAGTGTGCCCGCCATCAGTTGATCATCTTTCGGCGAGAAGACCGGATAAGCACGCACCTGAACATGCGTATCTGAGTTGTGCTCTGGTGAATACTCCAGGTAATCATTACTTAGGCTCACACTGGCGCGACCAGTGCATCGAGAGAAAAAATCCAAGACATCCTTATTTTCACACCAGACTGTTGGATCTTTTCTTAATATTTCTTGTGAGTTAACATTTAAATAATTAGATATTTTTTGGTTAGAAAAAATAATGATTCCGGATTCATCCAATACCAAGATACCATCAGAAATTGCTTGTAACATGTTTTCAACTCGTGATCGCTGATAGGATAGCAACTTAAGCGTGGTTGTCTGATGCTTTAGTTCAAATTGCAGCTCAGAAATTTGATTTTGTGCATGTTCAATAAAACTGGCTATCGATTTCGAAAAGTCTGCTAATGTGCTGCTGGTCACCAGTTCGACAGGGTCTGAATTACCCTTGTCGAGATAACTTTCTATTGTTTTATTGAGATTCAATAGTGGCTTAGTTTCCTGTCGGATTAAAAAATAAAACAAAGGCGTTAACAAAAATATAGGCAGTGCGACCATCGCAAAAAACGAGAGCTGATTATAATTCAAACTTATTTTTGGAATAAAATACGCTAATCGAATAAATCCTGATAAATCGCCATTCAACTTCAATGGCGCATAGAACTCCATGACATGTTTATCTTGATTATTGAGTTTTAACATCCGCTCTGCTTGCCCCTGCGATTGAGTTACCGGTAGTTCCATCGCCGGTACCATCATGCCAGCCACGGCATTGTGTGCTATCATCTCACCGGTGATATCAACAATCGCACTATACGCATAACCAAGCTCTGCATGACTCAAGCGGATGACGTCAAGTATTCTTTTGAATTCATCTTCATTAAATAATTTTTCAAATGTCGCTTCAGACAGTAAGCGTGTCAGACTCACGCCTTGTGATTTTATTTGCCGTTCAGTTGATGCTTTTTGATATTCAAATAGCAATATCACAACAATGACTGTCACTAATAGTGAAGCAATAATCATTATAAAGCCTAACCGCTGGCTACACAGTAAATTAGTCGACGTCACTCGTTTAAACATTTTATTTTTTCATACTTCATTAAAGTCTAACAAAGCAATCAGCGACTTTATTGTTACTATTCTTTAGCGCATACAGCCATTTAATTGTAAAATTAAGTTAAAACTTTAGATGTAAATACACTGAGTAATATGTCACCTAAAAACTACCTACCGTTAGTATCAAACTGGCAAATTAAACATCAATTATAAATAAATAACAACAAGTTATGTTAAAGTTTTTGTTGGCAATACCGAAAATGGTGTAGTGAATTTTCGCGATTGGAGAAAGCTATGGATATAGCCGCTGTACAAGCTAATCTTGACATAATATGGATTCTCATTGCCGCTGCATTTGTTATGTTAATGCAAGCGGGATTTACGGCGCTGGAATCCGGTGTTACCCGAGCGAAAAATTCCATCAATGTGGCGATGAAAAATATCACTGATTTTATCGTATCAATATTAATATTTTTTGCCATTGGTTATGCGCTGATGTTCGGAGAATCCGTCAATGGCTGGTTTGGCTCCACGGGATTTGCGTTATCTGGCCTGGATGAACCGATGGATTATGCTTCCTTTGTGTTCCAGGCCGCATTCGCCGGTACGGCGGCGACGATAATCTCCGGTGCGGTGGCTGAACGTATGCGATTTGCCTCTTATATTTTCATCAGTGTCATTGTCACTGCGTTTATTTATCCGGTTTCTGGCCACTGGATCTGGGCAGAAGGTGGTTGGTTAGCTGACAAGCAAATGGTAGATTTTGCCGGATCCACAGTTGTGCATTCCTTGGGGGGTTGGGTGGGTTTAGCAGGCGCCTTGGTGCTTGGCCCCCGCCTTGGTCGCTTTGATGACAACCATAAACCCAAAAAAATTCACGGCCACAATCTGGTGCTTGCGGTCGTTGGGGTACTCATCCTCTGGTTTGGCTGGTTTGGTTTTAATGGCGGAAGCACCTTAGCGGGTGACGTTTCCGTGGCTAAAATTATTGCCAATACCATGTTGGCCGCCTCAGCTGGTGGCGTATGCTGTTTTTTCACCTGCATGATGATGACCGGTGGAGAAGTCCATATCGAAAAATTGCTCAATGGTATCATCGGTGGACTGGTTGCTATCACGGCAGGTTGTGCTGTTGTGGAACCCTTTGGTGCCGTGGGGATTGGTATCTTAGCGGGAATCATTGTCTATTTTGCGGAAGACTTTCTGTTACGCGTGATCAAAATCGATGACCCGGTCAATGTGGTTGCTGCACATGGTATCGCAGGTGCGTGGGGGACTCTCGCTTTAGCTTTATTCGCTCCTGTCGAAAATTTGCCACTGAAAGATACCTGGGCACAGTTTGCTGTGCAATTGCAAGGGGTGTTAGCGGTATTTTTTTGGGGATTTACCAGCGGGCTTATTCTGTTCTATTGCTTAAAAAGTTTTAATTTTCTTCGCGTCTCCCCCGATGCAGAAAAAGTCGGCTTAAATATTCACGAACATGGAGCAAGCTCAGGTTTACTTGATACCATGCAAACCATGAATAGTTTCATTGCAGCCTATCATGGCACAGGACAAAGCGATCTAACGAAACGGGTTGAGGTAGAATTTGGCACAGAAGCGGGTGATGTTGCTAACCTGTTTAATCAGTTCATTGACTCATTTCATGAAACGATCAAAGAAATCAAATCGGGTACCAAAGATGTCACCCAGTCTGCCCAATTGCTACGCACCACCGCTGCCGAAATGGATGAAGATGCGAAAACCCAGCAGACGAATATGTCTGCCATTAGTACCGCCATCAATGAAATGACATTAACCGTCAAAGATGTTGCATCGAATACGGCTAATGCGGCCCAAGCGACTGAGCACGCTACAACAGAAATCAATCATGTGCGACAAACCATGCATGATGCCATCGACTCGATCCACACGCTTTCCAGTAAAATAACGGATAGTCACCAAACCATAGAAGCGTTACAAAAAAATAGCCTAAGCATCTCTTCCATAGTGGATACCATTCGAGGTATTTCTGAACAAACAAACTTGCTAGCGCTCAATGCCGCCATTGAAGCGGCCCGTGCCGGAGAAGCCGGTCGAGGTTTTGCGGTGGTTGCCGATGAAGTGCGCAATCTTTCTTCAAAAACTCAGCAATCAACCACCGAAATACAAGTGATGATAGAGCAACTGCAAGCAGGCACAACACGCGCTACCGAAGCCATGGAAAGCAGTCGTTCTGAAGCAGAGAAAACCGTCACCATGGCCACTGCAACGCAACAATCACTCGACCAGGTATCATCCATTGTGTATGACATCGAAAGCATGACCCAAGGCATTGCCTCTGCGACCGAGCAACAAAGTGTCTCATCCGATGAAATCCGTAATAACATGGAGCAAATCGAAGAAATTGCCACCAATGCCATGACTCGCGCACATAATGCCAATCAGTCCAGTTCGTTACTATCCAATTTAGCTGACAAATTAAATCATTTAGTGAGTGGTATGAAAGTAGAAGGCGATGAATCCATCGTATAAGGTGGGCATTTCTCAATAGATGAACCAGCCCTCGTTTTCAGCCTAAAACAACAGAAGGGCATTATTTTTAATTGACAATGATTATCATTTAGATTTAGAATTATAGTGATGTGAATACACAAAATTAAAGGGCATAACAAATAATGTACATATGCATCTGCAAAAAAATCACTGACAGCCAGATAAAACAAGCGATTGATGATGGCCATACCACCATGAAAGATTTACGGCGAAAACTTGATATTGCCAGTGAATGCGGTAAATGTGGCAAATGTACCCGTCAGCTGCTTAAAGAACACACTCAAACCCTGCGAATCGACCCACTCATTCCCATATATAATTAGCATAAAGTGCTTCTTATCCCTCTAGTAACTGGGTATAATCTTATCTAATTCGGCTAGAATACATAGAACAACTGGTCTGCGACCTACGCCAGCCCTACACTCACTTCAACCGCAACTGAACAACTATGCATCATATGCCGAAAAAACAGGCTATTGGTCGGCAACACCATCACTTATTTTTTATACACACTGACAAAGTGTAGTTTCTATCCATCCTTAAGGAGATTTTCAATGCAAGGGGATGCCAAAGTCATTGAACATTTAAACAAAATTCTAACTTTTGAATTAACCGCGATTAATCAATATTTTCTACATGCCCGAATGTTCAAGAATTGGGGATTTGAATCACTCAACAAACACGAATATCACATATCCATTGACGATATGAAGCACGCCGATGACTTGATCGAGCGCCTGCTATTGCTCGAAGGCTTACCAAATTTACAAAACCTCGGCAAGCTACTCATCGGTGAAAATCCACGTGAAATGTTAGAGTGCGATCTAAAACTGGAAATGGAAAGCCTGCCTACCCTACGCGAAGCCATCGCTTACTGTGAGTCTGTCAATGATTATGTGACTCGAACCTTACTTGAAGTCATACTTAAAACTAAGGAGCAACACATTGACTCACTAGAAACTCAGTTTACGCTCATGGAACAAATGGGTTTAGAAAATTATCTGCAATCGCAAATATAATGTAACAACAACACAGGATCACGCTCATGAAAGGAAACAAAGACATTGTTAAACAGTTAAACAAACTATTAGAAGGTGAATTGACCTCTATCGATCAATACTTTATTCATTCGCGCATGTATGACGATTGGGGACTCAATGCACTCTACGAACGTATTAATCACGAAATGGAGGATGAGAAAGGCCATGCCGATGCACTCATTAAGCGCATCTTATTTCTTGAAGGAAAGCCAGATCTCGGCAAACGACAATCGCTGAAAATTGGCGAAGATGTGCCGCAAATGTTAAAAAATGATTTGCAGATTGAAAGAAAAATCATCACCAACCTGAAAGAGGTGATCGCTTTATGTGAATCTAATCAAGACTATCAAACGAGAGACATTCTGGTCTCTATGCTCGCTGATACCGAACAAGATCATACTTATTGGTTAGAGAAACAATTAGGACTCATTGAAAAAATTGGCTTAAAAAATTATTTGCAGTCCATGATGTAAAACGAAACAATCCACGATGCCTAGGCATCGTGGATTACCATTCTCAAATAATATATCCTCAACAATACGCTATCCACAACGAACGCTACGAGTTTATAGCATAAACCGATCAATTTTTATGCTTGTTTGCTATTCACCCTGACAATGCTAAAATTAATAACGGCAACGCATTCCAATAAAAAAAACGTATACCAATAATAACTTTCAAAAATTATAACTTGAAGGTTACTTCTGACCTAATACCTAATACCTAATACCTAATACCTAATAAAAACAAAATACAATCTCAACCGTGGGGAACATTTGATAATGCATATGCGTTTTTATTCAACGATATTTGTACCATTGTTATTGGCAATTATTATTTATTTACCTCAATCTGCCTTTAGCGAAACATTTACCATACCGATTAGTGATCTCAGGGAGGATTTATCAACACTACCTCAAGACCCAACCAGTACATTGCAACAACGACTCGCCCAACAACTACAAAAAGAATTAAATCAACTGGGTTTGCAAACCGGAGCTAATTTTTTATTTGGGGAATTTCCCATCGAAGAATTCAATGAAAAAATCAACCGTCTCTGTCTCGTACCATTACCCAAAAAAGCACATATCGATGCGACCAATGCGACGGTATTTATTCATGACAGCTCACAATTTGATTTCCAACTCAACAGCCTGCAAGACATTACCATTGTCGCTAACTTAAGCGGCCATATTGAAACCCAGGCGGATGCTTGGATAAGCTGGGGGCAAGCGGTACCTTTTGTGAGTGATTGCAAAAGCTTTACCAAAGACAACGGTCAAATTAGTGCTTCCATGCCATTTGATATTGATGTCACATTAACAATCGATTTGAGCCTAAGCTACGATCCTCAGTTAGTCGCTATCGTCATTGATAAAAACGCCGAAGTTTTAGGTAATCTGACATTGCACGGTGGAAATATAAAACCTGATTTTGGTGATGTGTCACTAACAAATGCTATCTTAAACGCTTATGAGAGTTATTTACTAAATAAATTACGCAGCAAGGGAAGCGACCGGTTTGATCAAAAAGTACAAGAGTTCAATAATCGATTGAACGGCCTGGACAGTAACGGAAATATTGATAATTCCATCACCGCGTTTAACGGCCAAACCATTTTTACCTTCGATCAAAACCCAGAGGATCAAGCCGTCATTCAAGACATTCTAACTCAACTCGGCATTCCTGATATGCTGGTACAAATGCTCAATGAACGCGGCATTGAAATTCTTTTACAGCTGATCGTCATGACAGATACCGAAAGAAAAAACTTCATTGCTGAACTCGGTACCGATATTGGTTGCCAGGCATTACGTCAAAAATACGAACTCAATTTATCTCAAACACCGCTTTATGTTCAAGAAGGATCGGCCTGTATGCTGGCCGACCTTTATGGGGTAGATCGGATCAATTATTACAATGATTCGCAATGTCAGCAAGCGGTTGCCTTTCGACCCATTATTCCTGAGCAATTCTGTGCCAGTTGGGTCAGTAAACAAAAGAAAACCACCTTGGGAAATGCCGCCGCCTGGCTGCCAGACTTAGACCAACCCAATGATCCACTACCAATTTTTCCCAGTCAAAAATGGACAAGTTTTATTAGCACGAAAATGGATGTTGGTGTCGTCTCCATTGAAAATAATAAGCAACCTTTTGTGAAACTGGTGAATTACAAAACCATCACCGACATTCCTCGTGGCAATGGCACCTGCGCCTTGGAAATGCGTATCTTTAAAGAGAATATTAATGGCCAAGGTTTAAGGCCCATGCTCGCCATTCATGGGGGTACCTGGAAAGGCCGGGGATTATCCGTTTTTGGTTTAGAAGCCAGTCTCTCGCATTTTACGCAACAAGGATTTGTGGTGTTTGCACCTTTTTACCGTTTAGTCGGTGCCAGTGATGGTAACACGGAATGTAATTCGGCAAGTTGGCGTGAAGTCACCCAAGATGTCGCAGATGCCTTGCAATGGATTAAAGATTATGGGGCCTATTTTGGCATCATACCCAATAGTCATATCACGTTATTTGGCCAATCCGCTGGCGCACATTTGGCAACCTGGTTAGCCACCAATTACCCCAATGATATTCGCAAGGCACTATTATTTTATCCACCTTTAGATGTATTAGATTTTTTAAGCAATTCGATACCCGTTGGCAGTCAATATGAGACGTTCCGAGATTTTGGTATTAAATCATTGACAAAACTTTTTGGGGCTCAAGGTGGCAACGACGAACTCAGAATGACCGATATCGATTTTAGCCGCATCAATACCACTATGAGTCTAAGCGACATAACTCAGCAATTACCGGATACCTTGTTTAATTTTTCAAATACAAACCCAGCGGCGCCTCCGATTTATTTACAGCAATGTGCAACGCGGCTAGGTATTGATCTCAACGCCGTGGATCTTGCGGCACTACCTGCTGACTTAAATTTTTGCTTGAAAGAGTCGGTCGCGGAATTTATCGTATCGAATTCGTTTTTTCACCAACTCGTCGGAAATCAATTGCCAATTATGGTTGTGCATGGGAGTAACGACTCGTTAGTTCCCTATACCCAACCCATTAAATTATGCAATGCCATTGATGGCCAAAGCCGTCCACTTGAGATAACCAACGAACATACCATGTTTGCTTGTGGCACCAATAGCGAAGTCCACCTCGTTAACGGGGCCGAACACGCCATGGATTTTGGTTTATGTTTTGGAACCTTATGTCCTGCAGGTCCCATCGGCTCAGGCATACGCAATGCCACGCTTGCTGCGGTAGACAATGCTTACCAGTGGGTAGGCCAAACACAAACAAGATCAAGCCGTATTCGCTCTTATCAACTAGCGAGTTTAGCTGATAACCGCTCCCCATCAAGCAATGGTATTCGCCAAGGGGGTGCCGGCATGAGCAGTAGTCTCTTGCTTGTTATCTTGTTCGGGTTCTGGTTTTTATTGAATAAACGCCGCTGCGAATCGAAAAAATACAGCGTGTTGACAAACGAATGCAGCAAGAAATGATTATACTGTTACATTGCCAATCACAATCATTGAGGTGTTTATGTTTATTGCAATGAATCGTTTTAAAATCAAGCCTGGCTGTGAACAAGATTTTATCGATATTTGGAAAAATCGAGATACTTATTTGGACAGCGTGCCTGGTTTTCAGTCTTTTCAGTTATTACAAGGAGCTAAACAAGAGGAATACACCCTCTTTGCCTCTCATTCCACATGGGAAAATGAACAAGCTTTTGAAGATTGGACTAAATCAGAATCCTTTAGAAAAGCTCATGCCAATGCCCGTAGCGCCAAAGATATTTACCTAGGTCCGCCACAATTTGAAGGCTTTAAGACAGTTTTATAATATTTAAATGTTTGAGTAGATCCTGGAGATCGCTATCTATGCGACTCCAGGACAGCTTGTTAAAGACAATTTGATTAGGAATGGGCAGGCAATAACTTCCCTGTTTCGCATCTCATCTTCAGCCCGTCTTCGCCTAAAGCGCCTACTTTTGGTGCCCGTTCTTCAATCACAAAAACTCGAAATAAAACAACTATTCCTGCATTTTTGCTCAATTTGAACGAACAAATACAGACCAAATCTGAGCGCCAAACAGGGAAGTTATCACGTGCCCATTCCTTATCATCAAAAACAATAATCCTCCTAACAAAAAAGGGGGGTTCCCAAATTATCATCTGACGTTTTACCAAATTACCATCGACACTTTTTTAAATAGAAAAGTGCTCATCAAGCAATTAACTTACGAACGCGACATTAACTTGCATATTGGTTTGCACAATTATCAATAACTTGGAAAATCTGTCTAGCGTGGTTGCCTGCATTTTTTTACACATTTTCCTGAGTGACTCCAACATGTGCGAAGTGGCGGAATTTTTACGCCTTGCCACCACCTATTTGTTAGTTGACATGCTGAATAAAGGTTATGCGATCAGCGCGCTGTAAATTTGTGATCCACTGCACGCTTTACAAGTATTCAACCAGGATCTCAGTCTAAAGCAAAAAGTAAAAACCAATCACGGGGAAATGAGCGCCATCGACATTCGATGGCACTATCTAATGCAAGTCAAAAAATTTCTTGCGCAGCAACACATTATTCAACCATCCCAAGCCGATATTGTTCGTTTATGGGAAACCACGTTAAATCAACTGGAACACAGTCCAGGTACATTTTTTGACCAACTTGACTGGATTAGCAAATGTCATCTCATCCGCCAAAGCAAAGTCGCATTGCACAGCGATGCAGCAAAAAAAATCGACCTGAAATACCACGAACTACAAACGGGATACCAGGAAATACTCGAGCAGCAAGGAAAATCCCCGACGTTAATTGCCGAGCGAGTCGCAGAGCAAGCTATTCATGAGCCACCTGATACACGTGCGGCGTTACGCAGTCAATACATCAAGGAATAAACCCGGCAAAGTGACCGTGAGTTGGGAGAGCATCAAATATCAGGAAAAAAATTTTAGCAGAGCGATGATCTTCGACTTAAACCGTTATCGCCCCAAAAATAAGGATACCTAGAATAAACCTCAGGGTAAATACCATTAAAAAAAGCTGCCCGATAAAACGGACAGATAATCACGACCAACAATGATTCATTGAGGCTTGGATTATGATTTTACCTCAATCGCTTTGGCACCACCTTGCAAAAAGTAATAATTGGTATAACCAAAGCGTTCCAGATAATACTGCAACCAGCGCACTTGTTTTCCCACGGCATCGGCAATCAGTAACTGACGATCTTTAAAATTTCCGGGTTTTACTATCACTGAAAGGAATTTATCGCTGGGAAAGTTGCGTACTGGAACATCACCAAAATCGAGTTTCGTCGCACGACTATGCAATCGTTGATAGGGCTCGCGTATATCGACAATCATGGCTTGCTTGGATTTTGCCATTTCCCTGAATTTTCCAAAAGAAATATTTTTATTCAAAAAATGGCTTTGACTGATCATTTTTTCGGGATTAACGGGTGATTCACTTAACAACACGCTTTTCTGCGGGTTCGCTTTCGCCCAGGCAAAAATACCCGCATCATAAACTTTAACATTACTATAACCCTTATTTAGCATACGAATCGCCGCTTTATAACTTTTTGCGCACGTAACTCCATTGCAATAAAATACAATCGGCTTGTTTTCATTCAACCGCTTGATGTTCTTTTCAAAATCAATACGAGCTACCGGCACATGCAGTGCACCTTGCATATGAATGACGTCAAATTCCAACTTGGACCTGACATCAATCGATATTATATTGTTGTATTGATCGATTAATTGTTCAGTAGAAATAACTGTTACCTGAGGATAAGCTTTTCTCAGCGGAAAAGCATCAGTATCGGCAAATATGGCTGCTGAGCACAATAGTGCACAAACCATTGTCGATAAAACAAAGTTTTTCATTGATCATCCCCAATTTAGGCTACTTGTGATAGATATCGACACACCAATGAAAATGTTTACATGAGAGATTCACAACTGCGTAACATAAGCATAATAAAACGCTCAACAATCTACCAGCAAGGCATCTCCTCATATCCTCGTAGCGTCTGATATTTAGGTGTTAAATGCGATGCCTATTTTAATTAGGCGCTTTAGCCGAGGCGAAACGACAAGTCAGGGCGAAAACAGGCTAGCAATAAAGCCTAAATATCAGACGCTACGAGGATTAAAGGAGTTAAGTATCATATTAAACAATTTACTTTATTTCTCATTGAGGCGTACAAGTTAATATCAATTAGAATGATACTTGACCCCTATGTTTCTGGGAAGAATTTCGATCATCGGAAACAATGGTTAGTAGACCGAATAAAAAACCTGGGGGAGATCTTTAGTATCAATATTTGCGCCTACGCCGCCATGTCAAATCATTATCACCTGGTAAATACAAAACCTCAACTTTAAACACTTTCCTGTACAACAATCTTAGCTAACTCAGCAATCAATTTATGCGACTGTTTCGTATAACCACCACTTGTCATGATAACGGTTGGAATTTTTCTTTTTGCCAATTGCTCAATAACAAATTTATCACGTTTTATCACACCCTCAAAACTCACTTTTAAGCTACCTAGTGGGTCTGTCTCTAAAATATCATTACCCGCATTATAAAAAACAAATTTAGCATCTGAGTTTTCATCTAAAAATTTTACTAATTCAGTTTCAAGAATATCCAGATAAACATCATCTTTCATACCAGCTTTTAAAGGTATCATATATGGGAATTCATCAGGATCGCCATCGTGCAATCCAGGGTAAGACTGAAAACCATACATATCGAAATTTTTTACTGTAGGGTCATTTCCTGTGACAGATTCAAATCCATTTCCCCTATGTGCATCTAAGTCTATCATTAATACGGTTTCATCTGCTTTTAGCAAACCTTTATCACGACTATTAACAATACTTAATGCGGCATCTGCAAAAAAACAAAAACCTTCACCATGAGTTGAAAATGCATGATGATAACCACCACCTATATTCATAACCATAGCATTTTCACTAAGCGCTACTTCAGCAGCTTTCAGCGTGCCATTACAGGCTAATTTAATAGGCTTTAGTAGTTTATTATGTAATACGCTTGCGGGAATAAATTTTGTTAAAGAAATTTCTATTACACTGGCTATGGTCGATGATTTATTTAAAGAGCTGAGGTACTCTTCACTATGAACTTTAAGAAGTACTTCATCTGATATTAGCCCATCAGGTTTAATCCACAACCCATCAATTTCATTTTCAAATTCGCTTGAAATCAAGCCCCATGCTTTAGTGAATTTCATTCCATCGAACGGATGTATTTTATTTATCCCCAAAGAGTTAAAGTCATACTGCTCTGAATAAACTAAATGCGCTTTCATTATGGGGTTTTGCAGCTACGGATTTGCAGGGCATACACCATTACGTCATTTGGTGTCCACATATGTATATAATTTCCAAAAAATCGTAATTTTAAAACCCATCGCATATATTTATTATTTACATATTCATTTATTCCAATACTGGGTGATTTTAAAGGAGCTACACCAGAACCTATTTCCAGTAATGATGCAACAACAGTAGAACAGTTTGAATTAAGCATATTGTAGCGCTTTTGATTATTTTTAAAATCGTTCCAATAATCGATCATTAACTCTTCATCTAGATTTTTTATCAGAATTTTATTATCCGACTCTTTCTGCTCAAGACGCCTATCTACCTTATAGCTGCTTGGAAACGCTGACTCATGAGTTTGCCTCAACTTAATATCGTTTTTAGCTTTTGCAGCACTTTTTGGCCAAAAGCTAACATACGTATCATTTATCTGAAGAGAGACGTGACCTATATCAGATGGTGAATTTTTCCACACATATACAATTACACTCACTTTATACTCCCTGTTATTTTATTAAGCGTCTTGTAATACGCCCATCTTGGGTATTGAACTAAATATCTCAAGTCAATATAATTGATATTATACCTTAATTGCAACATCGCCTTTACACACCACCTTGCAAACAATATGCATGAGAATAGGATCAAAATAGGAAAAAAATAGGGGTCAAATATCATATTGACTTATCAACGATAGGAATCTATAGATCATCAGGTATATTAATACCAATCAATATGAAACTTGGCTCCATGTCAATCATAATGATGTAAATCACGCGGTTGTTTTTCTTGTTATGATGGCCTATTTTTAGACAGCTTTGTTGTAAACTCGCGGTTACTGGCAAACAATGATA
>Ga0316204_10004404_pt1 | contig 25318 bp, 26 predicted proteins | sample 6monrhotite_MG_2_FD_205661 | JGI IMG/M metagenome (GOLD analysis project Ga0316204, IMG submission 205661) | Microbial mat bacterial communities from mineral coupon in-situ incubated in ocean water Damariscotta River, Maine, United States -... | ecosystem: Environmental > Aquatic > Marine >... | reverse complement strand
CGTCAGGGCGTGATCTCCGTCGCCTGCTATTTCAGGAGATCATCATGAAAAAGATCAGAAAAACAGTGCGGCTCAACGCCGTGCCAAACGATTTAACAACAACCGAACAAGCGACTGTTATCAATCTTGCTCTCGATATACTGACTGAACGTCATTCGCCCGGTCAGGCACTCACTAACCCTACAGATACCACCAAGTATCTGCGCATTAAACTGGCAGACTACAAAAATGAAGTTTTCTGCGCTCTCTTCCTCGATAATCGTCACCGCGTATTGGCTTTTGAAGAACTATTCTTCGGTACTATAAACGGCGCTTCGGTACACCCAAGAGTCGTCGTTCAACGTGCCATGGAGATCAACGCCGGGGCGGTGATATTTGCACACAATCATCCCAGTGGGGTTGCCGAACCATCACATGCGGATCGAACCATTACTAATCGTATAAAACAGGCGTTGGACCTGCTGGATGTGCGGACTTTGGATCACATTGTGGTGGGTGCTGAAGGGACTACTTCATTTGCTGAAAGGGGGTTTCTCTAATATTTCCTCTGGCTACGCCCTGTAATCCGCAAGTGTATAGCTGTTAACCAATCAGATTCGCCGTTGAATACAGGTCATTTAATGAACTCATTAACATGGTTATCCACAGAATCTGTGGATAACCTCCTTCCTCGTTATTAGTTATTAGTTATTAACAGATACGCCAATCCCTCCATACTCCATACTCCATACTCCATACTTACATTGTGCAATATTTATATTCTGAATTAAGATAACGCTCAGTTCGGCCGCTTCTTGGTAAAGACATCCCCCAGCCGCGTAAGTACGGGAAGCGCACTGAATAGTTGTTACATCTATTATTATGTAAGGATTGAACTTGTTCGGCCGATAACGTTCAGATGAAGAAGTTGCTTTTTACTTGCTTACGTGTATAGACTATTCAGACTATGAATTCTTTTCGCCAGATAAACAGACGGACATTGCTATTGTGGAGCTTATTGCTCTCTCTGGCATTGTTGTGCGCGCAAGGCGTTAAGTTGCACGCTCATGATCTGGATCACGGACACGACAACCACCATAGTCATGTCCATGTCATTGATGAAGCCAGTGATCATGGTCATTTGAGCAAAGTACATTCCACTCACGACACCTCTCACGACGATCATCATGATAGCGTCGCATCCGAGATCGATGTCAGCCCAGATGGGGTATTGAAAAATTCCAACACTATTTTTGCGCTAGCTTTAATTGTTTTCCTTGTTACATTGATGATACCTGCTTCTTTGCGGCAGCGGGTTCGCCACCGCCGGGAAAACGATTTTATCCTTCATAGATACTACGTCCTTTCTCCGCCTTTACGGGCACCCCCACAGCACTAAATCCCTTTTGTTCATTTCCGGTTAGCATCGCGCTGAGCGCTCTGCACCGGCTGGTTTTGCCATGCCTTTTCGGCTGGAGAGCATCCATTGAATGATTTGACTTAGGAGAATTCCCTTTTTGGGGTTTTCTGCAAGTCAGCCCATCTATTGGGCAGTGCGTGTTAAGCGCACGTAAGGAGTTTTTAATGTGGAAATCTGTTTTTGTACCAACTGCGGTTGGTAAGCGAGCAGCTGCGTGCTGTTTGTTATTACCCTGTTTGTTACTTGGCACTAGCGTAAATGCCGCTCCCAACATAGGGGGTGACACGCGCTCAATTAGCCTGCATGAAGCTGTGACTAGAACTCTTACTAACAATCCTGATTTGCGCGCTTTTGATTATCAACTGAAGGCACAGGAAGGGAGAGTGCAGCAAGCGGGGCTGGCACCCACTCCCGAATTGAATTTCGCGCTGGAAGACGCCTTAGGCACGGGCGACCACACAGGCTTGAGCAGTGCCCAGGCAACCATCAGCATTGGCTGGGTGCTTGAGCGTGGACTGCGCCAGCACTACATCGACGCTGCGCGCGCAGGTTCATCCCTGTTCTCGGTTGAAGCGGATATCAAGCAACTTGACGCTGCGGCTGAAACAGCGCGTCGTTATCTCGTCAGCCTGGCATTTCAGGCACGTATGGTAAACGCAGATAAAACGGTTCAGCTCGCCAAAGAGACCATTGAGGCGGTACGAAAAAGAGTGAACGCAGGAAAAACACCTGAAGCTGAACTCTCCAGGGCGCAGGCCGAACTGGCACGCAGAAAACTGAAACGAGAAGACATTGAACATGAACTGGTTTCTGCTAACCGACGATTGGCTGCCCAATGGGGAGAGACGGCACTTAGCTTCGAGCGAGTTGAGGGTGGCATCATCGACCTACCTATGGTGGCGTCATTCGACACGCTCAAATCTCGATTGCAACAAAACCCTGAATTTGCCCGGTTACTGTCGGACCAGCGCTTAAAAAAGGCAGAGCTACAACTCGCCCAGGCGCAGAACAAACCAAGTTGGAGGGTCAATGCAGGGATTCGTCATATCGGCACTAGTGACGATGTCGCCCTTGTTACCGGTATCAGCATCCCTTTTGGCGAACGCACACGTAATCCGGGGCGTATTGCAGAGGCAAGCGCCAATCTGGATAAAATAGATCGGGAAGAAAATGCTGCTCGTGTTCGTATCGAAACGGCACTCTATGTGATGTATGAAAAACTGCAACACAGCTTGCATGTCATTGAGACGGTACGTGGCGATATTATCCCACCCCTTGAACAAGCCCTCACAGAGACCCGCCGGGCCTATAACCTTGGACGCTACAGCTATCTAGAGTGGCGCAGTGTTCAGGCTGAACTATTGGATGCGCACGATGCATTGATTGAAGCCAGCATCGATGCTCACCGCAACATTATTGAAATCGAACGATTAACGGGCGTGCGCATCGCGCAACCGGCAACAAATCCATGAGGCCCCCTATGAACAACGTTATAACAACATCCACACGCGCAATTTGGCTACCGCTGCTGTTGGCCACTTTCCTCACCGCTTGCGGTGGTACGAATTCAGAACAAGCCATGTCGTCAAAAGGTGCTGATGGCGAAACGGCTGAAGCAGAAGTAGAAGTAGAAGTAGAAAAAGGACCTCGCAATGGGCGGCTGCTGAAGGGTGGAGATTTTATCCTTGAACTTGCCATCTTCGAGACAGGGGTACCGCCTGAGTTTCGCGCCTACGCAACAAAAAGTGGTAACGCATTGAGCCCTGAAGAAGTGAATCTCAATATCAAGCTCACCCGTTTAGGTGGCAAGGTGGATGATATTAACTTCAAACCGCAAGGCGATGCATTGCGCGGTGATACCGTCATCTACGAACCCCACTCATTTGTCGTCACGATCAACGCCACACATGCAGGCGCAACCCATACCTGGGAATACGACAACTTCGAAGGCCGCACCAAGATTGAAACGGCGGTCGCCGAAGCGCTGGAAATTGAAACCATGGTGGCAGGCCCAGTGGTGATGCATGAAACCATCACCGTGTACGGCCAAATTAAAGCGAACAGTGAGCGGATGCGTGAAGTCAACGCTCGATTTGACGGGGTGATTAAATCCGTATCGCCATCTATCGGCGACAAGGTTCGCAAGGGTCAGAAGCTGGCTACAGTTGAAAGTAACGAAAGCTTGAAACGGTACGACATTACCGCGCCCATCAGTGGCGTAGTGACCCAGCGTGACGCCAACTCCGGCGAACAAACCAATGGCCGTCAACTGTTCACCATTTTGAATACCTCCTCTGTTTGGGCGGATTTGTCCGTCTTCCCTGGTGATCGTCCACAGGTAAAAATTGGTGCACCCGTCACAGTCGTTGAAGCCACTGGCAGCGAACCGGTGACAGGTAACGTATCTCGCATTGATGTGATGGCACAGGCTAATCAATCAGTGAATGTTCGTGTCGTGCTGGATAACAAAGAAGGCTTGTTACTACCCGGTAGTTTTGTCACTGCACAAATAGAAGTGGCGAAACACCCGACCTCTCTCGCAGTCAAACGAAGCGGCTTGCAAGCCTTCCGCGATTTCACGGTGGTCTATGCGCTAATCGGTGAGGAGTATGAAGTGCGCATGCTGGAGCTTGGCCTACAGGCCGGTGAATGGGCGGAAGTACTGGGCGGACTGGAACCCGGTACCCGCTATGTCAGCGAAAACAGCTACGTCATTAAAGCGGATATTGAAAAGTCCGGCGCATCTCATGATCATTAATTGGCGATCACTAGGAACCTATCATGCTTGAATATATTATTAAATTCGCACTGGCCCGACGAGGTTTAGTGATGGTACTGGTCCTCATGATTATGGGGCTGGGCGCGTGGAAATTTACCCAACTACCGATAGACGCCGTGCCTGACATCACCAATGTCCAGGTCTCTATCAATACTGCATCACCTGGTTATACCCCGCTAGAAGTGGAACAGCGGGTCAGTTTTCCGGTAGAGACCGCAATGGCGGGCATACCGAAACTCTCCTACACACGTTCCGTTTCACGTTATGGCCTGTCTCAAGTGACGGTTGTGTTTGAAGAGGGCACGGATATCTATTTTGCCCGTCAGTTGGTCAGTGAACGCCTGAGTTCAGCCAAGGCAAATCTACCGCCCTCGTTAGAGCCAACCCTTGGCCCGATTGCCACGGGGCTAGGTGAAATATTCATGTTCACCGTGGATGCCGAACCCGATGCGATCAATAGCGACGGTAGTCCGGTAACGCCAATGGATTTGCGTTCTGTGCACGATTGGATTATTCGTCCACAGTTAATGCGCGTACCCGGCGTGGCGGAAATCAATCCTATTGGTGGATTCAAAAAAGAGATACTCATTGCACCTGAACCCGCAAAGTTATTAGCCTATGGCGTTAGCTACGCAGATGTTTTAAGTGCAGTAGAAGATAATAATGACAACCGTGGCGTTGGCTTCATTGAACATAACGGCGCCCAGTGGTTGATGCGAGTCCCCGGTCAAGCCAACAGTTTGGATGACCTGAGAAATATTGTCATTGCTCAACATCAGGGAACCCCCATTCGCGTTAAAGACGTGGCAACGGTAAGCCTGGGCAAAGAGCTGCGCTCAGGGGCGGCGACGCAGAACGGCCGTGAGGTTGTGATGAGTACTGTCTTTATGCTGATCGGCGAAAACAGTCGCACAGTTGCCAATGATGTTGCAATCAAGTTAGAAGAAGTAAAAAGCAGTTTACCGGAAGGAATTACCGTCACGGCGGTATACAACCGCACCAGCCTGGTGGATAAAACGCTGGAGACGGTTCAGAAAAACCTGCTTGAAGGTGCGCTGTTGGTGATCGTGGTTCTTTTCCTGTTTTTAGGTAACGTACGCGCCGCCATTCTCACCGCCGCCGTGATTCCGATTGCCATGTTAATGACCATCACCGGCATGGTGCAAACAAAAACCAGTGCTAACCTGATGAGTCTAGGCGCACTGGATTTTGGCTTGATCATTGATGGTGCAGTCATCATTGTAGAAAACTGCATGCGCAGATTGAGCGATAGCTGTAATGCAAATGGTCGCAAAGAAGGGTTATCGCTCAACGAGCGACTGGCAGTGGTATTCGAGGCAACCCGCGAAGTGATTCGCCCAGCGCTATTTGGTGTATTTATTATTACCGCGGTATACATACCCATTTTCGCGCTGGAAGGCGTGGAAGGGAAAATGTTTCACCCCATGGCAATCACGGTCATCATTGCCCTGGTCAGTGCGATGATTTTGTCCATCACTTTCATCCCTGCGGGTGTGGCACTACTCTTCAAGAAACCGATTAAAGAGAAAAAGAATGTCATTGTTGAAGGGGCTCGTTCTCTCTACAAACCCATTTTGACATTCTCTCTGAAATTTAGATGGGCCGTGGTGGCATCAGCCATAGCGCTCGTTGTTTACTCAGGCTTCCTTATCCCCAAGTTAGGTTCAGAGTTCGTACCCAACCTTGATGAAGGTGACATCGCCATGCATGCCTTGCGCATACCCGGCACATCACTGACTGAGGCCATCCATCTGCAAAAAACACTGGAAGCGGAGATTAAAAAACTACCGGAAGTGGAAAGAATCTTTGCCAAGATCGGTACCGCGGAAGTTGCCACGGATGCCGTTCCACCCAGTGTTGCGGATAATTTTATTATTCTTAAACCACGGGATGAATGGCCAAACCCTGATAAAACAAAAATGGAGTTTGTCGCTGAACTTGAAGCCTTGGTGACCCCTATCCCCGGCAATCGCTATGAGTTTTTGCAACCGATTCAGATGCGGTTTAATGAGCTAATCTCCGGCGTACGTGCGGAAGTTGCCGTCAAGGTATTTGGTGACGACTTTGATCAGTTGATCGCCTTGGGCGCTGAAGTGGGCAAGGTCATCGAAGGTATTCCTGGTGCAGCTGATGTGGCGGTCGAGCAATCCACCGGTTTGCCCGTGATGACCATCCAACCCAAACGCGAAGCGATGGCGCGTTTTGGCTTGAGTATTGTCCAATTACAGGACTTACTGGCAACCGCACTGGGGGGAACCGTAGCCAACCAGCTGTATGAAGGCGACCGTCGTTCCGACATCGTGATCCGACTACCGGAGCGCTTACGCACAGATATCGATGGATTGTCTGCGCTGCCCGTCATGCTGTCAGATGGTAGCTATGTACCACTCAGTGAAGTGGCTGATCTCGAGCTCGTCATGGGCTACAACCAGGTCTACCGAGAAAATGGCAAACGCCGCGTGGTAATCGCGACCAACGTACGTGGTCGCGATCTAGGCTCGTTTGTGCAAGCGATTCAAACAGCCGTGAAAGAAAATGTGGATGTACCCGCAGGCTATTGGGTTGAGTATGGCGGTACCTATCAAAAGCTTCAATCCGCCACACAGCGTCTCTCCATAGTGGTACCGCTGACATTGGCATTGGTCATTGCCTTGCTCATTATGGCGTTAGGCTCAGTTAAGGACGCCGCCATTATCTTCTCGGGTGTACCTCTAGCGCTGACAGGCGGCATCATGGCCTTGCTGTTGAGGGATATTCCATTCTCCATTTCTGCTGCGGTGGGCTTTATTGCGCTATCCGGTATCGCAGTCTTGAATGGTTTAGTCATGCTTTCTTTTATCCGTGACCTGCGTCAGCGTGGTCAGGAACTTCACGAAGCCATTATAGAGGGCGCATTAACACGCTTACGCCCTGTGTTAATGACGGCTCTCGTCGCGGCGCTTGGTTTTGTCCCCATGGCACTAAACACTGGAATTGGTTCAGAAGTACAACGGCCTTTAGCAACAGTTGTTATTGGCGGCATCATTTCATCCACCTTGTTAACACTGGTAGTTTTGCCCGCACTATATCGACTAGTACACGGGCGAAGTGCTGCCGTGCAGAATTAATAACTGTCGGCAGAGAATTAAATTTTGATTATCAAATTATGTTTTAACAAACAGATATTAAAGAATAGAAGGAGATCAATAATGTTGAGTAAAACACTGGCATCACTTGGTTTAGCCGTGGTTGCAGGTACGCTTATAGTTGGTTGCGCAACAAATGGTATTGCTAAACAGGCGCAGATTTCAATTGAGCGCGTAGACTCATCGACTGTCAATATTGGGCACGCGTATCTCGCCAAAACGGTGGATGGTCTTGTGCTACGAGGTGAGGTCAAGCGAAAAACTCACGGTCACGGTGGCATTCCTGGGCATCTCCACGTGGAATTACTCAATCCACAGGGCCAAGTCTTAAAAATGGCTGAGGTTAATCACAACAGAAAGGCGAATAGCGACCATATTGCTGATTTCAGTACGTTGTTACCCATGGAATTAGCTGCTGGCAGCGTCGTGCGCATCATTCATCATGATATGAAATCTCATATATCTGAAGACTCTGGTTCGCTGTGGAAGTGATGTCGCCGAATAACTTTTAGGAGTAAAAATAAGTGTTATCAAAATCAAAACTAAGTTTTTTTCTACTGGCAAGCCTGATTTTACTTGTGGTTCTACCGCAGTATGGTTACGCCCATGGCATGTCAGAAGCAGAGAAACTATCAATTATCGAGGGGGGGAATCTACGCTATCTGTGGATTGGTGCCACCCATATGCTCTCCGGCTATGATCATCTGCTGTTTGTATTCGGCATCATCTTTTTCCTTACCCGGTTCAAAGACATTGTTAAATACATCACCGCATTTACGCTTGGCCACAGTGCCACCCTCATCTTCGCGACCTTTAATGGCATTCAGGTCAACTACTTTTTGATTGATGCGGTGATCGCACTGAGTGTCGGCTATATCGCCTTTGCCAATCTGGATGGTTTTAAAAAATATCTGGATATCAAGCCGCCCAATATGTTGCTAATGATCACCAGCCTGGGCCTGATTCACGGCCTCGGCTTGTCTACACGACTGCAACAACTGCCCTTGAGTGAAGATCAGCTACTATTGAATATCATCTCGTTCAATGTCGGTATCGAGGTGGGGCAAATAATGGCCCTGGCGGTTATGTTGTTGCTATTGGCGGGTTGGCGAAAATCTGAATCATTCAAATCTTTTAGCCGGATCTCCAACTACGGATTGATTTTTGCCGGTCTATTTCTATTCATGATGCAGATGCACGGTTACTCTCATGTCACTGATCCCGATGAGTTCGGTTTTAGCGCTGACAACCACATTCATGAACATATAAAAATGGACGAAGAGCGTAACGCTAAAATCATCAAAGAAACGACTCACGAGTCGCTTGATTAAAGGACATTACTAATGCGTAAATTATTATTCACACTGGCAGCGAGCATCATGCTGATTTCGATCTCGGCTTGTTCGGATCATGGTCATGCCCATGATGAATCACAGTCGCATGATGCCCCACAACATCACGACTCAATCAACTAAACATATCTGGAGGATTTATGAAAATTTTAACCACAACAGTTTTATTATCATCATTGCTATTTGGTGCACCAGTTATGGCAGGGGGCGGCCATAGTCATGATGCTGATGGCGGACATTCACGCGGTCCGGTTTCCAGCGAAGCCGCCGTTAACCAAGCATCAAAAAAAGTAAAACAATTAGCAGATGCCGGAAAAATAGTTGCTACATGGTCAGGCGTACAAGCTGTCAGCGTTGAGAAAAAAACCTATACCAAGGGCCCAGAGTGGGTCGTTACATTTAAAAATGACAAGGTAAGCGATACAACAAAGCAAACCTTGTATCTGTTTTTCACCCTCGATGGTAACTACATCGCGGCCAATTATACCGGCAATTAAACGTCCCAGGTGAGCACAACAGTTGTGCTCACCTGTCCAAAATAGCTTTAACCCAATGACGGCTATCATTCAGATAACCTCTAAATAAGTATTTCATACTCAGAAAACACGAATTCTGGAAACAGCTCATTCAAACTCTCGCTCGTACCCCCCCCCTTGACGCAATCAAGATCTAATCATCCTCAATTAATTACTCTAAACCAATTTCTAATTTTTCATTGTTTTAACTCCTACTCTCGACGAGCATATCCACACGCCGCAGCCGAATTGGACGGTCGCTATGCGAAGCACAATATTATTCTTTTTATTATACGTGACAGTAAATAATACCTTCGCAGAGTCGTGTTGGCAGTCCGCTGAAAATCGCTACGGCATACACGAGACCATCCTGCATGCCATTGCGCTTACCGAGAGTGCAATGGATTCACAGGCGATAAACCACAACATCAATGGATCGGTGGATATCGGTTTAATGCAAATAAATTCTCGGTGGTTTCCTTATTTAGCCGAAATTGGAATTCAGCCTGGAGACCTTTGGAATCCCTGCACCAACATTCATGTCGGTACATGGGTACTGGCGGGCGAAGTCCGTCGTTTCGGCTACACCTGGCAAGCAGTCGGCGCATACCACGCTGGCCCTGCTAAGTCAGTAGTTCGCGAACAAAGACGAATGAGATATGCGCAACGGGTTTATCACAATTTGGCTAATGACCACCATCACCTTGGTGACGGGGTGCGCATCCACGCCAGAATCAAGCAGTGAACCAAAAGAGGCACCTGCTGCTACTTCGGTTAATCACTGCAATACACAAGTCAACACGGTCGATAATAATTATCCATGGTCGATCCCTGGATACCACAACACATTAACAAAACAAGCCACCGCTCTCTATATCGCCCAAACCAGAGGCGAACCGAACCAGTTCATCATCTGCGCCGATTGCCCGTGCATCACGCCAAAAAATTCGACTGCAAGCAAAGCGACCAAGAAGAAAGTAAAAAATAAAGACAAAACGGCACGAACAAACAACCCTGAAAAAATAGTCCTTCGCTTTGATACAGCCTCCTTTATTTTGAACGGACAGCAAGAACAATTGCTCACACGCTCGTACCAAGCACTACCTGACCGGTATCAACTGACGATCACGGGCTATACCGACGACACCACCCCAGGAGGAAGCATCACCAACGAATCACTGGCTCTACAACGGGCAACCGCCGTATCCGATTTTTTGGTAGCACTTGGGATTAATGAGAGCAACACCACCATCAAGGCATCACCTCTTTGCTGTTATGTTGCGCCGAATACCACCGATTCTGGCCGCGCCTTAAACCGCCGAGTCGAGATCATCATTACTTCTTTATCAACCAATAGGAAAGATCCATGAACACAACAAGAACTTTATCCATTCCTTCTAATAGCAATGCCCTGAATATGGCCATGTTGCTGCTACCCGGTGTTGCGATTGCCGCCACATCGGTGGGCAACATTGGCCCGACTTACGGTTTTCTCTACGGCATTACGATGGCCTTAATTGGCCAACAGCTTGCCGTTAGCGGTCGCCTCTCTGCAAAGAACCTGACTCATTTTTTCGTTATTACTTTGCTTATACCTGGCATCGCATTGGCCGCAACAACCGGTGGTGAATTCCAGGCTTTTTACGACTTCATCTATGACGCAGCGACGGGTTATCTCGGTCGAGGTCTGGCGATTACCGGCGGTGTCTTCGGTCTGGCCTACGGCATCGGTCGAGGTTCCGCATTACCTGCGGTGTTAGGAATTATCCTGGCCATCTTCGGCATGCTCGGCCCCACCATCGTCAATGCCTTGTTCAGCTCCGCCACTATCTGAGGCAATACAATGGAGATGGAGCGTTACATGATCCCGCGACACCTGGACGACCCACCCCTGGTCTTTATGTGGGACGCTGATGAGGCAGGCACGTTCATCTTTTTAATGCTGTTTGGTGCCCTGTTTCAACAGTTCATCTTGGGCATTGTTTTGGGTGTATTCATGGCTCGTACTTTGGCCCGTATCAAACAGGCCGGAGGCCGAGGTTTGATCCTGCGTTTTCTCTACTGGTACACCCGATCTGATCTGTGGATCAAGTGCCGTGCGCCCAGTTATGTGCGGGAGTACATCGGATGAAGCTCAAACGCTTTCGCTCCAATCTAACCACAGCACAATGGGGCAATCGCATGTGGTCGGGCATTGCCATTGTCATGGTGATTTCCAATATACTGCTGGCAGCACACATCATCACAAACGATACCAGGGAAAAGACAGTGTTTGTTCCGCCCGATATGGAGCAACCGTTTTCGATTCAGGGTGACTACGCCAGTCCTGAATATCTGATGCAAGTCGGTGAGTGGTTTGCCTCCCTTGCGCTCTCCTACACACCGAAGAATGTGGATTACCGTATCAAGGTGTTTCTTCGTTACGCCGCGCCCGAAAGTTTTAGTGTTTTGCAGACCCATCTTCAGGACGAAGCGGTACGCATCAAACGTAACGAGATGTCGAGCCTATTCTTTCCCGTGGATGCCAAGGTGAGGGGTCATTTTGTTGCCATCACTGGTCAACAGGTTTTGCGCGTCGGCAAGGAAATCGTTGAAGACAAACGCATCACCTATCGCATGAAATTCCGTCTCGATGGCGGCTTTCTCCATATCACTGAATTCAAAGAGGTCAATCGTGAAAAACCTTTTAATACTGATCACGATAATACTGCTTCCCAGTAGCGCCTTTGCGCTTCAGGTGGTGGATGTAGTGGATGGCAAGACCATTCCCATCGTTGTTTCTCTAAAAGAGTTAAACCGGCTCACCATGGCGGACGGTTCACGCATTGAGCATATCTGGGGGCCGCAAGATCGTATGACCCTGGAGGCGGATACCGATAGCGGACAGCTCTTTGTTCGTGCCATTGGTGCCAAACCGTTTTCTCTGTTTGTGAAAGCGGACAACGGAGAGACTTATACCTTATTGGCCGCACCTAAAGACGTACCGGCAGAAACTGTATTTCTGCGTCCCCCTTATCGCAACAGTGAACGAAGCGCGGGGGAACGCTCGTTACCCTATATAAAACGGATTGAACGGCTGGCCAAGGCGATGGGAAAACGCGCCTTACCCGATGACTACACACCGATTCAGTCCTCACATGTTATACCCCTTTGGGATGAAGTGCATTTCAAACGAGACATTGTTTATAGCGGTGATTCACTGAGTGGTGAAGTCTATTGGCTGACCAATTTGACTCAAAAAGAAATGCGACTCGAAGAGCGTGAGTTTCGTGCCATTAAGGGCAACCCCATAGCGGCAGTGGCTATCGACAAACACCTGCTTAAACCCCACGAGTCCACTGAAGTCTTCATCATTCGGAAGATGGAGCAACGACCATGACAGAGAGTAGCGCAACGCCGACTATCAATAACACTAAGGCACGTAGAAAGCAGACCCTCGTTACCGCTACGATTGCAGTACTGGTTTTCGGCGGCATTCTCCTTGGTCTTTATCTAACCGATCCAGAGCGCCAGCTCCCCGATCAATCAAACCAAGTCTCCACCGATGATGAAGTGAGCCAGCGTTTCAGTTTACCAGGGCAGCAAGTCGATCCCCGTGAAGTGTGGATATCAAGAGGTGAAGCTGATATCAGCTCTCTTAAACAATCCAACACTGAGTTTGGCCGTACTATTGATGAATTGCGCGAAGAGATATCAATCCTGCGTCAAGACCAAGCACAGAGCAATCGCAATAGCGCCACACGTTCGATGCGAGCGCCTTCACCGATACAACACGCAGACCAGCCAACCTCTTTTCCTGCACTGCCTTTACCACCCCCGCCGCAAGCGCTGCAATCAGGCGAAATGATGGACAGAGCACTCTCCGATGCAGCAGGACGTACCGCGACAAACTTAGGCGTTCAACCCAAAACACAAGCCATCACACCACCCGCCATCTTGTCAGTAAGTTTGTTAGATAGCACTACCACCGGCGGCAAAACAGAAAACGGTAAAAAGAAAAAAGAGCACTGCAATATCCGCAACTGCATTCCTCCCGGTGCCTTTGCCACGGCTGCGCTCTTATCCGGTTTAGATGCCCCCACTGGCGGTCGAGCAGATAGCAACCCTCATCCCGTCTTACTGGAACTGCTCGATACCGCTTCGCTGCCGAATCGTTATCGCAGTCGCGTTAAAGAGTGCCGCATTGTCGCTGCGGGCTTTGGCCGCATCTCCGATGAACGAGCCTACCTGCGCCTGGAACGTCTCTCTTGTGTGCTTCGCGGTGGTGAGATTTTAGATGTGCCCATCAAAGGTTATGTTTCAGGTGAAGATGGCAAGAATGGAATGCGCGGCCACCTTATTTCCAAACAAGGGGCCTTGGTTGCCCGAGCGTTACTGGCCGGTACCGCCGGCGGCATTGGCCAGGCTTTATCTCAGTCCTATAGCAATGTTCTAACTTCACCCACCGGCGCTGTCAGCACAATAGACCCAAGTAAAACACTGGAGTTCGGTGTCGCGTCCGGCTTTGGCACCGCCTTGGAGAAAATCAGCGACTGGTATCTAAAACGTGCCGACGAGACCTATCCCATCATCGAAATCGATGCAGGACGCGTGGTTGAAATTGTACTGACTGAAGGCGTGGAGTTGGGAGTCAATCTTGAGGAGAAACACACATTATGAAAAAACTATTTTCCATTACATTTACGCTTCTGATTGCATCGACATCCGGTTTTGCTGCAAGTGACGAAACCGTCGATTTTAGTGCTGTCGAGAAGACGGTTCGTAAGGCACTTCCAAACACTAATATCACCACCATCCAACCGGCTCTGGTTAAAGGACTGGTAGAGATTGTTGCCGGTAATAACGTGCTTTATGCCGATCCTACCGGCCAATACCTAGTCGTAGGCAGTATCTATGACATGCACACCGCTACCGATCTGACGGCGGAACGTAAGTCGGAAGCTGTCATTTCATCCCAAAATAAAGTTTCATGGGAGAACCTACCATTAGACACCGCTGTGAAATACGCTGGTAGCGGCCCACAAAAGCTGGCGGTCTTTTTCGATCCAGATTGCACCTGGTGCAAAAAGCTCCACACCCAACTATCCTCACTCAAAGATATAGAAGTCTACGCGATCATGTATCCAGTGGAAGGACTTCACCCCAACGCAAAAAGCAAAGCGGCCGCCATCCTATGTTCTGCTGACCCGTTGAGATCTCTTGATGCCGTTATGTCAGGTAACGCACTGCCTGACAACGGCGACTCATCTTGTTTGAGCAAAGCCACTACCGCTATCGCCCAAGTCGAAGCCTTTGCGCGTGACAACAACATTCATGGCACACCGACATTAGTGGCACCCGATGGTCGTGTACGTCCAGGTTATATTCAGGCTGAACAACTCAAGGCGTGGCTCAATGCTGCGAAACAAGGGTAATCTGCCATGCCTAGACTGTTTCTTTTATCTCTTGTTCTCTCCCCTCTATTACTCGCTGGCTGCGCTACGCCAAAATACGCCTGCGGTGTTCCCGATGGTATCGGCTGCAAGCCCCTCAGCGAAGTCCATCGCATGGCCAAAAATGGCTCCCTCAAGATGAAGTCGGCACCGAATTACCGGGGTGACGAGGAAAGCCAATCAAAAAAAGCACCCGCCGCCCAGGCCGATATATTAAAGCTAGCCAGTGGCACTAATAGCGACACTGTTCACGATGCCGAACCCGAACAGACCGGCCAACCACGGGTAACGCCAAACATTGTAACGGTCACCCCTGGCACACCTGTGCTGATACCACCACTCACGATGCGTGTCTGGGTTGCCCGCTGGCCGGATGAAGACGGCACCTTGCACGATGAGACCTATCTCTATCTCAGACTCGATAACGGCCGTTGGTTGATGGAGGACATGTAGTTTTGTTCTCACAATTGACCAAACCCTTTAAAGCTTTTTTTGCTGAATCGCCACCGGGCGATGCTTTAGCACGTAACGCATTGCCGCCCACGCAAGACGAGTGGAATGCCCTGCTGCAACACCACGGGTTAGCGCATCTACTGCCCTATGAGTCGTGGGATGAAGAGACGGGGCTTTACCACAATGAAGACTGTTCTTCCTTCCTACTGGAGGTCACACCCTCAGTCGGTATGGATGAAGAGACATTGCGAGTTTTATCAGGCATCTACAGCGCTTTGCCTTCGGGTTATACGGCACAGTACACGCTCTACGCTTCACCGGACATTTTGCCTTTGATGAAACGTTGGGCGGATCTACGCGAACAAGACGCGCCCAAAGATGATGATGAGTGTCATATACGGTCACACCACCGTAACGAAAATATCTTTCGCGCAACCTTAAGACGGCGTGTTAATTACCTACTCAGCGGCACATGGAAATCGTTGTTTTCCGACCAAGCCATGCTCGTGCGTGACTTTCGTATTTTTCTTAGCGTTAACCAACCACTGGATGGAAGCCACAATAGCGAAACATTGATTCAACTACGTGAGTCCATCACGGGCACTCTACGTTCAGCCGGTTTAGCCTCACGCCCAGTGGATGCCAGTTCCTTCGTTAACTTTTTAGATACGCTGCTCAATCCCCGTCAAATCAAACGTGACACCTTGGCTTACCAAGAGGACAAACTAATACGCGACCAAGTGGTCGATGGTGACACCGTTGCTTTAGTCGGCCGCGAAGGTCTGGCGATCCAACATGGCGACATGTTACTCGATACCCGCATGTATTCCGTGCGGGAGTATCCACCTCAATGGGCAGGCTGGGGGATGGACAAATTGATCGGTGATTTGATGTCCAACACCCTGCGTATCCCTTGCCCTTTTTTGATGACGTTTAATGTCTTTGTACCTGATCAAGTCTCCGCAGCGGGTGAAGCCAAATACAAATCGGCTCGTGCTACCCAAATGGCCGACTCGCCAATGGGTAAATTCGTCCCTGTTTGGAAAGACCGCAAAGCAGACTGGGATTTTGTCAGCACACAAATTCAAGCCGGACACTCGCTAGTTCGAGGCGGTTTTCAGATTGTACTATTGGCACCCCACGGCAAGGCTAGTCAAGCAGAACATCAACTCAAAGCTTTGTATAAAAGTGCAGGATGGTCTCTGACTCGTGATTCCTTTGTCTCCACTCATGCTTTTCTATCGGCTTTTCCAATGATGGCTGGCCCTGCCTTTGTTAAGGAGCTGGAAGGCTTTTCACGGCTGCGCTCTTTTCTTACTTGGTCATGTGCCAACCTCGCACCAGCGACCGCTGAATGGTGGGGTACGGGTACACCACTCATCATGCTACAAGGTCGTCGCGGTCAGATCATGCACATTGACCCCTGGGACAACAAACAGGGCAACTACAACATGGCGATGGCGGCGGCATCGGGTTCAGGTAAATCATTCCTGACACAAGAAATCATCATGTCCGTACTTGGCACAGGCGGCCGCGTTTGGACGATTGACCGAGGGGAATCCTACAAGAACATCAGCAAACTGCTTGATGGCATTTACCTCAACTTTAGTCGTGATACGAAAATCGTGCTCAATCCCTTTACGCGGGTTGAGAACTTCACTGAAGAGCTGCCCATGCTCAAGGCATTAGTGGCGCATATGGCTTCGCCTAATACGCCCTTGGGCGTAATGGAGTCGTCGTGGATTGAGCAGTCATTGAAAGAAGTTTGGACGGCACATAAACAACAGACCACCGTCAGTCATATTTTCGATGCGTTAAAACAGGATGGTGATAGTCGCAAAGCTGATTTAGCCGACTGTCTTTTTCCGTATACCAAGGAAGGCGTTTACGCCAAGTTCTTTGAAGGCGAAAACAACCTCGATCTCGACCGACCGTTTGTGGCCTTAGAGCTGAAAGATTTGGATGCGATGCCGGACTTACAAAGCTTAGTCCTACTTTTGCTCATGATGCGTATCACCGAAGACATGTATCAAGGTGATCGCAGCCAACGCAAACTCTGCGTCATCGATGAAGCATGGAAACTGATGGGCTACGGCAATGCCGGAGCCTTTATCGAAGAAGGTTATCGTACTGCACGGAAATACGAAGGCGCGTTCCTAACGGTCACTCAAGGAGTCAACGACTACTACAAATCAGGCACCGCGCAAGCAGCATTTGAAAACTCGGATTGGGTTTTTCTGTTAAGACAAAAGAAAGAGAGCTTGATGCAGTTACAAGCCTCCGGCCGCTTCTCCATGGATGAAGCTGAAATGAAGCTGTTGCGCTCTATCCACACCATCCACGGCAAATATTCCGAAGTTGCCACCTACAGTCCTGATGGTATGGCCATTGGCCGTTTGATCGTCGATCCCTTTACCGAAAAACTCTACTCCACCAAAGGTACTGAGTTCGCGTTTATTCAGAAGGCAATGGCACAAGGTGCGACGCTGGCACAGGCAGTAGAACAACTGGCAGCAGGTGTTAAACGATGAATTTATCATTCAACTCGCAGATGATCGTTGTAGTGATCGTGGCAGTCCTCTCTGGAACAGCTACCGCAATGATCAATGATCGTTTGCAGACACCTACACCCAAAATTGCCGTCATCGATCCCACGGTGTTAGTGGCAGAACAACTCAAGCAAATAACCCCTGGTCTGGATGACGCGGCAATACAAGCGAATGGCCAAGCTTTTGGCAAACGTCTTGATGCCGCCATTACTCACGTAGCTCGACAGTACAACGTCGTAATTCTGGTCAGCCCGGCGGTCATTACCGGCGCACCAAACCTGACTGAAGAAGTACGCAGGAGGCTCAATGGGGCGAATTAAAAAACTGCTGAGTGGCTTGATCATCTCAATAGCTACAACCGTCTCGATCACGATGCTAGCCATTGTGTTGTGCTCGCCTTGGTACATCACCAACATTGATCAGAGTCTTCCGGGGCTTTTCTATCAAATCAAACGCGGCGAATTACCCAAGCGTAATGACGTTGCCGGTATCCGTGTTCCTAAAAACCCCTACTACCCAGAAGGCGCACCATTTCTCAAAATCATTCGCGGTGTACCGGGTGATGTGGTCACTTGTGATGGCAGGCGTTTTTTCATCAACGGTGTTTTTGCTGGTGAAGCAAAAGAACAGACCCAACGAGGTAATCCACTGACGCTCGGCCCAACAGGGGTTATTCCAGCCGATCATTATTTTGTCTGGACACCGCATAAAGACAGCTATGACTCACGTTATGGCGAAGTGGGTTGGGTGACGACGCAACACATCTTGGGCACTGCCAGGCGGGTGTTGTGATGCGATATTTGGTTGTCTCTCTCTTGCTATCCATTTCCTTTTCCGCTCATGCGACGGTGTATGACTCGGGCGTCGTCGGTCAGACCTACGAAATTGCCGAGCCTGACATGCTTGAAGGTTTCTACAGCAAGCTCAGAGAAGCCGAAGCCAACGGCAAGATGGCCGAAGTTGAAGAGCAGATGAAGGAGCGCTTCATTGCTCATGCCAATCGCCCTAAAGGTGTTGTGCTACCTCGCACCCAAAAACATCGCGTTCACTATTTTGATCCCACCATCGTTTTATCCCAGGACATTGTTGACCACGAAGGCAACGTGTTATGGCCAACTGGCACAACCGTTAACCCACTTGACTATGTGCCCATGACGCAGCAGTGGCTGTTTTTTGATGGCGATGATCCTGAACAAGCGGCGTGGGCACACAACTACCTCAAACGCTATCCCAATCAAGTGAGACCCATCCTCACCCAAGGTGCGGTACTTGAACTAACAGAGGCTTGGGAAATAAGAATCTACTTCGACCAACATGGGAAATATGTCGAGAAGTTCGGCATTAGAACCGTGCCCTCACTAATCAGCCAGAAAGGTAAAAAACTGCGGATTGATGAGATCGTACCGGGAGATAATCATGGTTAGAGATAAGCCCCGACCACTAACAGCTCTCTGTTTCATCATCATGTTATCAAGCTTTTCTTTGCCTGCAAAAGCAGGCGGTGGCTGTGGGGCAATGCCCTTTATCAACCCCATCACCGACATCTGTTGGAGCTGTGTATTCCCGATCTATATTGGCGCGATGCCGGTGGCAACCATGGGGCAAATCGATTCTGGGGCATCCAACGGTTATCCACCGCCCGTTTGTATCTGCCCCAAGGCAACCATTCCCTATTATCGTATCGGTATCGGCGTGACGTTTTGGGAACCCGCTCGCATCGCAGAAGCAGTGAGAGAGCCGTGGTGTTCGCCCATGCTGGGTGGCATTTCATTAGGTTCAGCCAGTGCTTCTGTGGTCGGCCAAGGCGGCAACCGTAATACCCAGGAAAATGCCGAGTCGGTGTCATTCTATAACGTACATTGGTTCATCTATCCGGTCATGTACTGGTTCAATATGATGGTCAGCGATTATTGCGTCCAGGGGGAGCAGTTCGATGTCGCTTTTATGACCGAACTTGATCCGATGTGGAACAACGACGAGATGACTTTTATTCTGAATCCCGAGGCGGTGCTGTTTAACAACCTCATCGCCCAGGCCGCTTGTGCGGCGGATTGCATAGCCGCATCCCTGTGGAACCCGCTCGATATTTTATTCTGGTGTTTGGGTTGCCAAGTTGGCTTACACCCGCTGACAGGAACCGTAAAACCACACGAAGGCGGACTGGCTTCTTCGACCGTTGCCGTACAACGGTTACATGCCATTTTGCATCGCACGTTTTTGACCATGAACGTCAGCACCCCGACATCGATGTGCTTTCCCCAGCCTGCACCCATCATGCAGAAGAGTTGGTACAAAACACAACTCATCCGCCCTATTCCGATTACCTATGCGGCGCACCCTTATGGGATGACGACCAATGTCTGGAACATGGGTAAAGAGTTCCCCATTAAAGGCGAAGACTTCGCCTACATGATCTGGAGGCGACGCGTATGTTGTATCGGTACTCAGTAGCCCTCCTTGTGATGTCTACGATTATGCCTATGGCATTGTCTGCACCTGATGTCGGATACGCCATCGGGCAAGCGCAGCAAACCACCAAAGAGATGCGGTCTCATACCGCTGAGGTGTTTGATCGTGCCAATGCCTTATCAACATCGCCGGAATTTCTTGAAGGTTTGAACAAAGACGCGACTAAGGCGATGAAAGATGTTGAAACGCTACCGACACCGGCATTGCCCAATTTCCCTGATCCCTTACCTGAGATGTTGCAACGTGCACGTAGCGATATCAATAAGCTCTTGAATCAGGCGCAAGATCAACAACAGCCAGCACACACAGTTCAAAAGACTGGGCCTCAGCTCTACGTGTTTGTTTCGACCTCCATGCCAGACATCACACTTAAACGATTATTAGTGCAAGCCAGTCGAATTAAAGGCTCGTTGATACTGCGTGGTTTAGTCGAGGGCCACATGGGAAAAACCAAACAGAAGATCATGCAGCTACTGGAAGCGGATGTCATGGGTAATACCCAAATCGATGGCGGGTTATCGATTGATCCAACGCTCTTCGAACGCTTCGATATCTCACAGGTGCCTAGCTTTGTATTAACCAACACGCCCGCCGAACGCTGTAACAAAACTGGCTGCCCCAGCACCGACTATGCGCGTCTCAGTGGTGACACCACGATTGAATATGCGCTGGAGACCATGGCACGCGAGGCCCCGGCAATGAAACAAAGTGCGCAGACCCTGCTGGATCGCATGAGGCAAGGATCGTAGTCATGACTGAAAAACGATTACCTGTTTTCTTGCTTTGCGTGCTACTGCTAAATCAAGGCATCGTGAATGCAGAAGAGATGAGCATTACCGAAGCAATGGAATTAGGAAAGTCGTTCGGCAGTGATAACCAAACCAGTCTGGAAGGCCTCGCCACCAACCAAGACGCCAACACCGTACCCGGCTTTCAAGGGACTGACGTGCCCGAAACACAGTACGGCAACAACCCCATGGCGATAGAAGATGAAGCACGTCTGCAAGTCAATCAGAACGACACCGGCTCCTTTGTCACCGAGTCGGCTGTCAGTCGCCCACAGTTTCAGTTTGATAGAGAAACCGATCCGTTACTGACCCGCGCCAATGCGATTCAAGATGACCCTGAATCGGTAGCAGGCAGTATCGAAGCAGAATTCTCAGCCTGCCAAAGTTCAACCATCACCACCCCGCCTGAATACAGTGAAGAGGTCTGTACCGAGTGGCGTGAAACTGAGCTGCGTAACTGTACTGAAACCCTGCAATTGACCTGTAATCGCCCAGTGGAATGTGATGCGGGCGGCATCCAAATAGCGTCGTTACGCAGTGATATGCGTTGGGACTACACCTACCCAACCCTCACGCTCGGCACCAATGCTGGCAACATCTGGAGTGGTTACTGCACCCTCTTTGATCGGCGCACCACTTTCGATATCGAGGATATCAACAAGGTTAAAGAGTTCACCCTGATCCAGGCCGGTTTCGACGACTGGATCAGAATTACGGTCAACGGCAACGTAGTACGTGTCGGCCCTTTTGGTGGTGACCGATTAGAAGTAATACCGAGTCCTATTTTTGGTGGCTTAGTGTCGTACTCAGCCTCAATGTGGGGCGGCTGTGAACTCAGTACCGTCTGGAATCAGTCACTCAACATCAATATCAAACCCTATCTACAGACGGGCAGTAACACCATCGATATGCGTGTAATCGTTGCGGGTACCGGCCAGGGCTGGATGAAATTCCGCGCAACACAATATTGTGACTGTGACTGGTCGGAGAGCTGGCACAGCACCTGCGGTGGACTGGAAGGTGAATTAGCCAATGGTCTCTGCGCCCAACCCACCCGCACCTGCACCCAACCGGCAGAGACCCGCATCATCAACGGCATGAGTGCCTATCGCGACTGCTGGGCTTTTGAGAACACCTACGAGTGTGCCGCACCTTCAACCACCGAAGAGGACTACTGTGGAGAACTACGTGATCGTGGCTGCTCTCAGATCAGTTCACAATGTACTGGCACCCTGAACAACGGCTTGTGTGAGTCTTATGAACAAACCTACCAGTGCGAAACATCCCCCGGCACTGCAACTGAAATCATGGACTGCGGCGGTCAAACTATGTGTATGGAAGGGGGATGTTTCGATACCGCCTATGAACCCAGCAATGACCTGGGCCAAGCAGCGGCGAGTTTAGGCGCAATCAACGAAGCTGGGGATGACTTTGATGTAGATCTTAACGAGATATTCAAAGGTGATGATCTACGTTGTAGCAAAGCGATTCTTGGGTTTTCTAACTGCTGCAAGATTGATGGCTGGGGACAGGATATTGGTCTGGATCAATGTTCAACCAACGAGCAACGTCTCGCGCTATCTCGTAAAGGTGGCTTATGTCATTACGTCGGCAGTTACTGCTCCAACCGCAACCTGTTTGGCTGCACCAGTCGTAAAGAGACCCACTGCTGTTTCAAGTCAAAACTGGCTCGCATCATTCACGAACAAGGCCGAGTACAACTCGGCATGAACTGGGGCAGTTCTGAGGCCCCCAACTGCACCGGCATTAGCATTGAACAACTACAAAGTCTGGATTTTTCGCAGATCGATTTTTCTGAGTTTTACGCTGACGCAATGGGCGATGCCAACAGCCCAGACAGTGGCGAGCTGCAAGGCATTATCGACAATTACATACAGCAGTCGTACCAATGATGAAGCCTCTCGTTTTACTACTGATATTAGCTATTCCCATCGTCGCGGGAGCCGCATCACCCGATCAATGGTTTGAGCGTCATACCGAAGGTTGGTTTTGGTATATCGATCCACCCGTGGAAGAGGAGGAAACTGAAGAGCCTATTGAAGCGGCTCAAGCACCACAACCGTCTATCGTTCCCGATGTCTTTAATCCAAAGGCTGAACTTGAAGCCTTTCAAGAAAAACTAGAGAACGCCCAAGCTTTGGCGATCATGCGCCCAACACATGAGAACGTCATGAGCTATCTCTATCTGCAAAAACAGGCAATGGACAACTCCCAGCGTTTTTCTGAGATGTGGCAGCAAGTCGTATGGCTGACCCCAGAGCTGGATCACACCCAAGTCAGGCCAACCAGTCCCAAGGCGGTTCATGCCTATTACGACACACGTAATGCCAATCGCAAGGTGACACTGGAACAGATCGCCCAGCAGCATGGTCTGTTTTATTTCTTCCGCGAGAGTTGCCCGTATTGCCAACGCTTTTCACCCATCTTAAAAAACTTTGCCCAGCGTTATGGCTTCCATGTCACTGCGATTAGTCTGGACGGTGGCACGTCACCCGGCTTTCCCAATCCTCGCCCCGATAACGGCGCTGCCCGACGATTGGGTGTCACCACGGTGCCTGCCGTCTATTTGGTTCAACCTAATACCCGTTCGGTGCAGCCGGTCTCATTTGGCCTCTTAGGGCCGTCGGAACTTGAACAGCGTGTACTGACGTTGATGAGCAACAATTCTGGAGAAACCCTATGAACAGATATCTTCCAGTGACCGTTTTGTTATTACTGACACTGACACACAGCACTTATGCCGATGTCGGTAGTGACATGGATAATTTCTTTAATGGCATGGGATACAACAGCAATGTCACATCACCTGGTGTTTACGAAGGACAGGCAGCGGGGTATTACACGGGTGGCCGGCTCTTTATCCGCTCTCCTTCGCGTAACTACCAACTAGCCAGCGCCCAGGCACCCAGCTACCGAGCTGGGTGCAGTGGTGTCGATCTCTACGGCGGTGGTTTTTCCTATATCAATTCGACTCAATTGATCGCGGCACTGCGCAACGTGGGACAAAACGCCGCCTCTTACGCCTTTATGTTAGGGCTGCGTGTCATATCCCCCCAAATCTCCAACGTCATGGAATGGGTTAAAGAAAAAGCCGACCTGATCAACAAACTCAACATCAACTCTTGCGAAGCTGCGGCAAGTTTAGTGGGCGGCATGATGGGCATTGATGCCAAGGAGAACTCGCAGTGCATACTCACCCGTTACGGCAATGGCGACACCATGGAAGATGCACGACAAGCTTGCGGTGCGGGTGGCCAACGCAACAGTACCCTCGCAAGTTCCAACCTTAATGAAACAGCGTTTACACGTGGCAATATCGCCTGGCGAGTGATGTGGAAAAACATGTTCCTACGCAGCGATACGCGTTTGATGGAGATGATGATGAATATCTCTGGCACCGTCATTTTGAGTAAGGATCTGAGCAACGAGAACTCCGCCACAGAGACCCGAACGTTACCTTCTATTTTGCATACACGGCGGGGCGAACTTCTTAATGCGCTGCTGGAAGGCAATCAGTCTGTCACAATCCAAGGCTGCGTCTCCGACAGCGATGAGATGGCCTGTACCAACCTCACCAACAAAACCATCCAGCTTGGCGTAAATAACGGCCTTAATGATCGCGTCATTGTCATTATGACCGCCATTGCTGACAAGATTCGTAACCGTCAGGCGTTAGCCAATAACGAAATCGGCCTACTCAGTGCCACCAAGATTCCCATCTACAAAATCCTCAATGTCGCCAGTGCGATGAGTGGTTCGGTGGTCACTAATCAGACCTCAAAATACGCCGATATCGTTGCCAAGGATATTCTCTACAGCTACATCAATGATCTACTCGACATGGTGGTGGCCTCGACTACCAGCAGCACGTTTATGGCTAGTGACGAGGGTAAGGAATATAAAAAAGGTGTGGCTGAAGCACGTCAACAAATCGCCCTGATGAAGTCTGCAAACTTCAACGACCTATCACGTCATGTGGATATGATTCGTGAGACACAGCTTTATGAACGAATGTTGGTAGCCTCCATGTCACCCGCCTTGGCCGAAAGTATGCGTTATGCAGGTTCTCTTAGATAACGCAGGAGAGGTAAACAACAATGGGTTCCTGGGATATCTATACCTACGGTGGTGGCGATGTACTACTGCAACTGTTCAATGGCCTGGTGGCCCTGCTCGGTGACAACAACTTTCTGGTATTGCTCAAGCTCACCTCGTTGATCACCGTGTTGTGGGTCATCATTGAAGCGCTGTTCATGAAGCGGCCTCTTAGTGTTCAACCTTTTCTGGTAGTCATTTTAGTCTTCTATATCCTGTTTATTCCACGGGTTAATGTCATCATCACGGATCGTATTGATCCCAGTAATAGCGGTGTTGTAGCAAATGTACCCATTGGGCTAGGCTTTACGGCTTCTTTG
>Ga0316204_10004402_pt1 | contig 25327 bp, 23 predicted proteins | sample 6monrhotite_MG_2_FD_205661 | JGI IMG/M metagenome (GOLD analysis project Ga0316204, IMG submission 205661) | Microbial mat bacterial communities from mineral coupon in-situ incubated in ocean water Damariscotta River, Maine, United States -... | ecosystem: Environmental > Aquatic > Marine >... | reverse complement strand
TTCTTGCGGGGATTTCGAGTGGCGCGGCGGTAGCCGCTGCGATGCGTGTTTCTCAGCAGGAGCAGCATAAAGGGAAAATGATTGTGGTTGTTTTGCCAGATTCAGGTGAGCGTTATCTTTCAACAGCCTTGTTTGCGAACAGTTTTAGTGAAAATGAAATGGAACAGTTATTGAGTTTTAACTAGGCCGGTTAATTCTAAGCCGGTTAATTCTAAGAACGCCATGAGACTAATGTTTAGTCTCATGGCGTTCATTGAAAAACCGCATGGAAAATGAGGTGATCTGAAAAATTTGATTTGAAATTTCTGGTTTGTTTCATGAACTCCTGATTCTTTTCTGAATTACGCATAAACCCCCCAATCTTGTCAGTTATTGAAAGCCTGCCCATTAATTTGGGCAGGCTTTTTTGTGTCTGTCTAAATGCGGTAATAGGCGTGCTGCAATCTATCTATTATATCGAAGCCATTGTAATGCCTATTGTTACTAATGTTATTTATGTGGAAAACGATAACATTGGTAGAGCAAGGATATGTGTTCTATACGCCTGCGGGAGGGCATTTTGAAGACGAAAGATACAGTGATTGATTATTCTAAGAAGAAATTCCTCGTAATCGATGATTTTATGGATATGCGCAGCATGATAAAGCATATGGTGGAGTCATACGGTGTGACTAAGGTTGATACTGCGGCAAATGGAGAGAGTGCGATTGAGCTGCTAGCGAAGAATTCTTACGACATTATGTTGTGTGACTATAATCTCGGTGACGGCATGGATGGCCAGCAGGTTTTGGAAGAAGCCAAGCATAAAAATCTGCTAAAATTTTCAACTGCTGTGATTATGATTACGGCTGAAAATACCCGTGAAATGGTGATGGGTGCTGTTGAATATCAGCCTGATGATTATTTGTCGAAACCGTTTAATAAACACATGTTGCGTGATCGTTTGGAGAAGGTGGTTGCAAAAAAATCAGATTTCGAAACGATTGAACGTGCGATTGATAAGCAAAAATATGCAGAAGCAATTGTGCTATGTGAGCAACGCATTAAAGAAAAGCCTAAAAACCTGTCTGAATTTATACGTCTTTCGGCAGACTTATATATGAAGTTGGGAAAATATGATGATGCGGCTAGAATTTTTAAAGGTGTGTTGGCAACCCGTGATATATCGTGGGCGCAGCTTGGTTTGGGAAAAACTTGTTTTTATAATGATTCGTTTATGGAAGCACGTGAAATATTTGAAAGCATCATTAGTGAGAATGAGACTTATATGGAAGCCTATGACTGGCTTGGTAAAACAATGATTAAGCTTGGTGATTTAAATGAGGCTGAGAATGTTATCAAGAGTGCCGTAGAGAAATCACCAAAAGCTATTTTGCGTCAAATGGCGCTGGGTGATATCGCGCTGAAAAAGAAGGACTTCTCTGTGGCTGAGAAGGCATTTAAAAAAGCGGTCACGCTTGGCAAGCATTCAGTACATAAAAACCCGGCTAATTATACGAATCAGGCCAAGGCGCTGGCATTTAACTCGAGTGGAAAAGATGCGGTAAAAGTTATTGCAAAACTGCGCAAAGAATTCCCAGATGACAAAGATGCCAGCCTGCATGCAGCGATGGCTGAAAATGTTGTTTATAAAGAAATGGGCAAAGATGATGCGGCAGAAAAAGCATTTGATGAGGCTCAGAGTTTATACAGCGAAATAGGTGATAAAGCAGCATCTGATATTAGTGTCGAAATGGCTCAGGTTTTTTACGCCAATGGTGAAAAAGACAAGGGTAGCGAAATAATTAAAAAGATAGTTCAAAATCAGCATGAAGACGAAGACGCACTGAAAGATATTCAGGATGTCTTTACGTCAATGGGGATGGAAGATGAAGGCAAGGAAATTATTACCACTTCTAAAGAAGGCGTAATCAAGCTTAATAACGAAGGCGTCCAGTTAGGCAAACAGGGTAAACTTGATGAAGCCATTAATTTGTTTGAAAAAGCCCTTGAAGAGCTAGAAGGTAACAAAGTTATTAATTTAAACCTTGTTCGCGTATTGCTTAGCGCTATGGAAAAGAATGGTAAAGATGATAGCCAGTTATATAAAGCGCGACAGTGCATGCTGCGTGTTGAAAAAATTGATCCGCTGAATAATTCAATTCCTGGCTTGCGTGACCGTTATGACAAGATCATGCAGAAAGCATCTTAAGTTTGTATGCCTGAAATGTCTGGCACAGTGTAAAAGGTAATGAGCGCACAGAGTAATGATAAAGAAGATTTGACGGCTGATAAATCAGAGGATAATGCTGATTTTGTCGCGATTCTCGCTTCTGCGATTCATGACATGAAAAACTCACTCGGTTTTGTCTTAAATTCACTGGATGAATTTATTGATGAAGCTGATCAAAGCCAACCACCCGAACGGCTCGTTAGGGTGCAATATGAAGCGAAGCGCGTTAACAATAATTTAGTTCGTTTACTGGCACTGTATAAAATGCAGTGTTTAGGTGTCTCGGCAAATATCGATGAGCATGATGTCGGTGAATTTTTACAAGAATGCATGTTGCAGGACAAGCCCATCACGGATGCAAAAGACATTAAAGTGAATGTTGAATGTTCTGGAGAATTGATGGGGTATTTCGATAGCGACTTGGTAATGGGTGTGTTGGGCAATGCAGTTACCAATGCAGTTCGATATACCAAAAATGAATTAATTGTTAGCGCAGAAGAAGTGGATGGTTATTTGAAGATCAGCGTTCATGATGATGGCGAAGGGTTTCCAGAATCAATGTTGAGTTCGAACGAGAATGGCGCAGGAGATGTGGGTCACGGGGTTAGTTTCTCATCGGGCAATACGGGTTTGGGATTGTATTTTTCGTCGCTTGTTGCGGCTTTGCATAAGAATAAGGGCCGCTCAGGATTTATTGATTTTACGAATGGCTGTGCGTTGAGCGGCGGTTGCTTTTCAATTTACTTGCCTTGATTTCACTCTTACCTAAATTGATATAAAAAGTCTCTTTTGAGTCTTTTTGTATGCTGCGCACATTTGTTGTTTCCCCACTATAAATATTATTAATTGAATTAATACAGAGGTTTACTTAGGTGAAATTTCTGATTAAACGTTAAGTGTCTCTCGATTTTTATGGTGTAAATGTGTTTTAGACTTGCAGTTTTTCTGCCTCTCGTGGATAATGCGCAGCTCTTGTGCGCCCGTAGCTCAGCTGGATAGAGTACCTGGCTACGAACCAGGCGGTCGGAGGTTCGAATCCTTCCGGGCGCGCCACACATGCACAAAGGCCCATTGTATTGATTGATGCAATGGGCCTTTTTTGTTTTGCTACAAACTAGAAAAGTTCTACGATTATATTTTTAAATTATCGATGATTTGACGTAGCACCTTTCGTGTCGTGTCGTAATCTGTTTGACTGACGTCTTTATGCGCGAATTGGATGAGGTTATTGATAACTGGCTTCATGCTTGTGAGCAGTTGTTTGCCAGACTTTGTAAGATATGAGCGAAAAACCCTTCTGTCGGTTTTATCCTGACGGCGAATGACATATCCGCTATTATCAAGCTTGTTGAGGGTGCGTGTGATGATTGCTTTATCTTTGCCGAGTTTTTCTGACAGCTGCGTTTGTTTTAGGCCTTCTTCAGTATTGAGCAGCACCAGCACGCCAATATCTTCCAGACTTATGTCAAAACCTTGTTTTGAACTTCTGCGGGCAAACTCTTGTCGAAAGGCATGCAAGAAATGATGTGTGAGGTGCCCAAGGCAGTCTTCAAGGATGTTGGGTATTCTGGCCTGCATAAAAGCAACTATAATAAAAAAAGTTGATCTCATCAATAGTTGAGCTTATCAACCATTGTTGTTAGCATTCTTAAATTACGTAATAAATTTGGCTATGGCTATGGCTATGTAGATGATGCAATCCGATTATTTAAAAGCATTGGTAATACTTATATTTTTAAGTTTCTTATCTTCATTAGTTTATGCAAACGATGCGCAAGAAGTAAAACCGGCTGCGCAGAGCATGACCTTACGCAGTGTATTAGAAGCGGTATTGAGTCAGCATCCTGATGTGGCGCTGAGCCGAATTGATACCGCAATAGTCGCTACAGATGAGGTGAGTTTAGAAACATTACTTGATCCAGTGTTAAGCGGGCGTTTGGCGTTTAGCGATGACAGGTCACCTATCGCCAGTGATTTTCAGCCGAAAAAATCGCAATTTGCTGGCATTTCCGGTCAATATTTAAAACCTCTGGCAAGTGGTGCGAGTTTTAGCGCTGCGATTGATTATTCTCGAAACAGTCAGAGTTTTGCTTCTCCTTTTGCGGCGCAGCTCGCTAAGATTAATCCGGCCTATCGGGGCGGGCTAAGTTTGGGCTACAGGATACCTTTGCTGCGTGGCGCGGATCGCCCTGAATATAATCAAGCTTTGCTTGCTATAAAAGAAGATATTCAAGTGAGCCGGTTGCAGCGGCAGCTCATTGCGCGGGGATTGAGCTTGCAGACGTTGGCTGTGTTTTTCAATTTGGCCGCTGATGCATCAAGTTTGCAGTTGGCGCAAGCCGCTGTGGAACGTGCAAATCGCTTGTTCGAATACCAGGGGTTTAGGGCGCGCTTTGGCTTGATTGAAGATGCAGATAAAAAACAGGTTGAAGCTTTATTAGCGGCGAGAGACCTGGAGTTGCAGCAGGCAAAGGCTCGCCTAAGAAAAGATCAGGTGAGTCTTAATCGTTTGATGTTGCGTGAAATTGATACGTCTATATCAGTGTCAATAAGTGATTGGATGACTCCTGATAGTGTTCCCAAATTAACTACTATGACAGATGTCGCAATGGCTAAACGTCCTGAGTTTAAAATTCTGGATGCACAGTTTAAGGCCGCTGAGTCACGTTTGCACATTGCTCAAAATTCAGAAAAAATGCAGTTAGATGTGGTGGCTGAAGTGGGTACTCAATCGCTTGAGTCAAAAGCAGTTGATGGAGTGAGTAAGTCGCTAGATGCGCAAGATCGATTTGTCGGCTTGTCCCTGGAGTTGAGTGACACCGCTGGTCGTTATGCTGCGCGCGCGAATATTCGCAAGGCCGAACTGAACAAGCAGCGCATTCAGGCACAACGTAAACAATTTGTTGAACAGGTACGCGATGAGTTGGCGACGGCAATCACGACGCTGGAAACGGGTGTTGCTGTGCTGGCGGTGAGTAAGCGACGAGCCGATGCAGAAAAAAAGAAGTACCAATCAGAAATGAAGCGCTATCGTGAAGGTCGCTCCGATACGGCAACAGTTGTACAGTTTGAGGGTGATTTACAGCGGGCGGTGTTAGAGGCAACTTTACAGCAGCAGGCTTTGTTGTATGCAGATAAACAGTTTGCATGGGCTAAAGGTGTCATGTTGGAAGAATTAGGCTTGAAAGATTGGGCGCTTGATGAAGCAGGGCAGTCAGTGCCATGAAAAGCTTGGTGGAGTTTTTTGTAAGACGTGGCCTATTGGTAAATTTACTTTCGGTGATGTTATTGCTGGCAGGCATTTATTCGGCCATTAACATTCAGCGCGAAGCTTTTCCTAGTGTAAATTTTGACTTAGTGGTTGTTGGTGCGAACTACCCCGGCGCAGCACCTCTGGAAATAGAAGCTTTATTGGTAACGCCTATTGAGCGCGAGTTGGTAGGTATTGATGGTATTAAAACCATCCGTTCTACGGCGTACCCTGGAACGATGCAGATTACTATTGAAATCGATCCAAACTATAAAGCACGCACAAGGTTGGTTTCTGACGTGCAGCAGGCAATAAACAGAGCAAGTTTGCCAGCCGATTTACCTGTTGACCCTTTTATCAGCGAGGTGAAATCCGAGCAAACACCCGTTTTATCATTTACTATTTTTGGCAATTTTGATCCGCTGGAGTTAAAAAAGCTGGCAGACAATATTGAAGATGACGTACTTGAATTGCCGGGTGTGTCGGATGTTTTAGTGCAAGGCGAGCGCAAGGAAGAAATTCGCATTGTCATTGATCCCGTGCGCAGCCGTGAAGCGCGGGTCTCTGTTGATGATGTAGTGCGTTTGGTTCAGGGTTGGAATGTCAACGTGCCCGGTGGACGTCTAAAGTCACCCGAAGGTCAGCGGGTGATACGTGTTGTGGGCGAGTTTACGTCAGCAGAAGATGCGGCAAACCTTATACTACGTGCTAATGAAAGAGGCGATGTGCTGCGTCTAGGCGATGTTGCTGAAGTGATTGAAACCCTCGAACGTCCACGGCGTTATGTTGGTGCTCAGGGTGCCCCTGCAATTAACATGATTACCCTGAAAAAGGGTAATGCTGATCTGCTTAATCTTGTTGATAAAGTTCGTGCGTATTTGGATACCGTTCCTAAACGCTATGGCGATCTTTATGATGAGGAAATTCAATTACGAATCTACGGTGATTTTTCAACCATAACGAGATTAAGACTGGGTGTGTTAACCAGCAATGGTGCGATTGGTTTGGTGTTAGTGATGGTGACGCTGTTATTGTTTCTGCGTCCTGCGGTGGCTATGACCACAGTATGGGGCTTGCCGATTATCTTTTTCTCCGGCGTGGCTTTATTGCATTTTAGCGGTGTAACACTGAACCTATTGACTATGTTTGGTTTTATTATGGTGCTGGGATTAGTTGTTGATGATGCGATTATCATCGGAGAAAACGCGACCTATCATATGGAGCGCGGCATGCATCCGCAAAAGGCGGTGATTGCCGGTACTATTGAGTTGATTGGCCCAGTGACGGCGACAGTTCTGACAACCATTGTTGCGTTTATTCCGCTGATGTTTATGGATGGCATTATCGGCAAGTTTGTTTTTTCAATCCCCGTGGTGGTGGTGGCCTTACTGTTACTGTCCTGGTTCGAAGCTATTTTTATTCTTCCGAACCATATTCGTGATATTGCTAATCCGAGCAAACATCCCAAAGAGCGTCGCCTGTTTGCATTATTAAGCCGAGTCTATGAGTGGTTGCTGAGGCGAGCATTACGCTGGCGTTATATTACCATTCTGTTGACGGTATTGGCTCTGCTTGGTTCATTGATGCTGGCGGGAAAGATGAAGTTTCAGCTGTTTCCATCCGGTGCGGAGTCGCAATTTTATTTACGTGTAAACATGCCTGTTGGCACAACGCTTGAACAAACGCGCGATGCATTGTTTAAGCTTGATCGAGAAGTGCGATCACGAATTGATGCCTCGATACTTGAAGCAACCACTATGGTAGCAGGTGAAAACAGCGCGGATCAGCGCGAAGAGCTGAAACAAAAAGGTGATCGCTTTGGTTTTGTGAGGGTCATTCTTATTCCGTTTACTGAGCGTGATATTCAGGTGCAGAATGTCATGCAAAAAATTGAACAGCAGGTTGTTCCGTTGTTTCCTAATATGCAGATCAGCCTGGCAATGGAGGCCACAGGGCCGCCAGTGGGGCGTGCATTGCAGGTAGAATTAACTGGTCGTTCTCCTGTTAAGCAGGAAGCAGTGGCGAGACGTTTGATTGATATCTTGAAAGAGATAGACGGTGTTTATGCGATAGAAAGTGACCTTGAACCTGGTGATTCGGAACTGCATATTGTGTTGGATCGTAGTTTGGCGGCGTATGCGGGTATCGATTTAGTGACGGCAGCACAACATATTAAAGCTGCGTTTGATGGCTTGCGCGTATCAACGTTGAATCACGGTAAAGAAGAGGTGGATGTTACTATTCGCTACCCGGAAGAGGCGCAGAGTGATTTAAAAACACTAATGAATATTGGCATCGCGAACAAACGTGGTGGTTTGATTCCGTTAGATAAAGTAGCTCATGTAGAAGAACGCGCTGGGACGACGAGTATTCGTCACAAAGACGGCAGCCGAGTTATGAGCGTTTCTGCTGAAGTCGATACAAGCATTATTACTTCGCAGGAACTAAATGCGATTATTAAGCAGCGTGTTGATGAATGGCTGGCGGAAGACGCTGCGGTTGTTAAGTACCATCTAGGCGGTGAACAAGAGCGTGGCGAGGAATCGGTACAAGGGCTGATATTTAGTTTTGTATTTGCCCTGCTTGGCATCTTTGTTATTTTGGCGGTTCAGTTTAATCGTTTATTATATCCGCTGTTAGTGATGTTAGCGATACCATTTGGAGCCATTGGAATTATTGTTGGTTTTTATCTGCACGGGCAGCCACTGTCGTTTATGGCCTTGATGGGGTTTGTTGCGTTGACCGGAGTGGTGGTTAATTCATCGTTGATAATGGCGGTGTTTATTCAACGCAAAATTGCTGAGGGTGTAGCTTGGCGTGATGCGGTGGTGGAAGGGGGAATGCGACGTTTACGTGCAGTATTACTGACGGCCATCACCACGGTAGTGGGTTTGTTGCCGACGGCTTATGGTTTGGGCGGGCTTGATCCATTTGTTGCGCCGATGGCGTTGGCGCTTTCCTGGGGGCTGCTGTTTTCGACAATGATTACGCTATTTTCGATCCCTGCGGCTTTAGGTGTGGGTATGGATATTAATGCTCTGGCCTGCTATATCTGGTGTTTAGTGCGCGGTAAGAAAAAAGTTGCCCAGTGAGCTATTTTATTTTGTATTTGGTTAAAGGATGACGTGTGAAATATTTTGAGACCCTACGCTCTCGGCTTGATAAATTAAAAGCCAGCAAAATATTTGAAACATCAATTGTATTGGTGATTATGGCATCTGCTGTCATGGTCGGAGCGAGTACCTATTCGCTGGAAAGTAGCACGCTCAGAGTCATGTCGGTATTGGACAGTTTAGTCACGGCGATTTTTGTTGTCGAGATTACAATTCGCTTGTTGGCTGAAAAACGTTGGCGTGATTTCTTTAAAGTCGGTTGGAATATTTTTGATTTTGTCATCGTCGCAATCAGCCTTATTCCCATTGATGAAAGTGAGATGGTGTTGGTAGCACGACTGGTAAGAATTTTCAGAGTATTGAGGCTGGTTTCTTTTGTTCCTGAGTTGCGTTCTATTATTACTTCATTGATTCGCGCGTTGCCAAAAATTGGCTATGTAGCGATTTTGATGTTCATTATTTTTTATATATATGGCACGGTCGGCAGTATTTTATTTGAAGATATTAATAATGAGCTGTGGGGAAATGTGAGTATTTCCATGTTGACCTTGTTTCGCATTGCTACGTTTGAGGATTGGACAGATGTAATGTACGAGACGATGAATGTTTACGCCATGAGTTGGATTTTTTATTTATCGTTTATTTTTCTGATTGCGTTTGTTTTTCTAAATATGATGGTGGGGATTGTTGTAGATCAGTTGGGCCGTGATCGAGATGCTGAATTGAAGAGTGAGCATGATTTCGAGCTGGAGTTAGAGAATAACTATCATAAAGCAGTATTGGAAAAACTTGAGAAAATGGAAGCGCTACTTAAAGAAAAAGGCATCACTTTTAAAAAATAAATGTGGCGATTGAATTTTAGTCCATGACATATGGATACTTGCAATCTGAGTCAGAGGCGCGGATAGTGGTAAGGTGACGTTACTTGATCGTTGATTGACATGGAATACTCATGCTCGGACTTCGAAAAATTTGGATATTTACTTCGGCCTTGTTCGTAGCCCTGGTGGTTGCGCCGCTGATAAACTCCGCATTTTCCAGCAGTAATGAAGCAATATGGCTGGAGGTGAAAGGAGCGATTGGTCCGGCTACACGTGATTACCTCAATCGTTCACTGGAAAAAGCGGCTCAAGAAGACAAACCTCTAGTTGTTGTCAGCATCGACACGCCCGGCGGCCTGGATTCATCGATGCGCGATATTATCCAGACAATGCTAGGTTCATCCGTGCCGATCGTGGTTTATGTGATGCCCAGCGGTGCGCGGGCGGCGAGTGCCGGGACATATATTTTGTATGCGGCACACATTGCTGCGATGGCGCCGGCTACCAGTATCGGTGCTGCTACGCCAGTTCAGATCGGCGCTCTTCCAAAAGTCCCGAAACCTACTAAACAAGAAGAACCTGATCAAGGCGGTGCAGCGGGTGATCCTGCAACTATGAAGCACAAGATAGTCAATGATGCGGTGGCCTATATTCGCGGACTAGCTGAGATGAGGGGGCGTAATGCTGAATGGGCCGAAAAAGCGGTGCGGGAGGCCTCCACATTATCGGCTTCAGCAGCGTTGGAAAAGGGTGCTATCGATATTCTTGCTACGGACATGTCTGATTTGCTCAAACAAGTGAACGGCAGGACAGTCACTGTGCTGGGGCAGCAGAAGACGCTTGATACTGCTGGGCTTGTGCTAGTTCGGCAGGCTCCGGATTGGCGCAGCAATCTGCTTGGAGTACTCACCAATCCAAATGTTGCTTATATCCTGATGCTGGTCGGTATTTACGGTCTGATCTTTGAGTTTTCTAATCCGGGAGCGATGGTTCCCGGTATTGTCGGGGCTATCAGTTTGCTGTTAGCACTTTATGCATTTCAATTATTGCCGGTTAATTATGCTGGTTTTGCTCTGATGTTATTGGGTATTGCATTAATCGTGGCGGAAGCTTTTGTACCGAGTATTGGTATGTTGGGCATCGGTGGCGTGATCGCATTTGTCATTGGTTCGATTATTTTGATGGATACTGACGTGCCTGGGTTCGGTGTGTCATTACCGCTGATCGGTGCGTTCGGATTATTTAGTAGTGCCTTATTCGGTATCGTGCTGGTGATGGCGGTCAAAGCGCGACAGAGGCCCGTGGTCAGTGGGCAGGAAGAGCTTGTTGGCGCTGTGGCAGAGGTTATTAGTAATTTTGATAATAAGGGGAAAGTCCACGTTCATGGTGAAATATGGAATGCGTGCAGCCATACACCGGTCAGGCAGGGTCAACAGGTTCGGGTCATTAGAATGAACGGGCTGACGCTGTGGGTTGAGCCGATTACACACCAAATAGAGGAGGACGAGTCATGACTGCATACCTAGGCTATATCATCGCCGGTTTCATTGTCGCCTTACTGATCAGTGCGATCAAAATACTGCGTGAGTATGAACGCGGCGTGGTGTTTCTGCTCGGACGATTCTGGAAGGTTAAAGGCCCGGGCCTGATTATTATCATTCCTGTTATTCAACAAATGGTCAGGGTTGATCTGCGCCTGGTCGTGATGGACGTACCGACGCAGGATGTGATCTCTATGGATAATGTTTCGGTTAAGGTGAATGCAGTCGTGTACTTTCGTGTCATCGATCCCGAAAAGGCGATTATTCAGGTTGAGGATTTTTATGAGGCAACCAGCCAGCTGGCGCAGACGACGCTACGTTCTGTGCTCGGGCAACATGAGCTGGATGCGATGTTGGCAGGGCGGGAGCAGTTGAATGCGCATATACAGGGTATTCTTGATGCCCAGACAGACGCTTGGGGTATTAAGGTCAGTAATGTGGAAATCAAACATGTCGACCTTGATGAAACCATGGTGCGTGCGATTGCCAAGCAGGCTGAGGCGGAACGCGTGCGACGCGCCAAGGTGATTCACGCCGAAGGTGAAATGCAGGCTGCGGAAAAATTGAGTGAGGCCGCCAGGATACTGTCAAAGCAATCCCAGGCATTACAGTTGCGTTATATGCAAACCCTGACAGAAATTGCCGGTGAGAAGAGTACGACAATTGTATTTCCGTTGCCGCTCGACCTTATCGAACCTCTGCTGAAAAGAACGGCTGAAAAAAATCAATCAGATACTGACGCGGGTTAAAGTTGTGGCATAAGCTATTTTGGCGCGAAGTCTTTTACTCGTTCGACGATTTTTTTACGTTCTTCGTTTGAGAGTTTATACCATTTATTAGATTCTTCATTAGTCATGCCGCAGCCGGTGCAAACACCGTCTTCCATGATACATAAATCAATACAGGGTGATTTAATTTCTTCAGTCATATCTTTTCTCTATATTAGGATAAAGTGAGCTTAGCATTTTTCGTTGAAAATGATTATACCCTGATTTGAGGGATAGATTGATAGTGCCGGGCGATGATGTGTCTTTTTTTATTGCGCCTGTCGTGGAAAATATCCCCATGTAGCTTGGCGGTTTTGCATGTGATATTTTTCTATGCATAGCGGAATGATTATATATCCTGTGATATAGGGTGGATAAATTTTGTTCATTCATTGTTAGGGGCCATAAATATGAAATCCGCTACTTAGCAGGAATTAATCGGTTGTGCAATTGTAGTGCGGCGCTAATCATTGGGATACGCCCCTCAGTTTTCAGTTTTGTGACAGAAATAAAGACAGCTCAGCTTAGTCGCGGGGTAAAGGTTCTGATAAAGTGTAGTGCTTTTTTGTTTGACGGGTAGCAGTTGTTTGACTCCGGATATATTTCATGCGGGTAGTTGTCTATGGGGTGCGAGTTCACGTATGATGGCGCCTGCTCAATAACGATGGTTTTGATGAGTGCACAGCTATAATGCTGATTCAGAATGATTTTTAATGCATCGTGTTAAGGTTATGGCGGCCTGTATCGGCCCCCTCGCAACGATATGCTGTGAACCCCGTCAGGCCCGGAAGGGAGCAGCGGCAACGGCGGACTCGTGTGCCGGGGTGTGGTGGGTGCAGGTTGCCTCTATTATTACTTCAATCATCAATTTATCCCCAAATTTTTCTCAAGATTAATTGTTTTCCTGTGTCTGAGAAGCTTGTTCTGCGCTAGAATACCCAGAGGCGGTAAGATCGCCGCTTTTTCAGTCGTAATAATATCGGAATTTCATGAGCTATCAGGTGTTGGCGCGTAAGTGGCGTCCAGGTAATTTTTCCCAAATGGTGGGGCAGGATCATGTTCTACGTGCATTGATTAATGCGCTGGACAATGATCGTTTGCATCATGCCTTTTTATTTACTGGTACACGTGGTGTCGGTAAAACGACGGTGGCACGAATTCTGGCCAAATCGCTTAATTGTGATCGTGGAGTCAGTTCGACGCCGTGTGGTGAATGTTCGTCGTGTGTGGAAATTGATGCCGGTAATTTTGTTGACTTGATTGAGGTCGATGCGGCATCGCGCACCAAAGTCGAGGATACCCGCGAGCTGCTGGACAATGTGCTTTATATGCCAACACGCGGGCGCTATAAAGTTTATCTGATCGATGAAGTACATATGCTGACCAAGCATAGTTTTAATGCGCTGTTAAAAACCTTGGAAGAGCCTCCAGCACACATTAAGTTTTTATTGGCGACGACGGATCCGCAGAAATTACCAGCGACGATTCTTTCGCGTTGTTTGCAGTTTAATTTGACGCGCATGTCTAAAGAACAAATATCAGCGCATCTGGATTATATTCTCACCGAAGAGAAAATAGATTCTGAGAGTGAGGCTTTGAAACAGCTTGCTCACGCCGCTGATGGCAGTATGCGCGATGCTCTGAGCTTGCTTGATCAGGCGATTGCTTTTACCGGCGGAGAAGTGAATAACGCTGATGTAGCTACTATGTTGGGTACGATTGATCGCGGTCATACTTATGCATTGCTGGACGCTTTGCTTGAGAATGATGGTGCGGCTTTGATGCAAGCAGTGCAGTTGGCTGCTGAGCAATCGTGTGACTTTTCTGCACTGTTTGAAGATTTACTTTCTCTGTTGCACCGCATTGCTATGGCTCAGCAAATACCTGAGATGCTTGAATCGAACGATGATGAGCTGGGAAAAATTAAACATTATATTTCCCAGTTTAATGCTGAAGATATTCAGCTTTATTATCAGATAGGCTTGATTGGTCGACGTGATTTGCCATTGGCGCCTGATCCACGTAGTGGTTTTGAAATGGTTATGTTACGCATGTTGGCTTTTAATCCTATGTCAGGGCAACCAGTTAAGAGCAGGGCTGGATCGGCTCAGGCCAAGCAGAAACCTGTACCTGTCAGTAAACCTAAGCAAGCAAGTTCGCCATTAGTTTCGACAGCCAGCGCTGTTGCTAAACCGGAATCAGCGGAACCTGTTGCCACAACAACGGCTGAAACTAGCGAAGTGAATAGCCAAGTTGCAGCTCCGCCGGTCAATGCATTGAGTAGTGATTGGGGTGAAATTGTTCAGGCATTGGCTTTAAAGGGGATGGCAGGCCAGTTAGCGATGAACAGTCAGTTGCTGGAAAAAACAGAAAAATTGATTCGGTTACAGTTGGACGATGCTCATGCTCATCTGGCGAACGATACGACTCGGGTAAGGTTAGAAAAAGCCCTTCAGGAGTATTTTGGTAAGAGCCTGAAACTGATTATTGATGCTGGGCTTCATGCGCAAGCAACGCCGGCAGTGCAGCAGCAACATCAGCGAGATGAGCGACAGCGTGCTGCGGAAGATGAAATAAACAACGATGAAAATGTCAAAAAGTTACAGCAGGTTTTTAATGCGCGAGTACAAAATGACACAATACAACCGGTTGACGGATGAAAATTATAGTGAGGTGATGATATGAAAGGTGGTCTTGGAAATTTGATGAAACAAGCGCAGCAAATGCAGGAAAATATGCAGAAGGCGCAAGAAGAGCTGGCCGGCATGGAAGTGACAGGTGAGTCGGGTGGCGGCATGGTGAGCGTGGTGATGACTGGTCGCCATGACGTGAAGCGAGTCAGTATTGATGATAGTTTGATGCAAGATGACAAAGACATGCTGGAAGACCTGTTGGCCGCTGCGGTGAATGACGCGGTACGCAAAGTGGAAAGTACGACACAGGAAAAAATGTCAGGTCTGACGGGTGGTATGCCGTTGCCTGCCGGAATGAAGCTTCCATTCTAAATTTGATTCTATATGAGTCAACAATCATTAATTGAGCAACTGGTAGAGGCTTTTTGCTGTCTTCCCGGCGTTGGACCAAAGTCGGCGCAACGTATGAGCTATTATCTTCTTGAACGAGACCGGAAAGGTGCGCGGCATCTAGCTGAAGTGCTTGTGAATGCCGTGGATAATGTCGGTCATTGTTCGCGCTGTAGAACCTTGAGTGAGAGTGAGTTGTGTCACGTTTGTGCTGACCAGAAACGTGATGCTAGTTTGTTGTGTATTGTTGAAACCCCCGCGGATGTGCATGCTGTTGAGCAATCGATCAGTTTTCGTGGGCGCTATTTTGTATTGATGGGGCATTTGTCGCCGCTTGACGGTATTGGGCCGGACGATATTGGCTTGGACTTATTATCACAACAATTGAAAGAAGGCGATATTAAAGAGGTAATTGTCGCGACGAATCCGACTGTTGAGGGAGAAGCAACGGCTCATTACATTGGCGAGATGGCGCGCCAGCAGGATATTAAAGCGAGCCGAATTGCCTACGGTGTTCCTTTTGGTGGTGAGCTTGAGTATATCGATGCGGGTACTTTGTCCCATGCGATGAGTGGCCGTCGAGAATTTTAATGGCGCTCAAAAACTAATATGTTCACCGCTGAAACGGTTATCTTTGTTGCTGTTACTTATGTGCTAATGATAGTGGCATTTTTTATGTCACGGTATAGAACTTTTCATATCGCGCTGATGAGTTCGCTCGTAGTTGTGGACTTTTTGTTTCCGATTTATCTCTATCTGAACAAAGAATGGTGGCGCAGATTGGTTGAGCAGGGCGAACTGCTCTCGTTTATGGTGTGGATGCATTTGCTATTAGTGATCACTTTATATGTGCTGTATGTGGTTCAGATTTCTGCGGCACGCGGCATTTTAAGAGATCGTGATGGCGCACGTGGCGAGCATAAAACCCAGGCAAAGGGTATACTGATCATTAAAGGCTTGGTGCTACTGAGTGGCGCATTCCTTGTAGAGCCAGACAGCTCTGTATAAATATCTTTATTAACGCTGAGTTTTACTATGCAATTAACACTGTATACAGATTATTCACTGAGGGTTTTGGTCTTTTTAGGCCTGAAAGGTGATGAGCTGGCTACTGTTAATGAGATCGCCACCAGCTATGGTATTTCTCGTAATCATCTTGTTAAGGTAGTTCATAATCTTTCTCGGCTTGGTTATCTCACCACGGTGCGTGGCAAAGGAGGCGGGGTACGCCTGGCGCAAAAGGCGGAGGAGATAAATATTGGCAAACTGGTTTTAAAAACTGAGCCCAATTTTAATGTTGTAGAGTGTTTTGAAAAAGAGAATGCTGGATGCCCTATTGATGGAATGTGTGCGTTGAAAGGTGCTTTGGGTAAAGCATATGCTGCATTTATGACAGTGCTTGAACAGTATACTTTGACGGATGTTTTGGCGAATAAAGATCAGTTGTCAGATCAGTTGAAAATTCTTGTACCCTTCCCAAATAGAAATAAAAACACTTCAGTTTAAACTTTTTTCGTTCAATTATTTTTCAACGTTGCCAAAATACGCCGGTAACTGGATAAACGTTGCTCTTGTATTGCGCCATCATCGACAGCGATTTCTAATCTGCAGCCCTGTTCGCCGCTATGGCGACAATTGCGGAATTTGCATTGGCCAAAAAACTCAAGAAACTCTCTGAAACCATCAGCCAGTTCGTGTGCTGTGATATTCCATAAAGAAAATTCGCGCACGCCAGGGGAGTCGATGAGATTACCTGCACACGATAAATGATAAAGTGTTGTGGTTGTGGTGGTATGCATGCCCTGACCGGAAATGGCGGATAATTTTCCGATGCGTATTTGCTGGTCGGGTAAAAGTTGTTTTATCAGTGAGGATTTTCCTACGCCCGATTCTCCGACCAAAATGCTGGTATTGTTTTCTAGTTTTTTTTCAAGAGTGTCTAATCCGGCGCCTGTTTTACAGCTGGTGGTTATTACGGGATAACCGATTTTTTGATAGTGTTTTAGTTGTTGATAGATGGAATCTTGATGCTGTTCATCGCAACGATCTGCTTTATTGGCAACGATGGTAGGTGAGATGCCAAGTGTTTCGGCGGCGACCAGATAATGATCGATGAGGTCGATGTTAAAACGATTAGCTTGTTTCGTCTCATCGTCGGCATTGACGGCGTTGACGATAATCATCTGGTCAATGTTGGCCGCAATAGGTTTTAGTTGTCCACGTCGGTCTGGCCGTGACAGGAGCGTTGTACGTTCTTGCATGCCAGTGATAACGGCTTCGTTAACGCCGCTGGATTCCCAGGTTATTTTGTCTCCGCAAACGATGTGCGATAATTTTTTTCTGGCGACAGCGGGAAGGATTTCTCCTTGTTCAGTTTCGATGAGTATATTTTTATTGTATCGGGCAATAACAAGAGCAGAGCTGGGTGAAGCAGGCATAGTGTTAATCTTTCTTGTCGTATTTGTAAAAGGCGTCGTTTAAATATCCAATAACATCGCCGATATCTTTTTCTGTCCAGCCTGCTCTAGCCATGCGCTCACAAAAATGTACACGATTGTCGAGGGCTTTTAATGAATAGATGATGCTGTCAGATCGAGTGTAAATTGAATCATCGTGGCACTGTTGGCAAGATTTTTCATGTAATTGTTTGCCATGAAGTATATCGGGCTCTGCATGGGCAGTTGGCGTGATGAGTGAAAATGCCAGTATCGCTAAAATTGCTGGTAGATATTTTTTATGCATTTAATTCTCCGGATAAATTCAGCAAAACTTAAGATGAATAATGTCTCTATTTTCACTCAATCGAAGCGATTCGTACAGCGGTGTGTGGAAGATCAGTCACATGATGGTATGCTGCAGCGTAAGTCAATAACTTAAAACAATATAATAGGACAATAAAATGCCGCAAGACTCAGGGAACCTGATCTGGATTGATTTGGAAATGACGGGCTTGGATACCGATAACGACTGCATTATAGAAATAGCAACGATTGTGACGGATGGCAGCTTGAATGTTCTTGCAGAAGGGCCGATGTTGGCAATCTATCAGAGTGAAGCGGTGTTGGCAGGGATGGACGAGTGGAATACCAGGCAACATGGGCAATCTGGCTTGCTGGATCGTGTCCGCGATAGCAGTCTAAATGAAGCTGAGGCTGAACAGCAAACACTGGATTTTTTACAACCGTTTGTTACAGCGGGTGTGTCACCGATGTGCGGTAACAGCATTTGTCAGGATCGCCGTTTCATGCACCGTTGCATGCCAAAGTTGGAGCAATATTTTCACTATCGAAACCTCGATGTCAGCACCTTGAAAGAACTTGCGCAGCGCTGGTCGCCTGAGGTGTATAAAGGATATAGCAAGAAATCTAGCCATCTGGCACTGGATGATATTCGTGACTCAATCGATGAGTTGAAATATTACCGTGAACATTTTATTCGTATGCCCTGAGATTGTCTGTTATTTTAGTCGGCGTTTTACTTTTCTGTTTTGGTTTTCCACCAGGCAGGCGGTGAGCCTTCATGTGGAACGCTGTGGCAGCGTTCGCAGCTCCAAAGTGCAAATGATACCTTGTCATGACAGCGACCGCAGAACTCACCCTTTAGCACTTTTTCCATGTTGACTGGGTTGCCATTTGCTTTCGGTATAAAAATATCCGGATGACAGTTGTTGCAGGATAACCAGCGTGTATGAGCAAGATGAGGGAATCGTACGTTAGGCATTGCGGCGGTATCTGTCATTAAAACATCCAGATCAAATTCTTTCATGGGTGCGCCATCTTTGGCGTCTCCGGTATTGGTTTTGCGCGGGGTGATGGCGCCCACGTCTATTGCTTCAACCCAGTTGACCTCGCCGCGTCGATCTTTGGGGAAATTTTTCATCGATTCTTTGGGGTCTTGCAGCGTGTTAATGGTTTCGACGTTGGGATCATGAATGCCGTCGCTGGCAAGTGGTGTCAGCGGCGGGGCTTTCAGGTCAAGCGCTTGCGCTGTATTGTTGTCAGGCTGCAGCAGTGGCGGTAGCAATAAGAGTGTTAGGGCTATAAGTAGTGCAGTCACAGCGCTGAATGGCCACTGTTTGATGAGATTAACCGACTTCATGTCCTGTGTTCCTCCCGTTTATCACATCTTATAGCACAGCTTGCTGATGATTTTGTAATGCCCACTGTACATGCTCACGAACCAGCGCTGAGGGATCATCTATTTTCGTTTTTAATGCTTCTATAATAGCCTGACTTGAGGGTGCATTGCCAAGGGCAATAGCAATATTGCGTAACCAACATTGATGGCCTATGCGTCTGATTGCCGAACCTTCAGTGTATTTCAGAAAGGTCTCTTCGCTCCAGGAGAATAGAGTGATTAATTGTGTACTGTCGAGATCGTGGCGCGGTTTAAAGTCGGCTTCTTGAGTGGATTGCGCAAAACGATTCCATGGGCAAACTAATTGGCAGTCGTCGCAGCCGTAGATTCGATTGCCTATTAATGGTCGCAGCTCGATAGGAATCGAGCCACGCAACTCAATCGTTAAATAAGAAATACAGCGCCGCGCATCGAGTTTGTAAGGGGCGACGATTGCATCGGTGGGGCAGATGTCGATGCAACGTGTGCAGCTGCCGCAGTGGTCTTTTGCTGGCGTGTCAACTGGCAGTGGTAAGTCCGTATACAGTTCTCCGAGAAAAAACCACGAGCCATGTTGTTTGTTAATCAAGTTGGTATGTTTGCCAATCCAGCCCAGTCCGGCTTTTTGTGCCAATGGCTTTTCAAGAACTGGCGCACTGTCAACAAACGCGCGATAGCCTATTGGTCCAGTGATGGCGGTTATTTTTTCGGCGAGTTTTTGCAGGCGACGGCGCATTAATTTATGGTAATCCCTTCCCAGTGCATAGCGTGAAACATACGCCAGCAATGGATCTTGCAGGGTTTCATCGGCGGAGTTTGATTCGTTGGGAAAATAATCCATGCGCACGCTGATAACCCGTAACGTGCCGGGTAAAAGTTCGGCGGGACGGCTGCGGCGCGTGCCGTGTTGTTGCATATAATCCATTTCGCCGTGAAAGTCTGCTTTTAGCCAATCAAGAAAATGGCTTTCGGCCACGCTTAAATCAATATCGGTGATGCCAGTTTGTTGAAAGCCGAGTTCTTGACCCCAGTGCTTTATATTTTTGACTAGCTTGTTGTAGTCGATGACAGTGTCTGGGGTAAAGTTGTTTTTCACAGAGGTTATTGCCTGTCGCGTAGAGATGTGATGATGAAGTTTTCAAGTTATGATAACGCGTATGAAGGCATTGCCGCATAATTTATTCTGCGCCGCTGAGGTGCGAAAACTTGATCGCTTGGCGATTGAGCAGTATCACATCCCCGGTGAAACGTTGATGCAACGTGCGGGTGAGGCGGCTTTTAATGCATTGCTGGCGCATTGGCCTGGTGCACGGCGCATTACGGTTGTTTGCGGTATTGGCAATAACGCGGGGGATGGCTACGTGGTTGCACGCCTGGCCGCTGAAGCGGGGTTGCAGGTTGTTGTGCAGCAACTCGGCGATGTTTCGCGGTTAAAGGGCGATGCACTGCGGGCACAACAGAAATTGAAAGACACTAACCTGGAAAGTGTCCCATTTGATATTGATGGTTTGTCTGATTGCGATGTGATTATTGATGCGATGTTGGGAACAGGCCTGGATCGTCCCGTAGCGGGAGATTTTTCCCAAGCCATTGATGCGGTAAATTACAGTGGGCTGGATGTGTTGGCGCTGGATATACCTTCTGGTTTGCATGCTGATACAGGGCAGGTGTTAGGTAATGCGGTTCACGCGCAACTTACGGTGACATATATTGGCATTAAGCAGGGCATGTTGACTGCGGCTGGTCCCGATTGTTGCGGTGAGATTTTGCTTGATGAACTGGGTATTCCATCGCAGGTGTTTGAGCACTGTGAGGCGCATGTTAGTCGGATTGACTATGCATCGTTAAAATATTATTTGGATGTGCGTGAACGTGCCTCCCATAAAGGCTCGTTTGGGCATGTGCTGGTTATCGGAGGTGATCAGGGCATGTTGGGTGCGGTGACGATGGCGGCACTGGCGGCGGCACGAAGCGGTAGTGGGTTGGTTTCAATTGCAACGCGAGCTGATCATGCGGCAATGATCAGTGCTGTTCACCCAGAAATCATGGCGCATGCGGTTGAAGATGAAGCGGCTTTGAAAAAGCTGATGAGAAAAGCATCGGTGGTGGCGATTGGTCCGGGCTTGGGGCGCAGTGATTGGTCATTACGAATGTTTGCGCTAGCGTTGGAGTTTGCGGGTCCTTTAGTGGTGGACGCCGATGCTTTAAATTTGCTTGCGCAGGAACCGACTCAAAAAGCTAACTGGATATTGACGCCTCATCCGGCTGAGGCTGCACGTTTATTGGGCGTGGAAACAGCGGCTATTCAGCAGGATCGTTTTGCTATGCTGCGTCAAATTCAACAGCGCTACGGCGGAGTTTGCGTTTTGAAAGGGGTGGGTACGTTGCTCAGTGATAAGTGTGGGGATATATCGTTGTGTAATGAAGGCAACCCCGGTATGGCGAGTGCAGGAATGGGTGATGTTTTGACAGGTGTGATTGCGGGGCTGTTGGCGCAGCATCATGAGCTTTTTCTTGCAGCTCAACTTGGCGTTTGTTTGCATGCCCATGCGGGTGATATCGTCGCAAAAGAAGGCGAGCGTGGTTTGATGGCGACGGATCTTCTCTGGCCGCTGCGCGAGTTAGTGAATCCGTAGATTTCGTCAAATATTATGGCAGAAGAAAGACAGCAGTTAATTAGTTCTGCACAGGACATGGAAAGACTTGGCGCAAAATTTGCTGCGGAAATCCGTATAGGCCAAGGTTTGATTGTCTATTTAAAAGGGGATTTGGGTGCGGGCAAAACAACGTTTAGTCGTGGTTTATTGCATGGGTTTGGCCATCAGGGTGCAGTGAAAAGCCCGACCTATACGTTAGTCGAAAGTTATAAGCAGTTGCACCATTTTGATTTGTATCGTTTGGCCGACCCTGAGGAGCTTGAGTACATTGGTGTGCGTGATTATTTTCTGGATGATTCAATTTGTTTGATTGAATGGCCAGAGAAGGGTCGTGGATTTTTACCGCCAGCGGACGTGGTTTTGCAAATCCAATATCAAGGCAGTGCGCGTTTAGTGTTGTTTGAAGTGGGTAGCGAACGTGGTGAAAGACTCGTACAGGCGGTGTTGGAAAAGTACAACTAAGCTTTAAAATTTGACTGTTGCAGAATATTTGTTATGTTTCGATTGAGAATGAGGGCGTATGTCCATAAAAATGTTGCATTTAATAGTGGAATCGTTTTAATCTATCGCAGCAATAATAAGAGTGTAAGTCACTTAAAGCGTAAGTAACTTATGAAAAAAATTGTTTTATTCATGTTGATGTGTCTGCTGCCTGTTTTGGCAGTGATGCAATCTGTTCAAGCCGCGCAGGCAATTCAGGTTAATGGCATTCGAACCTGGCCCGCGCCGGATCATACGCGTGTAGTTTTTGATCTCAGTGCGCCAGTTGACTATAAGCTGTTCAGCCTAGAAAACCCGATGCGTCTTGTCATCGATATCAAAAATACCCACTTCAACAAGTCTGTCGTTAAGTCGACCAGCAAGGATCGTTTTCTAAGGCGCATTCGCAGTGCCATGCGTAAAGACAAAGATTTGCGAGTGGTCTTTGATCTGCATGACAGTTCTAAATTCAAAAGTTTTCTGTTGAAACCTTATAAGCAATATGGCCATCGTTTGGTTATTGATCTGTATCCGAAAAAGAAACGCAACAAGACCATTATTAGTAAAACTGTGCCTAAAGCTAAGGGTCTGCGCGATTTAGTGGTGGCGATTGACGCTGGGCATGGTGGTGAAGATCCAGGTGCGCAGGGGCGAGATGGCACTTATGAGAAAGATGTCGTACTTGCAATAGCCAGCAAGTTGGCTGAGAAAATTAATAAAGAGCGCGGCATGCGAGCGGTGATGATTCGCAGCGGTGACTATTTCTTAAGTCTGCGCCAGCGAACCGTAAGGGCAAGAAAACATAAAGCGGATTTGTTTATTTCGATACATGCCGATGCGTTTGATGATCGACGTGTTCACGGCGCATCTGTGTATATTTTGTCCAAGAATGGTGCAAGTGATGAAGCCGGTCGCTGGTTGGCCGAGAAAGAAAACGCATCCGATCTTATCGGTGGTGTCAGCTTGGATGATAAAGAGGATCTGCTTGCCTCTGTTTTGTTGGATCTGTCACAAACGGCGACCATTGAAGCTAGCTACAAGGTGGCGGACAAGGTGCTGGCAGCTTTGAAACCGCTGGGAAAGCTGCATAAAAAAGAAGTCCAGCAGGCACGTTTTGTGGTGCTTAAATCGCCTGATATACCCTCCATGCTGATTGAAAGTGCTTTTATCAGCAACCCAAAGGAAGAGCGCAGACTGCTCAGTTCACACCACCAGAAAGCTTTTGCTGGCGCAGTGTTGAAAGGGCTGCGTGGCTATTTCACCGAACATGCCCCGCCCGGAACGCTTTACGCCACGCGTAAACACGTTATAACCCGCGGTGATACACTGTCCGATATCGCTCATCAATACCGCGTCAGCCTGGCTAGGCTGCGCAATGTCAATAAATTGCGCGGTGATACAGTGCGCATTGGTCAAGTGATCCGCATTCCTTTTTCTAGTGATAGTTGATGAGTTATCCGTCGCTTGAGAGGCGCGGGTGAAACACGTTGCAGCTGCAAATAAACTTAAAGAATCTCTGTGAATCAGAGCTCCCTTAGTCGCTAGTGATTTATTAGGAATACATTCATGAACAAGCTTAAAAATTCAGGGTATCAAGCGCTAGTATTAGTTGAAGGCATTGGCCTATTAATTATTGCCATTTCGACAGTCATTGCCATGGGCTTCGAGATCGGATTAATGATTGAAGCAAAGCAGGTAACGTTAGCAGATCTTTTGTTGCTTTTTATATACCTTGAAGTGTTGGCAATGGTTGGCATGTACCTTAAATCTGGGAAGTTGCCTGTGCGCATGCCGCTGTACATTGCCATAGTAGCGCTTGCGCGTTATATGATTCTTGATATGAAAAACCTGGACACATTAGCAATGCTGGGTATTGCAGGTGCCGTTTTAATTCTATCCATATCTATTTTAGCCATTCGATATGGACATAATAAGTATCCCTATAATGAGGCTAATGACAACTAGCAAACGACTGTGGTTTTAATGTGTTTTCTTAAGTAGTTTACTGGCTTGTTAGTCACCCTAGCCCATATTTCATTCCAGCTCTCTAGATAAGCATCGTTGCTTGATCCCTGTTGCTTGATCCCTTAGCGCGGCGAATTGGTTTATACTGAGTCTCTTTGCAGCTAACACAATATTCTCCTATGGACGCCGATGACACACTCCTGATTGATCCCTCAAGCCCTTCTGAGTCACAAGCTGACGGCAGGCGGATTCAGCTACTTTCTACTCAGCTAGCTAACCAGATTGCTGCGGGTGAGGTGGTTGAACGCCCCGCTTCAGTGGTAAAGGAATTGCTTGAAAACAGTATTGATGCCGGTGCGTCGCGTATTGAAATTGATATTGAGCAGGGCGGCATGCGGCAGATCAAAATTCTTGATGACGGTTGCGGGGTGCATCACGATGATCTGGTGTTGGCGCTGAGTCGCCATGCTACCAGTAAGATTATCACTCAGGATGATCTCGGTCAGATTGCTACGCTAGGGTTTCGTGGCGAGGCATTACCGAGTATCGCTTCTGTGTCGAGAATGACGCTGAGTTCCTGTGCGAAAGGTGAGAACAAGGCCTGGTCGTTTAGTGGTGATGGCGGTGATACACAATCTGCGCCAGTTCCCGTTGCGCACCCTTTCGGTACCACACTGGAAGTTAGGGATCTGTTTTTTAATACTCCGGCACGCCGCAAATTTTTACGCACCGAGAAAACAGAGTTTGGAAAAATTGAAGAGGTGGTTAAGCGCATTGCGCTGAGTCGTGCTGATGTGGCGTTGCGGCTGCGACATAATCGGCGTGTCGTGCTTGATTTAAAAGCAGGGCATAACGAGCCCGCTTATTTGCAGCGCATTGCTGCTTTGTGCGGTCAGTCTTTTGTAGACAATGCTCGTTCACTCGATTTTGATACGATGGATTTATCGTTGAGTGGCTGGATTGCAGAGCCGACCTTTTCACGTAGTCAGGCGGATATGCAGTACTTCTTTGTGAATGGACGCATCATTCGTGACAAACTGGTAACTCACGCCGTTCGGCAGGCTTATCGAGATGTGCTATATCACGGGCGTCATCCGGCATATGTGTTGTTTCTTGAGCTGCCAGTGGACCAGGTGGACGTCAATGTACATCCGACCAAACATGAAGTGCGCTTTCGTGAATCACGCCAGGTTCATGATTTTTTGTTTCGCGCCATTCATAAGGCGCTGGCTGATTTACGTCCGGAAACGGGTGAATCAAAAGAAGGTTCGAATGAGCCGCAAATGATACCGGCAATGGCGGCACAGTCGGCGTTGCCAATGTCGGCGCGAGATTATACACCGAGCAGTCATGGGCAATCGTCGGCACCATCGTGGCAGGCT